>Ga0315309_1000997_pt1 | contig 17162 bp, 24 predicted proteins | sample TDP4_MG_FD_203080 | JGI IMG/M metagenome (GOLD analysis project Ga0315309, IMG submission 203080) | Freshwater sediment microbial communities from Lake Towuti, South Sulawesi, Indonesia - TDP4 | ecosystem: Environmental > Aquatic > Freshwater > Lake > Sediment | place: Indonesia: South Sulawesi... | reverse complement strand
ACAACTGCAACAATTAGCCGCAAGAATCAACGTTCCAATTTACGGCGATCCAAATAGCAGGAATCCAGTCGATACTGCCAAAAAAGGACTAGAAACCTTCAACAATCAAGACGTGGTCATAATCGACACCGCGGGACGCCACAAAGAAGAGAAAAGCCTTATCGAAGAGATGAAGATGCTGGAAAAAGCTATCAAACCAGATGAGGTAATCCTCGTGGTGGATGGAACCATTGGTCAACAGGCAGCCGTTCAAGCCAAGGCCTTCCACGAAGCCACACCGATAGGCTCAATTTTCGTGACCAAGCTCGACGGCTCAGCCAGGGGGGGAGGTGCCCTCTCAGCAGTAGCCGCAACGGGCGCGCCGATCAAATTCATCAGCACAGGAGAGAAAGTCGAAGACGTCGAACCCTTCGTGCCATCCCGATTTGTTGGTCGTCTACTAGGCATGGGCGACTTGCAAAGCCTAATCGAAAAGGTACGCGAAGCCGAGGTTAAAGTGCCAGAGAAAAAAATGAAAGCCATCTTGTCAGGCAAGTTTACGTTAAACGACATGTACGAGCAGTTCGAAGCCATGAAGGGGATGGGTTCTTTCAGGCGTCTACTAAAACTGATTCCAGGAATGTCTTACAATATCCCTGACGACAAGATGGAAATGGCCGAGGACCGCCTTAAGAAATGGCGCGTCATAATACAATCTATGACACCTGAAGAACGAGAGGAACCCAAATTATTCAACTCATCCAGAGTGCACCGAGTTGCAAGAGGCTCAGGCACAAGCGAAAAAGAAGTTAAAGAATTACTAACGCAGTACAGCCAGATGAAACGAATGATGAAAACCCTCCGAAGAAAGCGTGCCCTACCATTTTTTGGAAAACAAGTACCGATGGGACAGTTGAAAGACCTAGGAGAATGACTTCTCCCTAAAGAAGTGACAGACTGTGATTCTTGACATGCTTGAAAAGGCACAGAAAATGCTGGAGAAGCACCCGCTTTGCAGCCACTGTCTTGGCAGACAATTTGCCCTCCTTGGATACGGAGTTGACAACGAAAAACGAGGCGAGGCAGTAAAGCTCCTCTTAACAATGAAGGCGCATCAACAAGCATTGTCAAAAGACAAAAATGGAGTTGCCCTGCTCAAGACCCTGGCCTCAAATGGCAACTTTCACATGGCTACAGAAATCCTCAGAAAAATGAGAAAGAAACCACCCGAACCGCAGCGCTGCTACCTTTGTCGGGGACATTTTGATTCTCTGGACGACCTGGTGAATCTTGCCACAGACAAGTTGAAGGAATACGAATACAGCACTCTTCTAGTGGGCATAGAACTCCCAATTGAAATTGAAGAACAAGAAGATGAGTTCAAGGGCGAGTTCATAGTTAAACACGGCGAAAGCCTGCGCAACGAATTTAGCCGAACCTTGGGCAAAAAAATCGCCGAGGTAACAGGAAAGGCAACAGAATATGAACGACCCCACGTGGTTGTTTTAGCTGACCCATTTAACAATAAAGCGTCATTGCAAGTTAATCCCATTCATATAAGCGGGCGATACCGAAAACTCGTACGCGGCATTCCCCAATCTCGATGGCTATGCAGTCGCTGCAGAGGCAAGGGTTGCCCAAAATGCAGCTGGACAGGCAAAATGTATCCTGAATCGGTTGAGGAAATCGCAGGCAATCCGACACTGGAGATGACCAAAGGAGAGGACATCGCGTTTCACGGAGCGGGCCGTGAGGACATCGATGCCCGCATGCTTGGGCTTGGACGCCCTTTCGTCATCGAGGTTAAGAAACCGAAGAAACGCTTCATCAACTTGCAGAGCCTGCGGAAGGCGATTAATGAAAGAGCTGTCGGCAAGGTTCAGGTTTCCAATCTGCGTTTCGCAAACAAGGACATTGTTAGGAGGTTGAAGAGAAGCGAAGCAGCCCAGAAACTTTACAGAGCGATTGTTGAGTTGGACAAACCAGTTTCTAAAAAACAGTTGGCCATGTTAGAGAAGGCACTGACAGGCACCGTCATCAGGCAGCAGACGCCCATGCGGGTTATGCACAGACGCGCAGATTTAATTCGGGAAAAGCACATATACGAGGCGAAAGTAAAGAGGTTGAAGCCCAACTGCATCGAAATGCGAATTCGATGTCAAGGAGGCTTGTATATAAAAGAACTGATAAACGGAGATGAAGGACGTACCGTTCCTAACGTGGCGGAGATTCTCAACACCAGAGCGGTACCACTGGAGCTTGATGTCCTGGGTGTTTTCGTTGAGGAGGAGGCTTAGAAACGGGCAGGAGAGCAAAGGGCTTTCGGCGCAAGAGCCGAACTCTTTTAACAAGGAATCCTAGGGAACGTGGAAAAACGAGCTTAACAAAGATTCTGCATGGTTATGAGGCTGGAGAGAAAGTGGTGGTCAAAATAGATCCAAGTGTACATAAAGGCATGCCTCACAGGCGTTTCCAAGGCAGAGTAGGCGTTATTGTCACAAAACGGGGACGCTCCTATGTGGTTCATGTTCCGCAAGGCGATGCCACAAAAGAGATTATCATTCGCCCAGAACATTTGGCACCATATTCAAGCAGTGCGGGGAACTAGAAATATGGCTAGGAAGGCTCTGCGTGAGACGATGTTAACTGTTCCGCAGGTGAAGAAATTGCTTGAATCGATCGGAGAGGATAAGCTTGACCAATTTCAACGCAGGTCACTTGACTACGCCTCCAAATTTTCAAAGGTTAAAGAAGACGAAGCTGAAATGTTGGTGAAGACCCTCACAGAACAGTACGGATTAGAGGAAGAAGAAGCCATACAACTCGTCAATTGCATGCCTCAAAGCGTAGAGGAAATTCGAGTGTTTCTTGGTGGAGGACGCAAAATTATCGATACCTCAAAACTGCAAGCAATATTAAGCTTTTTAGACGAGCACAGAAAATAAGAATACGGACGCCAATACAAAAACTGTTTATAATAGCTAGGACGAGGCGAGAATGGAGAAGAGATACGAAGAATACGCCTGCGTGCTGGACTACCTTCCCCACGGCAGACCATCAACTAGGCCAACTTACAGAGCTGGGGCCCTCGTCCAACTTGTAGGAGAAGAATTCTTCACGCTGCTCGAGGCCACCGTTAAAGAGACTCTGGTTTTGAAGCTTTATGACCGAGTTTACGTTGGCAAAGAATCAAGAGAGGAAATAACATACATCATCGGTCGAATAGGCTATGATGAACTCACCTCTACTGCGAGGATGGAGCTGCCCACAGCGGTGGAAAAAATAGTTCTCAATCGTGAGGCGTGGTTCATAAATTTCTTCAACACGGCACAGGCCATTACGCCACGAATGCATGCCCTAGAGTTGATTCCTGGAATAGGCAAGAAGTATATGTGGCAAATCATAAATGAACGGGAAAGGATGCCTTTCAAGAACTTTCAAGACCTGCAACAACGGGCAAACATTCCCAGCCCCACCAAACTTGTAACAAAAAGAATCTTGGAAGAGTTGTCAGGTGAAAGCAAGTATAGACTATTTACACGAGCTCCATGAGGCGGCGCGGCATGGAGTTTAAGTGGAGATTCTTCACAGTTGCCTTCGTAATCTCCCTAGCTGTTGGGGCTCTTTCTAATGTTTCGCCATTTTTGTTTAGGATGCTTGATTTAACTCCCGAGTCGTATGCGTGGACAGCATTTATTATAGGTGTAGCTTCTTTCTTTGTTAGCCCTGGGCTCTTTTTCGCCGCTTTCTACCTTATGGGAAGAAAGACAGACCTCGTGGTGGAATTTCTATCGATTGTTGTGCCACTTTTCCTAGGGAGCTGGATTGGTCATTTGGTTGGCTACTTTCCTCTGCAATTTATTTATATTGTTGAGTATGGCAGTACATTCGTTGGACCATGGGTGTTGTGGTTACTATGGTATGTTTTCAGTGCGACCTTTTCACGTGAATTTTTTGTCGGGTTTGCAGCTTTATCCACGGCTTATATTGTAGCAAAACGTTCACCATAGGCGAGTGGATGCCGCAAGATTTCATCAGTTGGTGGAATTTGAAAGCGAATGAATTATCTTACTAGAACTAAACGTCTCCTGCATGTGTATGAAGTTCACCCCAAGAAGCGTTTGGGACAACATTTCATGATAGACAGCACATTGCTGCAGACAATGATTTCCCACGCAGAGTTGAACACTGAGGACATAATCTTAGAAGTTGGCGCGGGCTTCGGCTTTCTCACCCAACTTCTGTTCCAAAGGTGCAAGAAAGTCATTGCCATAGAAGTTGACCCAAAACTGGTTAAAGCGTTGCGGGAACGATTTTACAACGCAGAAAACATTGAGTTAATTGAAGGAGACGTTCTCAAAACCTTTGTTCCACCTTTCAATAAGGTTGTTTCTACACCACCATACTCCATCTCGTCGCCATTGCTTTTCTGGCTGCTAGAAAAATCCTTCAAACTGGCAGTTTTAGCCTTTCAAGAGGAGTTTGCTAAACGACTCACGGCGACAGTGGGCAGCAAAGACTATAGTCGATTGACGGTGGCAACTTATTACAGGGCAGATGTGGAATTGCTCGACCATGTGTCCAAAAGCAGTTTCTATCCGCCTCCAGATGTAGATTCGACTATTGTGCGTTTAAAGCCAAAGCCGGTGCCTTTCCGAGTTAAGGATGAAAAAGCCTTCTGGGAACTGGTTCAAACGGTTTTCACACAGCGCAACAAAAAACTCCGCAACGCTGTCCTCTCATTCATAATTAAACGAGGCTTGGGCAAAGAAGAGGCTCAAAGGCTGGCTGACAGCCTAACCTTCCACGACAAACGGGTACGTGAACTGGCACCAGAAGACTTTGGAGCATTAACAAATGAAATACTTGAGAAAACAAATATCCTACAATGATTTGAAGTTCTATATTTCAAGAAACGTTTACGAGCCCGCAGAAGACACGTTTCTCGCCGCCGACAACTTGATGGTCAATGAAGATGATGCCGTCTTGGACATCGGTACAGGATGCGGAATACTCGCCGTTCTCGCCGCTCAAAAGGCCAAAAAAGTAGTGGCCGTTGACGTAAACCCACATGCTATACGCTGCGCCAGAAAGAACGCCAAAATCAACAAACTAGCGCACAAAGTAGACATACGAAAAGGTGACCTCTTCCAACCCATTCGCAAGAAAGAGAAATTTAGCCTTATCATTTTCAATGCACCCTATTTACCATCAACCCCACGGGAAAGTAGGTCTTGGCTGGGCAAATCTTGGGCTGGCGGACCCACAGGCAGACAGCTCATCGACCGATTTATCGTAGAGACACCACACTATTTGGAAAGAAACGGTAGAGTTCTCTTGGTGCAGTCGAGTCTAGCCAGCATAGATGAGACTCTTGAGAAATTTCGAAAAGCAAAGTTAGAGGCTCATGTTATTGCTGACGCGAAGATTGCCTTTGAAACAATTGCCGTCATTCAAGCCAGGTCAAGGGGTCGCATCCTTCCCTGTAACTCATCCTAGAATTTTGTATCTTCCTATGAATCTTCCTTTTGAGCTGAGCATCGTCCGGGGTTTGCAGATAATCTCACGAATTTCCATTCCTTCATAGAGGTCAAACATCTTTACGGAGACTGACGGTTTTATAACAACAGCTGTGTCCAACCCTCTCTCTGTTCCGGCCATTACGATGACTTCATCGTTAGTTGGAATGACTCCATTGTCTGCTGCCATCAATGCAACTTCGACACATACTCTGAAGCCTGGACACACAAGTCGGAGGGTTTCATTGATAATTTCTTGCATAGACGCACCGCCGTATTTCGTCATAAGAGAACGATCAACATTCCATAATGTTGCGGTTCCGCCAACAATTTTTGCACCCAGTTTCGCGAGCTCTTCCAAATTTTTCTTTGAGTATTCAATTGGAACTCGTTCCAATCCTTTCTTAATCCATTCTTGCCTCATCTTTCTAAGCTCAGGAATCGCCTCATACGCCCCATAAGGCTCTTCCTTCATGGTCCAAGCACTGCCAGGAAGATACCTAACACTTACAATTGTAACACCTAGATCTTTGAAAGTCTTCGCAACCTTTACAGCGCTATCTCCAGTTAATGAAGCTACAACGATAAAACGAATCCTAAGCTTCGCAGCCCTTTGTCTACATAACTTGATAACCTTCTCCGTATTGGAAGACCCAGCACGCTCAAAGTATCCTACGATTTTTTCAACCATACAAATCGCCCTCTAAGACTCTTCAAAGTTCAAATAAATATTTTTGCAGAGTATTCAAGCAAGCCATTTATCTAAATAACACATAAGGAAGTTACAGGGGTGAAATGGTGTGAAGTTTCTCGTGTTGCAGTGGATTAGGCCACAGGTGCCCATCGAGCGATTAGCAAGCCTAACCCCAGCTCAGTTCAAATACTTGAACAAGTTGGAGTCGCAGGGAAAGGTTGAGCTGTACTACCACTTGATAGGGCGACAGGGACACATGATAATCTGCGACGTCAACTCAGATGAGGAGTTGTCCAGAATAATAAGCGAGGACCCATTGTTCTTCGACAGTGAACGCCAAATCTACCCGTTGACAACCAGGGAAGCGCATGAAAAAAGGCTGCTGGAACTGCTGAGGGGCAAGTAACTACTCTTTCTTCTTTTGCTTTTCGAATTCGTTGGCATGGGCTTCACAGCAGAAGTAGTATTCCTGGCCATCGATGACCCTCTTGCTGATGGCAAGTGCGCACTTTTCTGGTTTACATATCTCGACGTTGCACAATTCACATTTTATGAATTCGTTCACCTTTTTGCCTCCCTCTTTTTCAAATAATCCTGAATGGCAGCGTGCAAGCCGTCTGCAGCCAAGTTGGAACAGTGCATTTTGATTGGAGGTAAACCGCCTAGGCTGTCAGCAACGTCGCCTCGAGAAATCTTCAAGGCTTCTTCAAGCGTCTTGCCCCGGGCCAACTCAGTAATCATACTGCTTGTGGCAATGGCTGCACCGCACCCAAAGGTCTTGAACTTGATGTCTTCAATGCGGTTGTCATTCACCTTAATATATATGGTCATCAAATCTCCACATACAGGGTTGCCTACTGTTCCAACACCGTCCGCGTTGAGAATTTCACCCATGTTGCGTGGATTACGGAAGTGGTCCATGACTTTTTCGGTGTACATAGCTAGGACAGCAGCTCCTTGGGTGTTAGTGGTGAGATGGCGCGGAGCCTTTTAACTATGTCGGGCAAGGCGTTCACAACGTAGTCCACATCTTCTTCAGTGTTTTGCCTTCCTAAAGTGAACAGAAGTGAACCATGCGCCTCCTCATGTTTCAGCCCTATAGCCAACAAAACGTGCGAGGGCTCTAACGTTTTCGAAGTGCAAGCTGAGCCAGACGAGCATGCGACGCCGAGCATGTCAAGGCTGAGGATAAGCGATTCTCCCTCGATGTAACTGAACCTAACGTTAGCGTTGTTGGGCAAGCGTTGAGTTGGATGCCCGTTCAGAAATGAACTCGGAATGCGGTCAAGCACACCCTTAATGAGCTTGTCTCTTAATCCAGAGAGTCTCAAACCCTCGGTCTCCATCCCAGCTGTGGCTATCTCCGCCGCTTTCCCCATGCCCACTATGGCTGATATGTTCTCGGTGCCCGACCGCAAGCCTCTTTCTTGGCCCCCGCCTTGAATTATGGGCTGGATTCTAGTTCCAGTCTTGACGTATAGGGCGCCAGCTCCCCGCGGACCGTACATATCGTTGGACGAAATCGACATCAGGTCTATATTTTCGTTTTCAACGTTTATGGGCACTTGACCCGCGGAGGCGATGGCGTCAACGTGTAGAATTGCACCTTTACGGTGAACTATTTTTCCAATCTCTTTGGTTGGTTGTATTGTCCCAATTTCGCCGTTAGCGTGCATCACCGACACGAGGACGGTCTTGTCGGTTATTGCTTCTTCCAAGCTTTGGACATCTACAACTCCGTGTTTGTCAACGGAAACAAAGGTGACATTGAATCCTTCTTTCATCAGCGCCTTACACGGATTCATAACCGACATGTGCTCAATTGCCGTAGTGACTATGTGATTTCCTCTGTCCTTGTTTCGATAGGCTACACCTTTGATAGCCAAGTTGTTGCTTTCAGTGCCGCCAGAAGTGAAGAAAATCTCCTCCCCTTTCTTTGCACCCACTAGAGTAACTATTTTTGCCCGTGCGTCTTCCAGCGCCTTCCGGGCTTCGCTGCCCCATGAATGAAGAGAGGATGGGTTTCCATACTTTTGGCCAAAATACGCCATCATGGTTTCCAGTACTCGTGGGTCAACTGGCATACCAGCCGAGTGATCCATGTACACGCGCCGCATCATACCTCTCTAACACCTAGAAACACAATACGGCGTCTGCATCTAAAGCCATATCGTTCAGGGTTGCGGCACCAACTATTTTAGCTTCTGGAATGAATTCTCCACGCGCCATGCCGAACAGCATACAACTCTGCTCACACACAACAAGTTTGACGCCAGCGTTAATGGCTTGGTCCATCACTTGCCTGAGCGTTGGAAACTGACCCAGTTTGACCTTCTCAGCTTCGCCCTTCCTGACAACAGTTATTCCCTTAATGATAAAGTAGATGTAAGCGTCCAAACCCATTGCGGCAGCTGTAGCAGCCAATATGAAAGATGAGTACGTGCGCTCAGGCGTGTCAACCCCGCTGGTTTGAACGTAAAGTATCTTCTTTTTGGCGCTCATTTTTTGGAGACACCCCTTCATTCAGATTCATTTTATTTTCTTAATCAGAAATCGCAGCGTGTTCCCTTCTTTGCTGAACTCTAGGAACTCTTGCTCTAGGCGTTTTACCAAGCTTTTTATGTCTTCTTCAGCCGCGGGGTCGTCGGCGAGCACTTCGAGAACCTCGCCCACATTCATCTTGTCGAGTTCTATCCTAGTTCTAAAGACGGGTTCTGGACAGTAAAGTCCGATACAGTCAAGTGTTCTGCCGGGATTCAGTTTTGGCTTGCTTGCAGTAGGCAAAGAATACACACGCCCTATTCAGCAGAAAACGTTACTTAATGTCTTTCACACTTATAAACTTCCACATTATTCCCATATTTATCCGATTTTTCTTAATTACATTTTGCCGTCACTAGTTAAGCAAGGAAGAAACTGTGGATAACGAATTTTTCTAGACCTTGAAGTCGGCGTTACCTCGATGCTTCTTCAAGTCTTTTGTTTACTTCGTTCCAATTGACAATGTCCCAGAAGGCTTCGACAAATTTGGCTCTGTCGTTCTTGTAGTCAATGTAGTATGCGTGTTCAAAGACATCGAGAACCATAAGAATTCTAAAACCTGGGTAAACATTGGTGTTGTGCTTTTCAATCTGCATTATTATGGGCCTGTGAGTTTGCCTGCATAAAGTTAGTGCCGCCCACCCTGAGCCTTCTACGCTGACAGCCGCTTGCGTGAATTCCTTCTTGAATCTTTCAAAGCTGCCAAACTCCTTCCCTATACGATCGCCCAAAGCATCACTTGGGTTTCCGCCAACTCCTTTGCCCACTGGCGCTAGATTGTTCCAAAACAACGAGTGTAGTAGATACCCTCCTATGTTCCAAGACAGCTCTTTTAAAGTGGCTTTGACGTCCACATCGGTGCCATCTTTGCGGGCTTTGTCCAACCTCTCAAGTATAGCATTGGCGCCGTTAACGTACGCTTGATGATGCTTCTGATGATGTATTGTTAATTGCTGTTCGGACATGTGTGGCTCCAAATCTTTGTATCCGTAGGGCAATTTTGGCAAAACGTAAAACTTGTTTGGCTCCATGTTTTATCCCTTCCTTTTTCAATCATGCAGATTAGAACCTTCTCTATTTAAGCCTACGTCTGTAGCAACCTACAGTTGTGTCTGACTGCAAAAAGAAATATAGCACAACGCGTCTTACTGCTGAAGGCTAAAAAGGTGACAAGCAACCGTGTGCATTATTGGCAAAAACAAGTTGATGGAACTAATTGAAAACTACAAGATCATTTATCCCTACGACTATCATCTCTTAGATGGTGACAGCTACGTTTTAACGGTCAAGGAAGAAACAACGCTACAATATTTGGAGCACCGAAACATAAACTCATACGAAATAGTGTTCACTCCACCGGAATATGTGGCGCATCTCACAGCCAAGAGCAAATACGGACGAATGGGGTTATCTTTCCTCAACGCTGCCAAGATTCATAGTGGCTGGGTAGGACGAATAACCCTCGAACTGGTCAATTTAAACAACGACCGACGACCCATCACAATCAAGCGTGGCGACCCATTCATGCACGTTGAGTTTATAACTCGTGAAGGTGAGCCTTCGCCGTACATGGGCGACTACCAGTTCCAAGACATGACCAGTGCCGAGAAGCTTATGTACATTCCCATACTGAAGAAGGTTTTTCCAAACTTTAGCGAGCTCGCTAGAACTTGGTTGAAGGGCGATTTCCCCTAACATCATCCCAAAGCAAGACTGCTGCTTTGAACGTATTGTGGATTCATATTTTTTATAAGTGCTCGCTTTCTACAAATTCTTTAAATATGGCTGTTCTGTATGCTGAAGAAGGGACTCTTCATGCGTGCAAAGAATTTCAGGGAGGTAAAAGGGAGACCGTACACTCGAAAAGAGTACATTAGAGGCTCACCTCCACCTAAAATTACCAAGTTCACAATGGGCGACACCAAAGCCACTTTTCCGTTTCAAGCCCTTTTAATCGCGGGTGAAGAGGCGCAAATTCGCCACAACGCCCTAGAAGCCGCACGTGTGGCATCTAACCGAGTGCTGTTGAACAAGCTGGGCACCGCTTATGTTCTGCGGGTTCTTACGTATCCCCACAACATACTAAGAGAGAACAAGATGATTTTTGGCGCCCACGCCGACCGCCTTCAAGACGGTATGAAAAAGGCTTTCGGCAAGCCTGTCGGTGCAGCCGCCAGAGTAAAAATCGGACAACCAATAATTGAAGTCGGCGTGAACGAAAACGCCATCGAAGTAGCAAAAGAAGCCCTGAAACTAGGACAAGACAAGCTGCCCATCCCCTGCCGCATAGTGGTTGAGAAGACTCCCGATTAATCAAGATTAGAGGTGAAATTGGATGCCCTCCTCACGAAAAGAGAAGCACATCCTTTGGTTCGAAGAACTCAGCAAAGAAGACATACCGCTGGTTGGAGGAAAAAACGCCAACCTAGGCGAAATGATAAGGGCGAAAATGCCGGTGCCGCCTGGCTTCGCTGTTACAGCGCATGCATATCAAGAGTTCATCACAAAAACCGGAATAGCTGAAAAAATCTATCAGACCATTGATGAAACCATCACCGATGTTAACAATCCTAAACAATACGAAGGGGCTTCGAAAAAGATTCGGAAACTAATCGAATCTACACCGATGCCAGCTGAAATCGAAAAGCCAATTCGAAGCGCCTACTCTGAACTCAACGAAAAGTCAGGCAGCTCAGAGGTTTTCGTAGCTGTTCGCTCAAGCGCCACAGCCGAAGATTTACCCGACGCCTCGTTTGCTGGTCAGCAAGAAACGTTCCTGAACGTTAAAGGCGCAGACGACCTAATTGAAAAAACCGTAAAATGCTGGGCAAGCCTGTTCACACCCCGCGCCATATATTATCGAAACCAGAAAGGGTTCAAGCACGAAGACGTGTTCATAAGTGTCGGCGTTCAGAAAATGGTCAACGCTAAGGCTGCTGGCGTAATCTTCACATTGAATCCAGTGACAGGTGAAACCGACCAAATCGTGATTGAAGCCAACTGGGGACTAGGCGAATCTGTTGTGTCAGGCTCGGTTACACCAGACGACTACGTCGTGGACAAAAACACCCTGAAAGTAACTGAGAAAAGAGTAGCCAAAAAAACAGTGGAGTATGTTCGCGACACGAAGACAGGAAAAACAATTCACGCTGAGGTTTCGCCTGAGAGGCAGGAGCAACCGTGCCTAACCGATGAAGAAATCACTCGACTAGCTGAAACTGCTCGTAGTATTGAGCAGCATTATGGAAGGGCTCAAGACATAGAATTCTCCATCGACCGAGACCTGTCCTTCCCAGAAAGCATCTTTATTGTGCAGTCGAGACCCGAAACCGTGTGGAGCTTAAGAAAGCCGACACCTCTTGTTGAAGCCCCGAAGCCACCAACACCTCCTATCGCGCCAGCCCAAGTCAAGGTTGTGGTGAAGGGCATCGCCGCGGGTAAACGCGACATTGGCATAGGGCCAGCCAAAGTTGCGTTGACAGCTGAGGAGGCGGCGAAAATTATGCAGAAAGGAGACATCCTCGTTACAACTATGACTAACCCCGATTACGTGCCTTTCATGAAAATCGCAAGCGCCATAGTCACCGATAAAGGCGGAGTGACAGCCCATGCATCCATAGTCAGCCGAGAATTGGGCATACCATGCATAGTTGGAACCGAGGTTGGCACCAAAGTTATGGTTACAGGTCATGATTACACGGTTGATGCCAAGAGCGGTGTGGTTTATGAGGGAAGACTCAGCGTGCCAGAAGCACCAGTTTCGCCTACAGTCTCGACTCCTACGGTGTTAACGGGCGTTGCCCTTGAACCAGCACCGGTTACAGCCACGAAAATCTACATGAACCTAGGCGTGCCCGAGAAGATTGAAGAGTACAAGCATCTTCCCTTTGATGGCATAGGTCTCATGCGCATTGAGTTCATTCTTGCCAGCTACATTGGTCAGCATCCCCTCTATTTGCTTGAGATTGGTCAAGCCGACAAGTTTGTGAACAAGCTGGCTGATGGTGTGGCAACCGTAGCCCGAGCCATACAGCCTCGACCTGTTGTTGTGCGCTTTAGCGATTTTAAGACCAACGAGTATAGAGAATTGGAGGGCGGCGCAAAATACGAGATTGAAGAGGCTAACCCGATGTTGGGTTGGCGGGGTGCCAGCCGCTACATCAGCCAATGGTATGAAAAAGCGTTCAGGCTGGAGTGCAAAGCCATACGAAAGTGCCGAGAAGAATGGGGTCTAAAAAACGTGTGGATTATGCTACCGGTTATTCGAACAGTTTGGGAAGCCAAAAAATGCCTTGAAATCATGAAGGATGAAGGCTTGGAGCGCACCAAGGACTTTCAGGTGTGGTTTATGGCTGAGACACCCGCCATCGCCATCGTGGCTGACGAGTTTTCTAAACTCTGCGACGGATTCAGCATAGGCTCAAACGACATGACCCAAGGTGTGCTCATGATTGACCGCGACTCCGAACGACTCGGACTGATGGGCTACTTCGACGAACGAGACCCAGCCGTGGAACGCATAATTGCCCATCTAATCAAAGTTGCTCATCAAAACGGCGTTACAGTCTCAATCTGCGGCGAAGGCCCATCCAATCTGCCTGACTTCACAGAGTTCCTCGTGCGCTGCGGCATCGACAGCATTTCGGTGAATAATGACGCTGTGGTGCGCACGCGCCAGTTGGTTGCCAGCCTCGAACAAAAGATACTCCTAGAACGCCTGAGTGAAATGCGGGAAAAAGGTTCGGGACGAGTGCCAGCCAAGACCAAACGGTCAGAGTCAGAATGGACGCCGGAATGGGAAGAATAGCTGCTTAAACCCTGTTTTGTTTCAAAAGCAAAACTGGTAGTCTTCATTGAAATCATCTACCTTTAACCTCGAAGAAGCGAGGCTGAAAGAAGAAATAGAGAAGCGAGGCGCCAAACGAGTTCTCATTCAACTGCCTGAAGGCTTGAAACCTGAGGGCCCAAGACTTGCTGCAGTGGTTGAGAAAGCGGGGGCTTTAGCCATTGTTTCAGCAGATCCCTGCTACGGTGCCTGCGACTTAGCCGGACAAGAAGCTGAAAGTTTAGCTGCAGATTTGATCGTTCACTTTGGACACAGCCAAATGGCGTTCATTCCTGAGCGCGTGCCGATTATCTACATTGAAGCCAAAGCAATGCTGAGCCTGAAAACCGCTGTTAAGGAGGCTTTGCCCCTTCTTAGGCCGTGGAGGAGCATCGGACTAACCACCACGGTTCAACATGTGGACATGCTAAGCGAGGCTAGAGAAACACTTCTGAGGGCTAAGAAGAGTGTGGTTGTGGGAGATGCAAGACGCTTCATACACTCTGGCCAAGTTACGGGATGCGACTACAGCAACGCCAACGCGATTGCGAAGGATGTGGACGCCTTTCTCTTCATTGGGGGAGGAAAATTCCACGCCGTAGGTGTAGCTTTAGCCACTTCCAAACCAACGGTGGTCGCCGACCCATACGAGCAGAGAGCCTTCTCGGTTGTCACTGATGTCCAAAGAATAGTAAAGCAGCGCTGGACAAGCGTTCAGCAAGCGAAGGAAAGTGAACGCTTCGGCGTTGTAATCGGTTTAAAGAACGGGCAGCGGCGGCTGGAAATGGCGTTGAGGGTTAGAGAAAAACTGGAAAAGGCTGGAAAGAAGACAACGCTTTTAGCCATACGGGAAGTTACGCCCGAAGCCTTAATAGAGTTTCCATCTCTGAACGCTTACGTTAATACGGCTTGCCCGCGCATAAGCCTAGACGACGCCACCAAATTCCAAAGACCAGTTTTAACCATAACCGAAGCCCTAGTTGTGGCTGGCGAACTCACATGGGAACAACTGCTCAAAAAAGGCTGGTTCGAAAGCTAGACCTTGAACGCTTGCTTCAATCGGTTGACGTTCATCCTTCTCCCAAGGTATTTCTTGAACAGTACACCATACCTGTAGATGTTGCGGCTGAGATGTTGTTTCTATCCGCCTACGTACACGATGACGTTATAGGCAGAACCGTGGCCGATTTGGGCTGCGGCACAGGCAGACTTGTCCTAGGCGCTGTTCTCTTAGGCGCAGCTGAAGCCGTTGGCATAGACATCGACAAATCGGCTGTGAAAATAGCTAAAGACAACGCTGAGAAACTGAACTTGAAAGAAAAAATCAGCTGGGTCGTTGGCGACATCAACGTTTTGCATGGAAACTTCCACACGGTTTTGCAGAACCCACCCTTCGGCGTGCAGAAAAGAGGAGCTGATAGAAGGTTCTTGTTGAAGGCGATGCAGTTAGCGGCCAGAGTTTATTCTCTTCATAAGGCTGGAGAAGGCAACCGAGCTTTCATCAAAAGGTTTATTGAGAGGCACGGAGGAAAGGTTACGAGCATATCCCAAATGAAACTTAATATTCCAAAACTGTTCAAGTTTCACACTAGACACAGACACTGGGTTGAAGTTGACCTGTATCGAATAGAAACTGACGGAGAAGAAAAAGTATGACTCCAGCGCCGTCTAAACGCAAGAGTGGACAACTCGTGGTGCCGGGCGACCGCCTCGGCGTAATTGAAGAATTCACGCCTGGAACTGGAACCTACGAGCAAGAAGGCACTATATATTCGTTAACCACAGGTCGAGCCCTAATGGACCTACTCAACAAACAGGTTTCTGTGTATCCCAAAGTTCACGTGTCCAACGTTCCACACGTGGGCAGTACCGTAGTGGGCCAGGTGTCAGAGGTACAAAGCAAGCAAGCAACGCTGCGTATTTTCCAAGTGGGCGACCGTTTGTTGAGCGGGTTTTTCAGCGGCTTGCTCCACATTTCGGACGTGAGTCAACGCTACGTTGAAAGCATGTACGAGGTTTGCAAGGCAGGCGACATCGCGCGGGCACGGGTAGTAAGCGAGAAAAATAGAGTCTTCCACCTCACAACCAACGACAAGGACTTGGGCGTGGTTTACGCCTTCTGTTCCCGTTGTGGACACGTTTTGACGCAGAAGAGATTTGTTATGCGTTGTCCCGAATGTGGCAACTCTGAGAGGCGGAAAACCACGCAGGATTATGGCAAGGGTGAAATCTAAGTGGAAATCAAAATTTTGAACAAGACTGCAGATGAAATGCGCATCGAAATAATCGGTGAAGGGCACACGTTCTGCAATCTATTACAGAAAGCCCTGCTTGAAGATGAAACCGTAGAGATCGGTGGATACAGCATAGAGCATCCATTGGTCTCCAATCCAATAGTGTATGTGAAAATGAAAGAGAAGCGAAAGCCTGAGAAGAGGCCGGAAACGGCTCTTAAAGAAGCAGCTGAAAAGATTCGGCATCGCAGCCGAGAGTTTCGAATAAGTTTTGAGAAAGCGTTGAAAGAATGACAAAAGAAAAGACCGAATCCATGGCCACGCTGAAGAGCTACAGCAGCCTACAGGAGTTGCTCCTTGACAAGGACCTAGCTGGCTTAGGCGACGCCTATGTAAACTTTGTTTATTCTTTGGCAATGTCACAGAAGCATGGACATCCCATGGGAGCCAAAGTCAACAATCAAGTCTTAGCCAACGCTGTTGAGACATCTGGGCTGCGCAAGTTTCTACCACACAGGGTTGACAGACACGCACGAGGAAACGCCGCTGAAGCACTACTGGTTTTCGCTTGGCTCCAAGACATGCAAGAGTTTGAAGACTGCATCAAAGCGTTAAGCAGGAAAGACGATTCAACACAAGGGTTTGTGTCTCTTTTGCGAGATGTCTTAGAAAAACTCGGCGTGGAACATGAACACAAGTAGCCGCAAGGAAATTGGAATAACCAAGATTCGAGAAGTAAAACCCGAGATTCGAGTGTTAGGCATAGATGATGGTGTGTTTAAACCCCACTCCAAGCAGATGGTTGATGTTGTAGGTGTGGTTTTTAGAGGCGGATACTGGCTCGACGGCTTCATGCACACGAGGGTTCAGGTAGACGGCATGGATGCCACAGAAAAACTAACCCAGATGATAGCCCATTCACCGCATTATCCGCAACTGCGTGTGGTGATGTTGAACGGTGTAACCCTAGCAGGCTTCAACATCGTGGACATCAAGGAACTTCATGAAAAAGTGAAGTTGCCAATAATCGCGGTTACCCGAGACAAACCCGACTTCGAAGACATAAAGAAGGCGCTACAAAACCTGCCCGAAACCGGGAAAAGATGGAAAGCCATAGAAAAGGCGGGCAAAATGATTAGGGTGCGTACTCGCGCGGGAGAAGAACCCATATATGTACATGTTGCCGGAATCTCCGAGGAAACAGCTGGACGCATCTTGAAAAGCACATCAACCCGCAGCAACATTCCAGAAGCACTGCGTGTGGCGCATATAATCGCCTCAGGGCTGGGGCAAACATAAAATCTACGCTTTAGAACTGGTAATATTTATTAGAATAAGAAAAGGTTTAAAAGACTCGAAATTAACGAAAA
>Ga0315309_1000996_pt1 | contig 17167 bp, 15 predicted proteins | sample TDP4_MG_FD_203080 | JGI IMG/M metagenome (GOLD analysis project Ga0315309, IMG submission 203080) | Freshwater sediment microbial communities from Lake Towuti, South Sulawesi, Indonesia - TDP4 | ecosystem: Environmental > Aquatic > Freshwater > Lake > Sediment | place: Indonesia: South Sulawesi... | reverse complement strand
GCCTTGATTCGTGTGTCGTCTAAAACCCTTTTTGTGTTTGGGTCAATTGGACTGTTGAAGTCCACTCTGACCAAGGCTGTTTTGCCCTTGAAGTCAAAATCGTTCATCGTCAATATTTTTGCCATTAAACATCGCCTCTTTAACGCCTTACAAGGAACACGTAATTTTTGATTCTCAGTATTTATGACTTATCATCTTGAGTAGAAAAAGAGGAAAAAAGGAGGAGGGGTTTAAAAGCCTGCTTTCTTGCCGATTAATTCGATGAGTTCAGTCATTCTGCAGGAGAAGCCCCACTCGTTGTCGTACCACGCTAGCACTTTGACGAAGTTGCCTCCGAGCACCATTGTTGACTGAGCGTCGAAAGCAGCAGAATAAGTGCTGTGGTTGAAATCAGAAGAAACAACGGAGTCCTCAGTGTATTCTAAGATATCCCTAAGCGGACCTTCAGCCGCCTTCTTGAAAGCCGCATTGATCTCTTCCTTAGTCGTGCTCTTTTCCAAGACACACGTTAGGTCGACGACTGAAACGTTTGGAACAGGAACCCGCAAGGCGATGCCGTTCATTCTTCCGGACAGTTCTGGTAACACTAGTGTTGCAGCTACAGCTGCTCCAGTGGTTGTTGGTATTATGTTGATTACTCCTGCTCTGGCTCGGCGCAGGTCTGCGTGAACCGAGTCTTGGATTCTCTGGTCCATTGTGTAAGCGTGCGCTGTCATCATCAAACCCGTCTTCAAGCCGAAGTTGTCGTTCAAGACTTTGGCCACAGGTGCCACACAGTTGGTTGTGCAAGAAGCGTTCGATAGTATGTTGTGTTTTTCATGGTCGTACTTATCATCATTTACGCCCATTACAATTGTTATGTCAGGTCCTTTCGCAGGCGCAGAAATCAACACTTTCTTGGCTCCAGCAGTCAAATGCATCGAAGCCTTTTCCCGGTCAGTGAACAAGCCCGTTGATTCCACAGCCAAATACACGTCCATGTCTTTCCAAGGCAGCTTTGAAGGGTCACGTTCCATCAACGCGCGTATCTTTTTGCCCTTGACAACTATACCGTCTTTCTCTGCTTCCACTGAGAATGGTGCACGTCCATGTACAGAGTCATACTTCAGCAGATGCGCCAGCGTCTTTGGGTCTGTTATGTCGTTGACAGCCACAAAGTCAATGTTGGCGTTTCTTTCAACAGCCGCTCTGAATAACAGTCGTCCGATTCTGCCGAACCCGTTTATAGCAACTTTTATTGGCATTTTTCATTTCACCCTCGAATTTCTCATGTTTTAAGGTCTTACCCTAAATGAGTTTTCTCACATTTATAACTTTCACATAGAACAAAAAAGAAAGTACTAGGAAAACTGTTTCCTAGATTGCGTAGGCTCTCTCACAGACTTACTATATATGCGCTATCGAAGTTTGATTATGGCTGCTTCAGCGGCTAATGCCATGAGTTCCCAAGTTTCGCACAAAGGCGGCGCATAACAAGTGTCTGACTTGGCTAACTCTCTCACAGTCATCTGCTTCTGTATGCCTATGGACAAAGCGTTTATACGCTGGGTCACGTCTTCGCCGCCCACAATTTGAGCACCTATGACACGTTCCATCTCCTTCTCAACCACAACCTTAACCTTGATTGACTGCGCCCCTGGGAAATATTGCGCTCTCGTCTTTCCGCTTATGGTTCCAGTCACCGTGTCGATTCCTGCCCTCTTGGCAAAAAATTCAGTGAGACCTGTGACCCCTATTTCAGTGTCAAAGAATTTGGTCACCGCTGAGCCTAAAACTCCAGGAAAAATGGCGTATCCACCTGCAGCGTTTGTGCCAGCTACCTTGCCCTGTCGAACAGCCACCGTGCCAAGCTGGGGCAAAGCTGGTCGTTGAGTGATCAGGTTCGTACATTCGGCGCAGTCTCCAATGGCGTAGACACCTGGCAAGCTTGTTTCCATGCGTGTGTTGACTTTTATTGCCTTGGTTTCACCCAATGCAACTCCAGCCTTCTGAGCTAAGTCGGTGTTGGCTCTCACACCGAATGCGCTGACAAATATGTCGGCGTTGATTTGTTCGCCAGCGGCAACTATTCCCGTGACCCTGTCTGTACCGATGAATTCTTCGACTCCCTTTCCAACCATTATTTTAATGCCTTTTTGTTCAAGCATCTCTTGAACACCCTTAGCCATGTCCGCGTCGAGCATTACTGGAAGAATCTGGGGCAACATCTCAACAACTATAGCTTTCAAGCCTCTCTCGTGCAAGCCTATTGCCACTTCCAGTCCGATGAGACCAGCGCCCATGACAACTGCGGTTTTGGCGCCGTTTTTGATGGTTTGGTCAATTCTCTCGCCGTCTTCTATTGTGCGCACTGTCATCAATCCAGGTTTTTCTCGTCCCTTGATTGGCGGTATGAAAGCGTTTGCGCCTGTAGCGAATATCAGACTATCATAGGAGAGCGTCTCAGTCTTCCCAGCGTTGTCTTGAACCTCAACGGTCTTTGCCTTTGAGTCGACATTGGTAGCGGTTGTTTCACGTCTCAGGTTGAGTTTCATCATTTGATAGTATGAAGACGGATAGACTATGAGGTCGGTAAAATTCGGGATGTGCCCTCCAATCACGAAGGGTATGCCACATCTAGAGTAGCCAGCATGCTTCTCAGTTGTCAACAGAATAATTTCAGCTGTTCTGTCCGTCTTTCGCGCAGCTGATGCGGCGTCAACAGCTGCAGCGTGGGCGCCAATGATGACGATTCTTCGCGGCATAGGTGTTAGCCTTCTTTTTTAGCCCTTGGCGATCAAGCTCTTGTGCCACTCAACCGACTTGTTGAAGTCCATGAGAACAGCCAATTCAGCGTTTAAATTGCTGGGAGCAATCACTAGAAGCCAGCCCTTGCCGAATGGATCCTCATTTAACAGCTCAGGCTTGCTCGTCACTTCTTGGTTTGCTTGTTCGATTGTGCCGCTCAATGGTGCGACCAAGTCTGAAACAGCCTTCACCGACTCAACACTTCCGAAGGGTTCGTTGGCTTTCACTGTTCCGCCAGCGCCTGGCAACTCCACGAAGACTATTTCACGGAGCTGCTTTTGGGCGTAGTCGGTGATGCCCATTTTTGCTTTACCGCCTTCAATTTTTACCCAGAACCAGTCTTTGGAGTAGTAGAGTCCTTCAGGCACTTCGTAGCTATCTACTTTAACCATTTCTTTTTTTCACCTCTAAGATGCTAGCATATTTAATGCCCAACATGTTTTAAAATTAACTATTGGCACCCAGCCGAAAGAAGCAGTCATGGACTTGCGTTTCGGAAAAATTTCTCTAACATGAACAGGTAGTGGTCAGGGTTTTTTCCAACCTTGCCCTTGTAGCTCGCCCAATTGTCAAGTATGCGAAGCAATTTTACTCCTTTCGAGTATCCTTTCCTGTTTTCGAAATAGGCTATAGTTTGTTTTCGTGTTGCTGGCAATTTACCAGTTTCTATGAACGCGAGATATGAGAGGTAAACGTAGACAAACTTTAGCCAATAATATGCGGTTCTTGCTTTCTTTTCAGACGGATGAGGAAGAGTCAGGTAGTGGCGAATTGAAAACAACTCATCTCGTCTGCTATGACTCAAGTACTGCGTCACTTCCTCTGAAGTTGGCGTTTTCACCTTAAGTCTTCCATAAAGCGGTTTTGCATACACGAATTCCAGCAAGTGCCCTTTTGGTAAACCTTTGATATCGTGGAGGCTCAACAAATAGCTGGTAAACCCAGGGTTGCTCTGAAGCAAGTTTTGAACAGTCTTAATTGTTTTTGCATTGAGTTTTTTAACAATGATAATAGAGTCGTAATCGCTTTCCGCGTGGGCTTCACACTTCGCTCTGCTGCCATGATGTACCAAGCAAATTAGATTGCTACCTAGTGCGGTTTTGGCATCGTCTCTGAATTTTTGCAGAATCTTGTCCATGAGCACCACAGCTTAACCAATTAAGAAAAAAAGGCTATTTGCCTTTCCATTGTGGTTTTCTCTTTTCAAGAAAAGCCTTCAAGCCTTCAACGGCGTCTTCGGTGCGAATGAGCAGGTTTAGGTAGATGTCTGTCACGCTGTCTAACGCATTCTTAAAGTCGAGGTCGATTGTTTGATAGAGCGCCATGCGAGTCAGCTTGACTACAACTGGACTCTTGTCCTTCAACTTGTCTATCAATTCTTTAGACGCCTCCTCCAGTTTCTCAGGCGACACCACATGATTCACTAAACCTATCCTTTTCGCTTCAGCAGCATCAATCACATCGCCCGTTAATATCAACTCGAAAGCCTTCTTCCGTCCCACAAGTCTAGGCAACAATACGGTTGCAACAGAAGGCATAGCGCCCACTGAAATCTCAGGCTGCCCAAACTGCGCCTTATCAGAAGCGATTATCATGTCGCAGCCAGACGCCAGCTCGCAGCCACCACCTAAGGCAAAACCTTGCACAACAGCCAATGTTGGCTTGTCAACACTAGCTAGTAGATGAAAGACACGGTTAAACGTGTTCAACGCTGTATCAATTCTCTCTGGAAAATGGTCTTTTATGTCGAGTCCAGCTGAAAACGCGCGGTCGCCGACACCCGTGATAACTATCACCCTAACGTCAGTGTCGTCTCGCGCTTTCTCCAAAGCCATGTTCAATTCCATTAGGGCTTCAATGTTGAGAACGTTCAATGGAGGACGGTTTATGGTAATTTTTGCCACGCCCTCAGCACTTTCATAGATAATATTCTTGAATGTTTGACTCAATTCTGCACCCCTCACGGTTGTGGAATGTCAATATTTCAATGAGTTCTATATGGAATTTACCCTTCCCAGACCTTGCTGAAACCTACAGAACTCCTTTAATAAGGAAAACGATTTCTATCTATACGCACCAAGAAGGGTCCACGGCTGTGTTCATTCAAGAGGTAATCCTCGAAAACTTCATGAGCTACGAGTACGCCCGTATACCGTTCAAACCAGGCGTAAACGTAGTCTGTGGACCCAACGGCGCGGGCAAATCATCCATACTGCTAGGCATTTCTGTTGCATTAGGCCAATCTTACACGGAAAGGTCAAAGAAACTAAGCGACCTAATCCGATGGGGAAAAGACCAGGCTCGCGTTACACTAATCTTAGATAATTCACGCAAGGGTGGACGTCGACCAATCCCAAAAATCGAAAAAGACCAGATCTTCTTGACTCGAGTGATGAGACGAGACGGAAAATACTGGTTCGAACTCGACAACAGGGCTGCAACAAGAGAAGACGTGAAAAGATTACTGTCAAAACTCGGCGTTGACCCAGACAACATGCTCATAATCATGCACCAAAACATGGTTGAACAGTTCACGGTTTTGTCGCCTCAAGAGAAACTGCGCATGATAGAAGCAGCAGTTGGCTTCGAATCTTACAGGCGCAATGTGTTAGACGCACAGCGCAAACTCAGTCGAATACTAAGCGAAGAAGAATCGGTGGGCAAACTCCTGGAATCGGCAGAACAGACGCTCACGTATTGGCGTGAACAATACGACAGATACCAGCAAAAGAAACAATTAATTATTAAACGTCGGTTTCTCGAACGTGAACTCGCCTGGGCAGAGGTTGCAAAGAGAGAAAAAACGGCAACCGACCTACGAGAACAGATTCAAAAGGAACAAATCGAAATCGAAAAAATCCTAAACGAAACCAAAGAGATAGAGGCTGAAACCAGCCAATTTCAGGCAATGCAAGAACGAGCTAAGGAAACTTGGCGAAAACTGCTTGAAGAACGACTTGAACTAGAACGCGAAAGAGCACGGTATGAGTCAAGGCTCTCACTGTCTGACCAAGCTCTAAAAGAGACACAATCTTGGCTGGAAACTCACCAAGACCTTGTGAAAGAATACATGAATAAACTAGAACAGCTCGAAACCGCTCTTCAAGGAAGCAACAACCCAACCGACATCAAGACTGGGTTAGCAGATGTCAAAAAATCCTACCAACAACTTGAGAGCGCTCGGATGCAACAACTCAACCAGAAGAGCGAGAACCTAAAACAACAGATGGAAAACTTCAACCAACAACTCACAACATCAAGCAGCCAAATCTTAGAAGCAGAAGCCAGAATGAACAAACTAAACCTCGAAATAGAAAACACCAACAACACAATACTTAACCACAAGATTCGTTCAGCTCTACTCCAATTTCAAAAACAAATCCTCACAAACACTGTATCCAAACTGAACAAAGAACTAGAATTCATGCTCTCAGAGATTAACAGAGAAGTAAAACGAGCAGAAGAGATGGGACCTCAAATAGTGTCCATGAAGAGCACAGAGGAAATACTCGACGAGATTCGCCTAACCGACGGTCACATAGCCGCATTAGCCGACGTCTCAGAAGACATAGAACGCATGTACGAATCATATTCAAAACTCTACCTAGAACTAAAACAAAAGGCACAGTTGGTAGCCGAAAACCGAGAAAAAGCCTTAGCAGAAGTAAAAACCCGAATGGAAGCATGGCATGCCGTACTTCAAAACCTTCTAGATCACGTAAACGTTCAATATCAAACAATATTAACAAACGCCCAAGCTCAAGGCGAGGTCCGCCTACTCAACGAACACGACATTGAAGTAGCTGGTCTGCAGATATTCGTAGGCTTTAAAGGCGCTAAGCCAGTTCCACTTGACGCGTATACTCAGAGCGGTGGAGAACGTAGCACGGCAATCATGACGTTTCTTCTAGCCCTTCAACAGCATGTCCGCTCACCCTTCAGGGCAGTCGACGAATACGACATACACATGGACCCAAAAAACCGAGAAATAATCGCTAAACTCCTCATTTTCTCAGTCAGTGGACTTGACACTCAATATTTAGCAATAACGCCCAGCCAAATCACTTTTACGGAAGGGGGCGTTCATATAATAACAGTTCAAAACGTAGAAGGCACGTCAATAATTAAAGAACTGGTTTAATTTTTTGTTCTAGGCTTACTTTCCTTTCGATCCATCTATAGGTTTTTTCCAGTCCCTCTTCTAGGCTTACTTTTGGTTCCCATCCTAGTTTATTTCTTATAAGAGTGAGGTCAGCGTTTCTTCCTCTAACTCCCTGTGGCGCTGTAGGATCGTATTCCTTTGATATGGTTTTGCCTGAAATTTTTATTATCATATCGGCGAGTTCATCGATTGTGACAAGTCTGTCTGATCCAATGTTCAACGGTGTGTCATAGTCGGATTCCATGACCATTACTGTACCTATTATGGCATCGTCTATGTAACAGTAAGATCTTGTTTGCTTTCCGTCTCCCCATATTATTATAGTTCCAGGATTAGATGCTTCAGCTACTTTTCTGCATAACGCTGCAGGAGATTTTTCTCTTCCGCCCTTGTATGTTCCTTCAGGCCCGTACACATTATGGTACCGAACTATTCTTATGTCTAAGCCGTGGTCACGCTGGTATGCTTCGCACATTTTTTCTGAGGCCAGTTTTTCCCATCCATAGAAACTGTCAGGGTCAGCGGGATATGCATCTTCTTCTTTTAGTCCTTTTACGTTTGGATCTGTCTGTTTGTATCTGGGGTAGACGCAAGCCGATGAGCTAAATAGATATCGTTTTACTTTGTTCTGTCTGGACGCTTCCAACATGTATGCGTTTATCAGAGTGTTATCATACATGACTTCGGCGCCGACTTCAGTGATGAACCCGATGCCACCCATATTGGCGGCTAAATTATAGATTTTGTCTATCCCTTTTGTAGCAGCAACGCAATTTTCCCAAAGTCGGAGATCCATTCTCAGTTTTTCGTTGCAATACTTCTCTTGAATGTATTCGTCAAATTTTACATCGACCACTCTAACGAAGTTTCCCTGCAAATATAGATGCCTAGCTAAGTGACTGCCAATAAACCCGCCTCCTCCAGTAACCAAAATTCGTTCCATGATGACTTCTCCTCTCAATACTTTTATCCCATGCGTTTTGCCTAATTCGTACGCGAATCAAATATAAATGTTGTTTGCAATGCTGTCAATACATAAGAATGTACATCAGAACAAAATGTTTTAAGTAGACCACTCTATCATCTTTATCAATTTATGGGAGAGCTTTGCGCAATTTTTAATTGCCATCGTGGCTGTCTCTATAGTTACTATAAGAGATGCCATTTGAGGTAATAGTTAATTGAAAAGCACGCGCGAGAAAAATGGGATGCCCGAAATGAAGATAAGCGTGGGAGTTTGTGCTTACAACGAAGAAAAAAATATAGGTTTCCTTCTAAAAAATCTGGTCACCCAGCAAGACCTCCCCTCAAACTGCGAAATCATAGTAGCTTGCTCTGGTTGCACCGATTCCACCCCGCAAATTGTTAAACATTTTCACGGCTATGACACGCGCGTCAAGCTTATCACAGAAAATGAGAGAAGAGGAAAAGCACAGGCGCTGAACAGCATTTTTGAGCATGCTTCATCATCCGAAGTGTTGATTCTAACCAATGCAGATTCGCTTCCCGAACCTGGCAGTTTGATAAAACTTGTCAAGGCACTAGACAGTGAGAACCATGGGGCTGTGACCGGGCGCCCCATACCCATTGACAATCCAAGCAAGCTTTCAAACATGATTGTCAGGCTCATCTGGGACTTGCACCACAAAGTTTCAATTCATGAGTCTGTTAAAATGTCGGGCGAACTCTGCGCCTTTCGTCCATCTTTGGTGAAGAAGATTCCCGCAAATCTGGCTACAGATGAACCGTACATAGAGATGCTAATTCGACGTCAAGGATACAAGATTACCTATGCCCCGGACGCACTCGTTTATATAAGAGGCCCCAAAAGCCTTCGAGAAGTAATCAAGCATCGCAGAAGAATCTGGACGGGTCATCTGCAAATTAAACAAGCAGAAGGTTTCGCAGTGTCGACATCCGATTTCCGAAAAATTCTGTTGACATTGATTAAGAGCTTTAAGCTGAATTTTAAAGAACTGTTTGCACTATCGTTGTTCATTCCTTTAGAAGCATACTCTTACCTTCTCGCGCGATATGATCTCAGCCGAGGGAGAATTCCTTTCGTGTGGGAAACACTCAAAAGCACTAAAACCTGAGTTTGTGGAAATGTGACTAAACCTTGAGGTCAAAGCTAAACTTAGTTTCAAGGGTTATGGGTTATCGACTGTGCCGCAGGTTTGACCGACCTCGGGTTTTGCCTATCAACATAACGGTCAGCGTCACAAATCTTTGCAACAGTCGCTGCAAGACCTGTTACATCTGGAATTTTTATCACCTTCAACCAAGATTTAAGGAAAAAGAACTTGAAACATGGGAGTTTGACAAAATTTTTGATTCTCTTGGAAACTCTGTCTTCTGGGCAACATTGAGCGGGGGAGAGCCTTACTTAAGACCAGATCTTCCTCAGATATGTGAGGCTCTTTCAGAAAATTGCAGACCCAGCATAATCAACATTCCAACAAATTCGTTATTGCCAGAAACAATCGAAGACAAGACTAAGAAAATACTCGAGGGATGCGACTCTCCTACTCTTATTGTCAACCTATCTCTAGACGGGTTGAAAGAAGAACATGACAACATTCGCGGCGTGCCAGGAAACTTCGAAAAATTCCTCGACACATACAATCGCCTTACGAAATTAAAGCCCGAGTTTCCAAACTTCCACGTTGGGATTCACAGCGTGGTGTCGAAGTATAACATAAACAGATTGTTCAACGTCTATGAATACGCCAAGAACCTGCACAGCGATTCTTACATAACCGAGGTTGCGGAGCACCGAACCGAGTTGTTCAACAAAGACAAAGACATTTCACCAAGCTCTGAGGATTACGCTGCATTTGTTGAAGGACTTACCCAGAGACTAAAGAATGATGGCTATCGTTTTGGAGACTCGGTTTCACGGACGACGCAAGCTTTCCGCCTGACTTATTATCAAATCGCTGCTGAAGTGCTGCGGAAACACAGGCAAATTGTTTCTTGCTACGCTGGTTATGCTTCGTGTCAAGTTTCTGCTTACGGTGACGTATGGCCATGTTGCATCCTAGGGTATGACTATTCTATGGGAAACCTTCGTGAAAATGACTATGACTTTCGCAAAATATGGTTCTCTCAAAGAGCACAAGATGTTAGAAACTACATCAAAGGTAAAAATTGCGCGTGCCCTCTAGCAAACGCACACTACACAAACATCTTATGCAATTTCACTGCTGTGTTAAGAGTCTTGGGAAACTTGATACTGTTGTGAGTAGCATGACAAATATACTGAAGAAAACTTGGGCTTTGATTGCTTGGCTAACGTTAGACATCTTAATAGCAATCATGGTGTATTTACTACTCTTCCTAGGAAAGGTTAAAGAAAAGCTATCATGATTTTCATGTTAACAAGTGAATAAAAATGCAGAGAGAAAACAACTCGAAAGTGGCGATTGTTAGGGTAAGGGATTCGCTTCCTAAAGCAATTGAGGAAGGTTTGGATTTAATTGGGGACATCGATGCCCGTCAAGGTGACAAGATTATTATCAAACCCAACCTTTGTCATCCATCACCGCCAGAAACAGGTCGGACTACAGATGTCCGTATTGTGGAGGAAATAGTTCGGAAGTGCAGTCAACTTGGGAAAAGTGGCATCTACATCGTGGAATCAGATAACTACGTCACTTCAGCCGATAAAACCTTTAAGCGTCTTGGTTACACAAAGCTTAAAGAAAAATATCCTGTTCATTTTTTGAACCTCTCAAAAGAATCGAGAACAAAGATGAAGATTGACGGAAAATTCTTTGAAGCCTTGGAAGTTCCTGAAATTTTGTCGGAACCTAATTACTTTATTACGATAGCCAAGCTGAAGGTGCACTTACATGAATTATACTCTGGCGCTTGGAAAAACCAGTGGGGTTGTATTACTCAAAGAGAAAAACGTTGCTTTCACCCTTTTCTAAACGAAGCCTTGTTTGATATAAACGCTGTTTGGAAACCTCGCCTATGCATTGTGGATGGAATCGTTGGGATGGAAGGCTGTGGTCCGATTGACGGTGTTCCTAAACCCATGAATCTACTCATTTTCGGCAAAGACCCCATTGCAGTTGACAGCGTCTGCTGTCGTATTATGGGAATCGACCTTCACAACGTTCCACACTTGAAATATGCACACAAAAAAAAGTTGGGAACGGTTGACATTGAGAAAGTAGAAGTTGTAGGGGAGCTTGTTGAAAAAGTTACAAGTCAATTTGCCTTGCCTTCAGACTACTCTGTTAGGTTGATGAGATGGGGACTGCGCTTGGGTCGTTTCCCACCGCCTCTTTTTAACATTGGACTTGCGTCGTTTAACCTGGGCAATAACTATGCAGGTAAAAAACATTCAACCCGAGAGTTACGTCACAAAGAAGAAAAGTCCTCAGTTGGACTCAAAAAGACTTTTGGCAAGCTTTGGACAAGACGGTGGAATGTCTAATTCCTGCTACTTTTTCTTCGCTAAAACATAAAGATGGTGAGCTTGATACCGCTTAAACCATTCCGGAAGGTTTTCCTCTAAACTTGAAAACAATCTTAACAAACCTGAATCTGCTTGCTCCGAAACTTTTGCTTTTGCTTTCCACTGCCATTGCATTTTAATCCGTGTTAGAATCGATTGTAAAGTTCCTCGTATCGGAGTGTCCCAAGTATCAATAATTGGAGGTGTATCAGTTCCTCCCTCTTGAATTATTTTCAAGTCATTTGCTTTGAATATTTTGTGTATTCCTTCAAATGTCATGTACATTTTGTATCCGTGATCCCACGTTTTCTTCTTGTATAAGTGGTAGAATCTGTGGGGTGCTGTTCCCCAATTCCACCAATTCTGTGTCATTATTAGCACTAGTCCTTTACTGACCCGTTTCATCTCTCGGATCAAATCATTGGGGTCCCCATATCGCTCCATCATACAAAAGTTCCAAACAAGATCAAATGTGTCGTCTGGGAAAGGTAGGCATCGATCTTCAGAGGTCTGAATCATGTTGGCACTTGTTTGGTCTAGGGCACGCCATATGCTTTTCGTCAGTTTTAACAGGTTGATTGACATGTTGCAGAGAGTTACGTCGCAGTTTTTTTGCGCGAAAATTAGGCTGTTGATCCCTAAGAGCCCTGTTATCCCGTCGCATGGGAATTCAAGGACCGTTTGAATCTTATGTTTTTCGATGAATGTTGTAAACCACTTGTTGATAACGAGTCTTTCGTAGGCGGTTCCGAAGCCTTCGTCCAGCGTTTTTACAGGGCTGTAGGGAATTATGTTTTCGACGTATTGCAGAAGGAGTTTTCTGTCACGCTCTTTCATAAGTAGAAATAGAAGGAAACGATTTATAAGAATTAAAGAGGAACCAGTGACTTTTGTTTTCTTCGGTAGCTTAATGAATAGTTTTCCAAGACCTTGATTATTTTTGTTTCTCTAAAGAATGGGAAAAATGCGTCAAGCACGTAGAAGAAGTGGGTATTGAACCCTATGAAACCCATTTTTCTGGCTCGCCTTCCTGAGATGAGAATGGAAAAGTTTGAGATGAACCTGGCTTTTGTGTTGTTTCCGACTTGGTTTAAGAAATAGCCGTCTGCGTCTATTCGATCTTTGAATCCTCCGATTTTGTTGAAGACTTTTTTTCTCACAGCCATAAAGTTCGTGCTGCCGTTGAAGTCTTTGGTTATTCTTGTCCACACTCCAAGGAGAGTGTAGTAGAGGGCGTATTCTATTCTAGCCCACAATGGAGCATTATAGAGCTTTCCGGGTCCGCAGATTGCTCCGAGACTCTTGTCTTCCTCAAACTCGTTAACCACCCTTTGAACGGTGTCTGTTCTAAAAACAACGTCTGCACTTGTGAAAAGCAGGATTTCTCCTTTGCCCCTTTTTCCCCCGATGTCCCTAGATTCAAACTCGGGTGTATTAGGTTGGACTATCGTCTTCGCGTGGTATTCTTTCGCGATCTTAAGAGTTCCGTCACTACTACCACCGTCTACGATAATGACCTCAAAGTTTTTATACGTCTGATTTTTCAGAGATCTAAGAAAATTGCCAATGAATTTTTCCTCGTTTAACGTGGGAACAACAATAGATACAAGGCAATCGTTTTGGCATTTCATAGTTAATTCTCCTTTTTACTCAGAGTCATTTTTGAGGATTCCATCTCACTCGCCCCTAAGAACATAGGGTATCATAGACCTCTAGCGTCTGCTTCGCACATACTTTCCAGTCAAATTTTAAGCTTCTTTCAAGACCATTCTTTATCATAGTGGATCGCATGTTCTGGTCTGTTAACACTTGGCAAATGCTATCATTAAGCATTGTTACATCAAATGGGGGAAATAATACTCCCGCTTTTCCCACAACTTCTGTAACAGACGAGCTGTCACCCGCGATTACAGGGCAGCCCGAAGCCATCGCTTCTACTAAAGGAAAGCCAAATCCCTCATAATACGAAGGAAACACAAACAAGTCGGCGGCATTGTAAAAAGATGCTACGCTTGGCACCTTTTGGTAATGGACCACTACGTCTTCCAAGCCAAGAGACGAAATGAGTCTGCGTGTGGGTTCCCGCATGCCTCCAATTCTTATCAATAGAATCTTTGGAAACTTTTTCCTAACCATGTACAAAGCCCTAATCAAAGTTTTGATGTTCTTTCTAGGGTCATCGACTCCTACGTGTAAGATGATCTTTTTATCAAGGGGAAGGTGGAGGTCTCTGCGAGCCTTTCTTAGGTCTCTAGGGCTAAAAAGAGTTCGATCAATTCCAGGATAACCAACGCTTATTCTTTGGGAATTTATCCCTAACACTGACACAAGGTCGCTTCTTGTATACTGCGACATGCACAGGATTCTATCTGCACTTCTTAAAAATCTCATGTTTATTTGCATCGCCATAAGAAGTGGCATATCTAAGCCGTAGGATTGGGTTATCCAGTCCCGATTTACCGTTGGTATCAGAGCAGCAATGTCAAATACGGTTACAACCGAGGGACGATACTTTAACAATAGTACACCCAAGTTGGGATTTAGGATATGATAAATTTTGTAGCCCCGGGGTATACTGAGGACGAATCTTAAATGATCTATCATTTTTTTAATTTTTTGACCAAAAATTTTCAGAGTCGGACCGAAGCTGTCCTCTGCAGGGCTTTGTAAGGTAACGAAATCCAAATCTTCTCGGCCCATTTGCTTAAGATGCATGAACAAATTATAAGCATAATTTCCAATACCGGTAGATGCAGACTTATTGTTAATTAAAAGAATTTTCTTCATCTTTCAAACGCTGCCAACAGTTACCCAAAAACAGTGAATGACAATTTTTAAGTATTTTGGTAATCCTCAAGAATTTATTACAAAGATGGTTCGCTTTATTGTAGAGTGTGAAAGCAATATATTTTTAAATACAGTTACTTTCCACTTAGGCTCAATAAGCTACAACTGTTGGGAGATAAAAGATTGAAAATACTCATCACCGGTGCTACTGGCTTTATCGGCAGTAATTTGTTGCCAAGGCTTATCGAGAAGGGACATGATGTTTACAGCCTTGAGAGGTACGTTACAGGTCGGTATGTCATGGGGCAAGTAAGAGACGTTAAGACGGTGTTTGGTGATCTTAAAGAATACTTTGCGGTCAAGCGAATCATACGTGAGGTGCAGCCGAATATCGTAATTCACTTAGCTTCAATAAGTGCTGTAGCTTACAGTTACGATAACCCCACGGAAGTTATTGACAGCAATTTTCTTGCCACAGTGAATTTGGCTGAGGCATGCTTACGTGAGGTAACTCATTTTGAACAATTTCTGTTTGCCTCAACATCGGAAACCTATGGCAATGGTCCCTGTCCGAAAACGGAGGAAACGCCTCAAAATCCTAACAGCCCTTATGCTGTTAGTAAGCATGCATGCGAGAAATACTTGCTTTACATGCGTGATGCTTATAGGTTTCCTATAACGATTCTTAGGAATTTTAATACCTATGGGAGAAAGGACAATATGCATTTTGTAGTGGAACAGGCGATTGTGCAAATGCTTCAGAGAAAGACTGTTAGGCTTGGAGATCCAACACCAGTACGTGACCTTGAGTACGTAGATGACCACATAAACTCCTACTTAACCTGTTTAGAAAATCCGAAAGCGAAAGGCGAGATCTTTAACTTTTGTACGGGTAAAGGTGTTTCAATAAGACAATTAGTTGACCTTATAACAAAACTTAGTGACTTTAATGGTGACATACTTTGGAATACGATACCCGCTAGACCTCTTGATATCAAGGAGCTTGTAGGAGACTACTCTAAGGCAAAAAGGTTACTTGGATGGGCACCAAAGTTTAACCTTGAGAGAGGTCTTAGACTGACCATAGATTTCTGGAGAAGCAAACTAAAGCATTCTTAACCAACATTTGTGCTATGAAAACTCTGTTTATATGCTTCCAGCACCCTCAAAAAACTAGATATTGTTAGGGTTCAACAAGGATTGGATTACCTGGATACCATAATTTAAAGAGGTATATTTGGTCACCGTAGGCGTATAACCCGTAATCTTTGACGTTTTCAATTCTGGAGAGAACCAAACTGGTCGTGTAAGGATCGGATTTATAGTCAACCATAACATACTCTGATCTTCTAAAAAGGTCTTCTATGTAGTTATTCATCTCAGTCGCATTTGAGTTCTGAATCATTGAATCCAAGGGGTACACATACGCGTTGATTCTGCCTGAAAAATGAGGAAAGATGTTGTTATGAGTTAATACCGACGCATCAGAAGGGACAAGATTAACAATTTTCTGAAGCAAAACTTCGTGTGGTCCAATATTTGGGATACGATACTCAGAGAAGTAAGGAAGAGGAATATTAACTGTTGATATAAGCGGGTTCAATGGGCTTATGAAGAGCCAAGACAAAAATCCCAATATTATGATATTCTTTAAATACCTTTTAAAGTCAGAAGTGTCAACACGGCGAGACTCTTTTTCTAATGCTAACACTGCCGCCGCAAAAACAAATGGAATAACGTATGCGGGAAAGTGTCCGCCCAATTGGTAATAAGGCAAATAGTTTGAGAGAAGCGCTGGACCAAACCAAGCCAGCGTCACGAACGATAGGCTACTCCGTATCGACTTGAACAGCAAAGTACCAAAAATAAGGATAATGTAGATAAGTTTCATATAGGCGTCGTAGGACAAAGCCTCAAATGTCTTCAAAGGATGAAGAATTATATAAACTGGCATTGTAATAGGATCATCTTCGACTCCTAAAACCGACCAGTTGTTTAGAGCCTTAAAGATCTGATTAAAGTTGGGATTAATGGGAAAGAAAATGCTTTGTATTCTTCTGACTAAAAAAAACCATGAAATCCCAAGTCCAATAGTTATAATCGGTATGAAAATTCTTTTGTCGTGAAAGTTTTTCTGCGAAAGAGCAGTGTAAATGGGTTGTCTGAAAAGCCATAGACAGTAAAGTCCAACAAAAACAACCAGTATCGAGACGTTTTCAGCGATTGTGAGCGCCAGAACTGTGAAAAGGAAATATCGAACCCATTTACCTTTTGTCAAATAATAAACAGCGAAGAGAAAAATAACTGGCAGAAAAGCCTGAGTATGAAAGTCAAACCAATTTACTCCATGAAGAGGAGGATACAGAAAATACGCCGTTGCGAAAGCGGCACCCGCTAGCTTGCTGTTTAAGCTGTCCCGCGCCAGCAGGTAAAGTGGAAGGGCGCCCAAAGCTAGAATAAACGATTGAAGAATCAGAAGAGTCTCAGGTGCAGGATAAATTGCGTAGAGAGGCAAAATGAATAAAAGCACGGGGCTAACATGCGTTCCAAAAGCACAGCCACTTGGAATGATAAACAGTTCTACCGTGCTATAAAGAAATTTCCCATGCAAAGTACTCCAGAAGGTCTGATTGAAAATGCCGAGGTCCCACGCGAAGGCTTTGAACGCATAATATTTCAATATAGTGAAATATGAGAAGACAATGGTGTAGAGTCCTATCATTACGAAGATAAGAAGTGAGCTTACATCAAAATTGTGCACCTTTGAATTCAACAATCTCTCAATTCTTTCAATCCTCAGAAATTCAAGAACACGATTCTTTGCACTAGTCAAGCGCGCACAAAAGCTCCTTAAAGCATTCGACACAAAGCTCGGCATGTATGTTTGCCTCAAGAAACTTTAGATAATGGATTAATGGGTCATCGTATATATTTTTCCCAAATAAAGAAAAAAGAATCATAGA
>Ga0315309_1000994_pt1 | contig 17183 bp, 17 predicted proteins | sample TDP4_MG_FD_203080 | JGI IMG/M metagenome (GOLD analysis project Ga0315309, IMG submission 203080) | Freshwater sediment microbial communities from Lake Towuti, South Sulawesi, Indonesia - TDP4 | ecosystem: Environmental > Aquatic > Freshwater > Lake > Sediment | place: Indonesia: South Sulawesi... | reverse complement strand
CAAGAGACACGCTTCCGGTCGTGGGGCGACGTTCTGAAAGCAGAGAGGTAGTCATGTCGAGAAATGCAGCATGGCCTTCCACCCATACGCGATTCACCAATCCGCGATCCCGCAAGCCATCGTGTATTGGGTTCCGCACGCGAGCGAGGATGGATGCCGATACCGGCTGATCCGACGTGTTCAAGAGACGATAGGTTGCGTAGAAACCCGGAGTGCCCGCGGTTCTTGCGTCGTGCGGGACGAAGGGCGAGAGGTACTCGGAAGCCACGCTGACGGGAAGAGTCGCGTCGACATACTCCAACCGTGCGACAGGGAATCGCTGTTCGAAGCGTATCTCCTCAACGGACTTGAACCAAGACATCGAATACAGCGTCTGCGCCGCGTTCGGGTTCATGGCAAGCAGGCGAACCTGCGGCGAGGCATCAGCCACATGCGTACGCAGAACGAACGCGAGTGCGTCGGGCGGGATGTCCGGCATCGGCGTCGTGGCGTAGACATCCGAGCGATTGACCGGCCAAGCGATCGGCTTGCTCCCGAGCTGGAAGATCTCCTGCCAATCGTAGAAGCCACCGTCCGGGCGCAACTCCACGCTGCCGGCGCCGATGCCGCCGAGCGGGATGCCGCTTGTCTCGCGGGGACGCGTTACGAGCTGCTTCAGATACGGTTCCTCCCTTGTGTGATCCGATAGCCAGCACACGGTTCCATAAATGTGAATCTCCATGCGGCGTTTTCCGAGCATAGCTACCGCGGGCTGGAGCCGGGCCGCTTGAGCGAAGAGCGGTTTAGCACGATCGATTTGGAGCCAACGGGGTTGTCACTTGCCGGCATCGAGATTCCGTGGCATATGCAGGGATAGGCACTCCCGGGAGTGCGGGCACCACCACCGCGCGACTACGCCTTCGTCAAGCGCTGGACGCTTTGATTCGGGAGATGCGGGACAAGTCAAAGGCGGCCGGAGAATTCAGGGACTGTTCGCTCGTGTATTGAGAGCCTGTTTGCGAAGTGAATACATGGTTGTGTGAGTGTAAATCGTTACTGAGGTGTATCGTACTGGTTAGGCTGACAAGGGGCAGGAGAACACTTGCTGTGATTCGTCAGGTCGCCACGCGTGAGGGACGATGCCTGGGAGACCCAGGACCGAAACGGGGCGCTTGATCCCCGAGTTCCGCGGTTTCCGGTGGGGCTTCAAGAGGCTGAAGCATCTGAAGACCCTGGTCTATCTGGTGGCTGGCGACCTAGATCTACCCGCAAAGGACGACCTACTCCACGTACCCACACAAAGTTGAAGAGAAGTACGTATCGGGCTCGCTTACGATCCCCCTCTCCCTGCATCATCCTAGCAAGACCTGGATGTGTCGTTATTTGCGTATTCGGGCGCGGGCGCGCATAGCTGGTTGATGTGTTCTTCCTGTATTCTTGTGTAAGCATGTCGATTGTCTCGCCTGATGAGGAGTGGGGGATTCACAAGGGCGGCTGGCAACTGAGGCCCCTCTTGTCCCACAACCAGAATCAGGAAGACAATAATGGTGATGGTGGTCCCGAAACAGAGATGAGAACCCGGTCCGCGGCCCGCCAAGGGATGTGTTCGAGATGTCTCAGAGGATGCAGGTTCTAGAGGTGAGGTAACACCCCAAGAGTTAAGAGCCGCCTATGCATGGCGGGTGGATGGGTAAAGGAGAACTGGAGCCGAGCCCAGACAACTCCGAAAAGAGGTCTTTCACAGGGGTGTGAGATCGGCATTGCCAGACTTGCCTGACATCCTGTTCATTCACACCGAGCACCACCGGGGCGACTGTCTCGGCTGCGAGGGACACCCGGTGCTGCTAACGCCCAACATGGACAACATCGCCCGCCGAGGAGTACGCTTCAGCCGCTTCTACTCGGCCTGTCCCTCATGCATCCCATCACGGCGCAGCATCCTCACCGGCCAAGACCCGCAGACCCACGGCATGGTGGGCTACCGGGAGGGCTTGGAGTGGGATGGCGTGGCCACGCTGCCCGGCGTCCTGAGGGACAGCGGATACCAGACCGTTCACATCGGGCGGAGCATGCACCAGTACCCGCCGCGCAAGCGATACGGCTTCGAGCATATGGAAATCGGCGAGGACTACCTAGAATGGTTGCGCGACCAGCACCCCCGCCACGGCATCGACGACTGGTTTGGCGGCGGCGTGATGCATAATGACTGGACGGTGCATCCGTGGCATCTGGACGAAGACCTGCACCAGACCAACTGGACGGTCGAGCGGGCTTCGCGTTTCATGGAGACGCGCGATCCCTCACGCCCCTTCTTCCTCTCGCTCGGATTCATCGCAGCACACCCCCCTTTTCAGCCGCCGCCGTTCTACCTCGACCGATATCTGCGGGCACGGCTGCCGGACCCCGTGATCGGCGACTGGGCCGTGCCGCCGCGACCAGAGGAACTCGGCAACGAGGACTATGTTTCGGCTCACCGCATCAAACTACCCGCCGAAGCACAGCGTTGCATGCAGGCGGCATATTTCGGACTGCTGAACCATGTGGACGACCAGCTTCGCCGCTTGATCAACCCCGTCAAGGGCATCCGGCACTGCGACGACACGATCATCATCCTGACCAGCGACCACGGGGAGATGCTTGGCGATCACTACCTCTTCCGCAAGTCGGTGGCCTACGAGGGCTCTGCACGCGTTCCATTCCTGATCAGCGCGCCGCCCGCGTTCGGTATCCGCAAAGGACTCATCGTCCATGCGCCCACCACGCACGCCGACATCATGCCGACCTTGCTCGACATGCTGGACATGGACATCCCCGACAGCGTGGACGGCCTGAGCCTCTACCCCCTTCTCCGCGGGGAGCGGCCATCCGCCTGGCGGGATGCCCTCCACATCGAGCACTCGCCGCACCACCAGTGCCTGACCGACGGGCGCGAGAAGTACATCTGGGAGCCCAGCGACGGGCGGGAGCATCTCTTTGACCTGACGGTGGACCCCGGCGAACGTCATGACCTCGCGCAGGACGCAGATGCCGCCGGTCGGTTGGCCAGCTGGCGCGAGCGACTCATCGTCCGGCTACGTGACCGCCCTGAGGGCTTCGTGCAGAACGGAAGACTCGTGCCCGGTCGCCCGTACGGTCCCGTGATTCCAAGCTGTCCGTCAGACCGGAAGAAGGAGGACACCCCAGACGATGACCCCCGATCGGCAGCCCTTCGCTAGGTTGGGCGGCATGGTCAACCCGCATGTGGACGCGCAGCGAAGAAACCAGGACAACCAGGCAACAAGGGCATGAGGGCTCCCTCGGACACAAGTGTGTGCATCCCGCGGAGAAGGCGGATGGGCCCCCGGGAGAAAGGACGGGAAGCCGATCCGAGACGGAGATAGATATGGGACCTCCGCATCCAGATCCCGAAAAATCCGCAGGCGGGTCGGATGCTGGATCTGGTGAAGATATGGGAGAGCCTGCGCCATGGCGGCGCGTTCACCGAATAGCAGAAGCAACTGGTGCGCACCAGGGGCCTCGATTTCGGGCCGGACACATCCCGTCCACGCCGGCGGACCTATCAAGAGTCACAGGATGGTGTACTGCATCGCACCGGGTCAGGACCAATGCCTGACACCTAACACCCTTGCCCTGACGCCAGGCTAGCTATCCTGGCCCAAAGCCTTGGATAGCGGACGCTGCAGAGTTCATGGCCGCTGCCTTCCCAGGGACCATGAGTGAGCAAGGGACGGTGACTCAGGAAGAACTCAGTAGGCACGCTTCAGCCCCGTGGTGTCTGAGACCATGTACATGCTCCTTCTAACCATCAGGGTCCAGAGGGACACGCCGGCCAACAGGGCAGTGGCCGTCACGACCAGCCACTCGAATGCGTACACCCAGAACAGGGCCTGATCCTTGAGTCGCGCGGCATCAGCTGCGATCTCGCTGACCGCGCCGGACAGCGAGTCAAGGGAAGATATCGCCGGGAGGTAGTCCTGCTCCAGGTAGTGCTGACGGGCAGCAGCCGTCTCGCCCTCCAGGTCCTTCAACCTGTCCAAGACATAGTCGACGTTGGCCCCGAAGCTATCGGCCCACTCCACCATGGATAGAATCAAGGACTTCTGGGTCTGGACGTTGGCGAACAGGCGCCTTGCCTCCCTCCTTGCGTGTATGTCGCTTATCAGCGGCCGGCCCAGCGAGTAGAAGACCATGTTCGTGGCGACATCCAGGGCATATGGGTTATTCTCCTCCGCCCACCAGGGGTCAAAGGTGTGGGAGACGATCCACTGCATCCCGGCGTTGCTGCCGCCCGGCCTCCAGGAAACCATCCATGGGATCTCGGCCGGCTTGATGTCCCCCCAGATCGTTGCGCCCTGCCTGGCCGTCATCAGGCAATAGTTGTTCCCGAACGCCTTCTCGATCCCAAGATCGACGAAGGGCAGAAACACTGGATCCCTCTCCGTGCGGAACTTGACCCAATAGGGACGGTTGACGAAAGCCTGGGTGCTTCTGTGCTCGGACACCGGCAGCAGATCCGCCAGGATCGTTGGCTGCCAGACGTGGTCCCAGCTCTCGGCCAGGCCGCAGATGGCCGTCATGCCGGCCTCCCTGAAGGCGTAGTCCAAGTCGAAGACCTGCCTGCCCGTGAACTGCCAGCCGTAGAGGTCGTGGAACACCATCAGGTCGTAGCTCCGGATGAGGAGATCCCTGGTCCGCGGGTAGTAGAGCGGTCGAGCTTCTCCTTGTCGCTTTGCGTGAGGAAAGGTGTGGTAGGAAATGCGGCGTAGCGGAAGATCGGATCGCGCATGAAGAGAATCCGGAAGGGATTGGTCCAGATCCGGACCCCCATCACGAAGGCGGATATCGAGCTTGCCTCATCCTCGGCCGACGCAGAGGGCATGGATGCGATCAACCCCAGAACGGCGATGACGGCAAGGACCCTCAGTGACCATACGGTAGTGGAGGCAACAGCGTGACTCCCCGCCCTGCTGTCGGGCAGAACGGACGGAGACTTCGTGCCCTTCCACAAGGTGTGATGAAGCATGGCCACCCAACATCACCGAACACCGCCCGCCGGATTTCACTCATAAGAATGTTGGGGCTCTGCACCCGTGGCCTCGCCAACAACTGGTCCCAACCGGTCTCGGGCACAATCACGCAACACGTCCAGCTGGCGCAGGTCTCCCCAGAAAACCACATTGGCACTGGTGCAGGACCTCGAACCACCACGGCAACGAACGAGGATTGCTCCGATGTGAGCCGCAGCATCGAAGAGCACCTCTCCTCCAGTTGCAGGAGTCCCAGAATGGGGGACGAACCAGTTCCCTGTCTTCTTGCCACGGATCTTCACGTACCCGCCCCATTCATCAGCCGCTTCGGTGTGCTGGGCTCGGCGAGGGAAGAAGGTGCTCTCCGAAGGCCTCGTAGTCCAGGAGAATCTGATGCACTCGCCGCGAGTTCTCACCAACCATGGGGCGTACTTGTCCGCTGTCGCTCTTCTGGCGTACATGCCGTGTTTGACACAATGCTCGGTCAGGCTTTGGGCCAGCCGGGGCATCCCCTCTTCGACCGAGAGACGCCACGCCACGACGGCAGGCAAACCGAACCGGCGATCGCATTGATAAGGTTCCCGAGACCGTCATTGGCAGAGAACGATCACAGATGATAAAGGCCGGCGCTGCCTCGGTTGATATCACGCCTCAGGCCGAGGTCCAGCTTGCAGGTGCGGTCGGCGTCCACAGGCCTGCGCGCTTCATCCAAGACCCGCTCTATGCCAGGGCTTTGGTGATCGAGGGCGGCGGTCGGAAGATCTGCCTTGTGAGCCTCGACCTGTGCGTCGTGACGCGAAGGGAAGTTGATGAGATTCGCCAGTCCGCCACCAAGGAGCTTGGCTTGGATCCCGCTGCAATCATGATACATGCGACCCAGACGCATTCGGCCCCCTCCCTCGGCCACTTCATGCTGAGCGATGATTACGAGGGGCTACCGCCTGAGTTTGAATGGCTCAAGGGCGGAGATGCCCGGTACAATGCCTTTGCCAAGCCACGCATTCTGGATGCCATCAGACAGGCGGACAGCTCTCTTGAGAAGGTGCACGTTGGGGCTGCAAGCGTTATCGAGGGCAGGATGGCCCACAACCGCCGGGCGGTGGGGCCGGACGGCTTCATCTTACCGATGTCTTCCTGGGTGCTGAAGTTCAAGAGCGTAGGGGGAGAATCCCTCGGGCCAAGGAAGATACGATACATGGAGGGCCCCATGGATCCGGAACTGGGTGTTGTGTGTTTCCGGCGGGAGTCGCTCCGCTTCCTGGCCGTGCTGGTCAACTACACCTGCCACCCCGCCCACAACTTTCCAAGGCCAGGCGTCTCGGCCGACTGGCCCGGAGCGTTGTCAAGCCAGCTGCAATCCCTCTACGGTCCCGGCTGCGTGCCTTTGGTGCTGAACGGGGCCTGCGGCAACATCAACCCGTGGCCTCCCTTCGATCCCGACTACGTGGAGGATCAGAACAGGATGGGGCGAGTTCTTGCCGAGCGGGTCAGCGTTGCAGTGAACACAATCGATTTCGAATCGGAGGCAAAGATCGACTGGCGGGTCCGGACCGTGAGGATACCGCTGCGGGAGATAGATGACCGCGAACTGGAGAAGGCCCGCGATATCCTCCGCCAGAACCCTCGGCCGGTCTGGAATCCCGAAGGGACGGCTGTCGATGCGCGATGGGCCATGGCCGCGGGGCTCCTGGATCTTCACGAACTCAAGCAGCGGAGCCCCGAGCATGAGTACGAGATCCAGATCTTCAGGATCGGGAACGTCGCCATCGTCGGGCTCCCTGGAGAGCCCTTCGTCGAAGGGGGCCTTGCGATCAAGCTGGCCTCGCCGACCTATCCGACCTATATCGTGCACGGAGTCAACCAGTACGTAGGCTACCTGCCCACCAAGCAGGCCTTCCCTCGAGGCGGCCATGAGACCGTGACCGGCAACTGGTCCCGGCTCACACCGGACGCGTTGGACATCGTCGTCGCCAACGCCACCGAGATGCTCCGCCACCTTTTCACTGCCTAGTTGCCCACCAGTTCTTCCTGCGCCTGACGGACCATGGGAGAACAGCCCGTCGTCAGCACACAGGAGCATCCGCTTCACGCTCCTTTGTCTGAAGTAGGCAGCCTCACCGAATTGTCATTTCCATCCCGTCCGGTTGTTGGTCCACCCTCAACTTCCTCCCTCTACCCTGCGCTACCGCGCCGACATCCGTTGTTTGAAGAGACGGAAGAACGTGTGGGGATGCAGAACCTCCACATCCAGATCGGGATGGCGTCGCCGGAGCGCCTCAATCGTCGCGATGACTTGACTGGGGCCGGTCCACACCATGCGGAAGAGGAAAAGACCGCGACCGTCAGGTCGTCGCGCTTTGATCGCCCGGTATAGGATCTCGGCCGTCTGTTCCACGCCCGCGAAGTTGCAGGCGTCGTTGATCAGTTCAAGGACCGGCATGCCCTTCCAGACGTGCGGCTGGGGCAGCTTGCCTCCCGTCCCATGCAGATCCATCACAATCGTCGCAAGGCCCTCCGGCGCAAACCGGGCGAAGGCATCCTTCACGGCCGGGCTCGCCGCATCCCAGTCCAACACCATGGGCGCCAAGGCCATGTCCGCCTCCTGGAAGAAACGCTGGTTGTGCCGGACGAACAGCGGCATATACTCCGGGGCGATGCGATTGGGATTCATGTATCCGGCTGCGCTGGCGTCGCTACCGAAGTAGTCGTTCTCCGTGGCGGTGGCGTAGAAATAGGCGATGAGGTCCGGATACGTTTCCAGGAGATTAGGATTGATGCCCCAGAGCAGAGGGATGCGACCCCGACCCGGATCCTCCCAGTGATCAGGCAGGAAGGCGTAGAGCGGCGTGGCGGAATCATAATCGGCCATCAGGATGCACAGATAGGTCTTGTCCGCCACCGGAGGGGCTTCCTTCGGTCGGCGCTGCCGCAGGGGGCGCCGCGGTGCCCAGCTGTGGAACGACTGGTTGAAGCAGTCGCTGGCCACCGTGTTCTGGTAGCAGTTGTAGGGAGAGATCAGCCAGACGGTCTCCCACTCGGTCGGGACCGGATCGTGCCGACTCGTGTGCCCCGGCACGTTACTGTACTTCGCGAAGGAGAAAAACCCCGAAAGTTCCGTCATCTGCTTCCCGGCCGACTGTCGCAGCGTCTCCGCGAGAATCATCCGATACGTTTCCAGGTCCGTCCCCAACCGCTGGCCGGGATCATCCCCAGGCGGCTCATCGCCCCAGGGAGAGAGATCGAACACGAAGGCGCGGTTCCGCACCGCCCAGTCGCGGGTGAGGACGTAGCCTAGGTCCCCCCGAGCGCGGGTGAGGAAGGCATCCTCGTAGAGGCACAGGAGGTGCGCGGAGCAGGCTCCGACCGACAGGTACTCGCGGATCGCGAAGCGATACGCATCGTTCTTGGCGCTGCCCGTCTCGTCCCCCCTAAACCGCCCGCGCAAGTCTCTCAAGACCGGGAGGCGCCACCGCGCGAGATACCGATCCGCATATTCCGGGCTCAGGACCAAGGCGTCTTCCACCCCCGCGATGCTCGTGGCCACGTTGAGGGTGGCGGGCACCTCGGGGTCCCAGATCACAACCCCTTGCACCCGGCCTCGCGCCAGATCCACGAGAGCGGTCAACTCAGCAAGGTGTTCCGCCTTCCGGCCCTGCAGCCAACGTCCCTCCCGGGACAGAACGTCCAACCAATACTGGGGCCGGGACTCCTTGCCGGACAGAGCGTAAACCGCCGGTTCCGCACGATTGATGAGCCCCTGGAGACAGGCCACCGCCACGGACTCGTCGTAGGATTCCGGCGTCCCGTCGTGCAGCAGGGTATAGAGGTACAGGGTTTCCTCCCGGTGCATCTGGTCGGGCACTTTCGTCGCATTCGCGGGGCTGGCTCCGCGAGCCCTGCCAGGGCGGGTCCGGCGAGCGCCGGAAGGAAAGTTGCTTATCCCAGTCGTTTTCATTTCGGATTTCCCCCTTCCCCTTCGACGCATGAATCTCCGCTCGGCTCTGGGCGCGAACCTGGAACCAGCCGGAACGAGGTGCAGCGTCTGGATATATGCATCTCCTTCTCCCCTCCCCCGCCATTCTGCCAACCGGCCGGTCGCCTGGTTGGGGCCGAGTCGGCCATTTTTAAGTCCCTCTTGCTTTTCCGTTTTCAGTTGGCCCGGTACATCCACTTCCTGGCGTCATTGATATTTACGTTGATCTGGATACCCGGATCTCTGGCCAAGACGGATGAGCTTGGCAGGGTGAGGGTACTTTTTCTCGGCGCCATCCCACTCACGAGAATAATGTCGGCGGATCCCAGCCTTCAAGCGTACCCCGTGCCGGCCTACCTCTACGGGATGGGAGATGAGGACGTGCGCCGCTCCCTCCGCACCTACATGCCCCGGACATACGAGAAGCTCGTAGCCTCCTACGACGTCATCCACATCTGCGACTCGGGCGCGAGCAGCTACACGCCCACATGGCTGAGATGGATGGCAGATGCAGTGATCGCCGATGGCCTGGGGTTCGTCATGTCAGGAGGGGCCGAGAGCTTCGGGGGACATCTCACCCAGCCACCCTGGGGCGACACCTCAGTTGGCGAAGTTCTCGCGGTCGACTGCCGTATCACTCCGCTGCTCGGCAGGTTCTTCAAGATGATCGTCACAAAGCCGGACGATCCGCTCATGGCCTCCCTCCCCTTCGAGACCGCGCCAGCGTTCCACACCATGAATACCGAGGCCTCCCCAAAGGAGGGCGCACTCACCCTGGCGGTGGCAGACATCCCCAGCCGAGATCCCGTGGCAGCCGTCATCCAGGTCGGACAGGGAAGGAGCCTATCGTTCACGCCCTACATAGCCAGCACCAGAGCCAGCACCGTGCCCTTCGCAGGGTGGGAGTTCCACATAGACTTCGTCTGCAACCTCCACATCTACCCGGCCCAGATCCCCCTCCCCGCCGACTACCTCAGAACCCACATCCTCCGAAACAAGCTCGCACAATACTCGCAGCTACGCAAGACGGTCATCGACATCCTGGCCTTTGCGGACATGTTCGGAGCAAACACCGCACAGGCCGATGACCGCACCACATCCGCTGATCAGAAGATGGCCGAGGCCAGGGCACTCTACATAACAAAGGAACTGGACGAATCCGAAAACCTGATAGACCAGGCATTCGCAGGCCTCGAACAGGCACAAATCCTCGCCATGAAGGCCAAAGACCGCGCCCTGATCTGGATCTACTCAATCGAGTGGCTTGCAGTCACCGGAACTGCCATGGCCTGCGGATTCGTCCTCTGGTCGCTGATGGTTAGACGCAGAATCTACAAGGAAGTCGGAGCCACAAGACTGACAACACAGACCACCGAAACCTAGCCTGAAACGATGGATGCTGACGATCGAGCCAAACCCGAATGACAGAATCCCTTGCAGGTGACCACACGAAGGCAAAAGGAGATTCCATGATGCGGCCCAACATACTGCTCCTCTACAGCGACCAGCACCACGCGGGCGTCCTCGGGGCGGAGGGCCATCCGGATGCGAAGACGCCCAACCTGGACCGGATGGCGCGCGAGGGTGTGCGGTTCAGCCGCGCCTACTGCCAGAATGCGGTCTGCGGGCCTTCGCGCGCTTCGATGATGACGGGCCTCTACCCGCGCACGATCGGGGTGCTGGACAACGGGGACGCGCCACCCAAGGGCTCGGTACACGTGCCCCTGCCGACCTATCTCCGGCAGGAGGGCTACCAGGTCGTCTGCTACGGCAAGCAGCACATGCTGCCCGCGCTCCAGGTGGAGTGGGACGAAGCCTTCAGCACGCTGCCTGGGGAATCCCCCGTGTCCTACTGGGAATGGATCCAGGAGCGCGGGCTGTTCTACGAGTTCCTGCGAGACTGGATGGCCGAGTTCGGCGACCGGATGCCGGGGGTGCCGTTCAATTGCTCCGCGCCCCTGATGGCGCGGCTTTCCTCGCTTCCGCGGGACGCCACCATGGAGGCCTATACGGCCCAGAAAACCATCGAGTTCCTGGAATCGGCCAAAAGCAAGGAAAAGCCGTTCTTCTGCTGGACCAGTTTCTACCGACCCCACCAGCCCTACACGCCGATCCGGCAATACGCCGAGATGTATCCACCGGAGAAGATCGCGTTGCCGGGAAGTCTGCGCGAACCGGCCGAGAACCTGCCGCCCTTGCTGCAGGCATGGCGCAAGAGCGAAAGACGCCCGGTCAATCTCGCCGAGGCGGCACGCGACGAGGGAATCTACCGCGACTACATCGCCTATTACTACGCGCTGGTTACAGAGATCGACCATCATGTCGGGACCATCATGGAAGCGCTCGAGGCGGAAGGGCTCGCGGAAAACACCCTCGTGATCTACACCAGTGACCACGGCGACTTCGTGGGCCATCACGGGATGGTGGAGAAATGCTACCAGGGGCACAGCGTCTATGAGGATACCCTGCGCGTTCCTCTGATCTTCTACTGGAAAGGCCGGATCCTCGCCGGAAGAGAACCAGCCGATCTCGTCGAACTTGTGGACATCTATCCCACCCTGATCGAGTTGTGCGGTCTTCAGCCGCCGGCGTCCGTGCGGCTTCCGGGACGCTCCCTTGTCCCCGCGCTCACCGAGGGAGAACGCGTCGGGCGGCCCTACGCGATCGTCGAGAACTACTCACAGATCTGCGCGATCACCCACCGCTACAGGCTCGGACACTGGATCGAGCCGCCCATGGCGGGACGGGATTTCCGCGGCTTCGGGGACATGCTCTTCGACAGAATAACCGATCCGCTGGAGATGAACAACCTCTCAGGCAGAAACGAATACGCGGAAGTTGAAAAGCAGCTCCGCGCCTATCTGGAGGAGTGGGAACGGGCAACGCCCGCCGCAAAAAAATCCACCTAGGTGGGAAAAATGCGCGCTCCTCACCATTGCACGCACCCGCGTCCAGCGGTCCACTCACAACATCGGCACACGGCCTATCAACGCCCGCTTCCGGCGGGGGCCATGCCCCGGAGGTTGGAACCACACGGGGACTCCAACGGCCTGGCCGGCCTCCGTGCCTGGCGACCAGCCGGCCCCTATGTTCCGTATCTGTCTTCCGGAGCCAGAAGACACGAACCACTCGTCCATCTCTCGGTTCACAGACGCTCAGTCCGTGCTAGCAGCGCATCGATTCCTTCTCGCAGCATCGACTTCTCCTAAGGATGGCATCTGGAAGGGGCTACACCATCCTTCCGATCGTTCAATCTCTACCAAGGGTTGGAGGAGGGGGCCGGACCGCTTCTGGGCAAGGGCAAAGGCTGGCTGGGGAGTGACGTTAGCCAAACCTTGTGGCTCGGACCCGCCTGTAGAGGCTCCTTTTCACCATGAGCAGCTGGATGAGGGTCAGCGCTACCAATAGCATGCCCGTGACCGCTGCCCACTCCGTCGCATAGATCCAAAGCAACGCCCTATCCTTTTCCCTCATCGCCTTTGCATCGAAGTCGTGCACCGTGGCCAGGAGGGATTCCATCAACTCTCCCGCCTCCCGATACTGCTGAAGAACATATCTCGCCTTGGCCTCCTCCACCCTGCTGTCCATGGACGCAAGCTCGGCGAGAAGATCGCGGCTGGGGCCTCCGAACCTCTCTAGGAATTCGAGCATGCCAATCGCACTCGCCCTCCAACCTTGGTAACATCCCAGCTTGATGCGGACATCATGGACGGCCAGTATGTCGTCCGGGAGATCGTGGCCCAGCGAGTAGTGAAGGATGTTGAGGAAGATGTCCTGCGCATACTCATTCGTCGAGGGCTCGTAGACCGAACTCCACCAAGGACCGTCCAGATCATCAGCCGTAACCCATGTCAACGCCCCCTTGCGCCCGTAGGGCATTGAAACCAGAAACGGGCTTCTTCCGTGCACGGCGATGACTTGGATTGGCGTTGTCCACGCCCAAACCGTTGATCCGTCCTTCGGGTACACGACCCCCCAGCTCTTGCCGATGATGGATTCTATGCCGAACGGGATGAACATCTTCAACACGGACGCAAGATCCGCTCTTCGATCCACTTCGATCTTGAATAAGGGAAGCTGGCCGCTGTTCGGTTTGGTGAAGTCGTGGGGAAAGACGTCGGCCAGCACAGAGGATGCCCACTCCCCGTACATACAACCGTAGAAGTTGGCCGTGCCCACGACCGCGCCGCCCAGTGTGGCTAGAGCGCTCAAGCCGGCTTCTCCGATCGCATACTTCATGTCCTCCAACTGGCGACCCGTGTATGGGAAAATGTCGGCGTCGACGAATACCATGAAGCTGTAGTCACGGATCAGCTGATCCCTGGCTCGCGGAAAGTATTGTCTCACCATCCTCTTCTGATCTTCCCTGTTCAGGAGCTTGAAGTCGCCCTTGGTGGGTACGAGGATCAGGTGGAAGCCGGGTTCATCTTTTAGCCAGTTTCTCAGCGGACACTCGTGGGGCAGGACCTGCCCTGTGGCGAGGACCCCGATCCTGTTCACTTCCAGGCAGGTGCAGACGGGCAACAGCAGGCAAAGCATAGCCGGCACCAAGAGGCACGTCAAGGTGCACGCCAGCGTTGTCCCATGTTCTTTGTCCGGCGCCATTTCCGCTCCTCCTGCAAGCCTCCCTTCTCTTTCCAGCTCGTTCTATAAAAAAGGTCATCGTAGGGCGAGCCGCGTGGTGACCACCTCTCGACAGAGCTTGCGGCGAACCATCAACGACCACAACACGAACCCACAGACAAGAGAGGTCCCGGTAACCGCCACCCACTCCGTGAGGTAGACCCAGAGAAGAGCCCTGTCCTTCAGATCCATGGCATCGTCCCTCAGATCAGCGAACCTTGACATCGCTGACTCCATGATCTCCGCGGCATCGGCGAAGTCGTAGGCCCGATATTCCTCGAAAGACGCCAGCCTGAGCCTGTCTATCTCCTCCATCCCGACATGTACGCCTCGCGTGTTCGCCCCGAAACTATCGATGAAGTCGAGCAGGCCTGTCAGCAGCGATCTCTCCACGTTGTAGTCGAAGTAGAGCCTGCGCAGCCTGTGCAGCTGGACGATGTCCTCGGGCAGCGGAGCCCCGGTTGAGTGGAAGAGAATGTTCGCGAAGACATCTCCCGCGTACTCGTTTTCAAACTCGCCCGCGCACCAGACCTTCCCCGCGCACCAAACCTTCCCCGCGCAAAGCCTGCCCTATCGCCAGCATGCGGATCTGGCCCGTGCCGAGGACAACCGGAGACAGGAACGAGACCGCGCACATTGCCAACGCAACCCTCCCAACCTGACGGGCCCGTGGAATCCCTCTGACGTTTCCCGAAAACCGGCCGAACAAGCCGCAGAGCAGAAGCTCGACAATCTTCATTCCAAGATGCCCATCACCGAGTTGCTCCAGCTCGCCGCGACGGATGACCCCTACCTCCGACAGCGGATCGAATGGATGTACATTGACGTCGAAGGGTGAAATGCCATCAGTTGCGCCAACTAGGCCCGACGGGTCCCCTGTCCCGGCCCCCTATTCGACGCACGCCCTTCATCGGATGAGTTCGAGTGTGTCGGTGATCGGGATGGCGGCGCCCAGTGAACCCCAGGCCTGAAATCCAACTATGGCTATCAGGATCAAGTCAAGCATCCTTAATAAGCCCGGGCAGGTCTGTCCTGGATGGGCTCGGTGGTGCGGGAGTGAAGGTGGAGATCGAGCGAGTGTATCAGTTCAGAATCGACCTTAAGGGCACAAAGCCCCCCGTCTGGCGCCGGATACTGGTTCCGGAGAGCTACTCGTTCTGGGATCTGCACATTGCGATCCAGGATGCCATGGGCTGGTCGGGCTACCACCTCTACGAGTTCGAGGTGGCCTGCCCGCCTCACGGGCTTAAGGTTCGCATAGGGATCCCGGACGAGGATTCTGCCTGGGAGATCCTGCCTTGCTGGAAGGAGGCGATCGCCGACTACTTCTCCCCGAGGAGGAGCGTCGGCTTGTACGTCTACGACTTCGGCGACAACTGGGAGCATGCCCTGAGGCTTGAGAGGATCCTGCCCCGGGAAAGCGGCGTCCGCTACCCGGTGTGCATCGCTGGGAGAAGGGCATGTCCCCCCGAGGATTGCGGCGGCGTATGGGGATATCAGGAACTGCTAGCCGGCGAGAGCGAATTCCAGAAGGAGTATGAGGATTTCGACCCGGAGCGTTTCGATGTGGGACAAGTCGTCTTCCGGGACCCCCGCAAGGTCCCTAGATAGCGTGGCACCGAGGCCGAGCGACCATCGCCCGCGCGCATGGAGGCGACGTTGGAGACCCTCACGCGTCGAGGCAGTCGATCAGCGTTTTGAGATGGATCATGATCATGCCCTTCATCTGGTCCCTGATGAGCGAATCCTCCTCGGACTCCTCCATCAGCGCCTGCAAGCCATGGCGCACGACTTCCGGCTGGCCGTGGCCGGTGACCATCTTGTCCCTGCCACTGCTGGATCGGAGTGCCGCCCAGGGTAGCCATCCATGGGGCCGGTCCTTATCAACCCAGCGTCCGGGGACGACGCCAAGAGTCGGATCGAATGATCCCTGCCCCTACCATGCGACCCTACTTCAGATAGGTCTTGAGCCGCCTCTCCAGCTCCCTGTGGTCGGGGCAGTGCCGCCGCAACAGCGCCTTGAACTCGGCCGAGTGGTTAAAGTGCACTAGGTGGACCAGCTCGTGCAGCATGACGTAGCGCGCGACCTCGGCGGGCAGGCAGACGAGCTTGCTGTTGAAGCGCAGATCCCCCGCCGTGGTGCACTGGCCCCACCTCTTCATGTGCCTGACCGAAGCTGAGCGGTACCCCACCCCCACATCCCGGGCCATCCGGGGCAGGTTGCTGCCCACAAGCTCCCGGGTCATCCGGGCGAGGCGCTCCAGGAGCATCCTGTCCCGGCTGTCCCCCGGGGGCACGCGGATGCGCATCGTCCCGCCCTGCAGCCTGACGCTCGGCCTCTCGCCCCGCGACTGCCTGATCTCAACCGGCCTGCCGTCGATGAGGACCTGCTCGTCGGTCAGCACCCTGCTCATCGCGGAGAGCCGGCGCACCTTGTCCTCTATCCAGGGCCGCCTTTGCGCAAGTATCTCCTCCGGCGCTATCCTGGCCCTCCGCGGGATCGCGAGCCTGAGACGGTAATCGGGGCCGATGCTCAGGTACACATTGCGCACCTCCTTCCTCTCCACAACCAGGGCTATCTCCCTGCCCCCGACCATGAGGCTGCTCACTGTCCTCTCTACAGTGCCTGCACCCCGTCTGCCGCGGCGGCGAATCATTCTTCTGGGCACGTTCAGCTTTCACAATCATCCCCTGATATCTGCTCTGTCTCGGGCGCGTGCTGGCAAGTTCGAGCACCAGCAACATTCACGATCTCGCGCGCCCTGCGGTGCCTGAGCATGGACAGGCAGACCCCAGCTCGACGATAACGCCTCGCCCGCATGTGTTAGCTCTTCGCCCATTCCCGGGTCAGGTTTCGGCCGGGCTACCGGATGTGCCATGTCCCCGTTTCCAAGGTTCCCAGAGCCCCCGAGATGACCCCGCAGATGTGGAGCCTTCTCTTGTTTCTGGACTCTTCCCACAACCACACTTTCCTAAGGCTTGTTCGGCCGCCTTGTGGCTCGAGCCCCAGTTGGGCGATCTGGGAGAACACACTTAATGAAGTCTAGAGCTATGCCCAGGCCTCAATGAATCCTCGATATCTCTGTCACCTTATCGAAGTCCCCGTCGAACGAAACGATTTCTTTGACTCCACGTTCACGCATTATGGCAACCGAAGCGGCATCGGCCACCGACAGGGTGCCGTCATATTTTAGATAAACCTCCATGGAATCCATGAGCAGTCGTTCGTCGACAAATACTACCTCGCAGTTCTCGGTGATGGCCTCGTAGACATCCATCCCCGCCTTGCCCCCGCCCAGAGCGCCGATGGATGTGACGCTTTCGGCTATTACGAGTTCCGTGACCAGTTTCCCGTCGGGCAAACTTATGGCGAGCTCTTCAGCCCTCCCATGCCATCGATCTCTACTGTTCGCAAGCGCTATGAAGAAGGAGGAGTCCACGAAGATCAAAGCTCTCCCCGCTGAGCTTTGTGCTTGAGCTGCACCGCATCCGATTCAACCGAGACTATTCCGCCGATGTCCGCCAGGGTCTTCCTCTTCTTGACCCTGACCCTTATTTCCCCTCGTTCCTGCTCCCAGACC
>Ga0315309_1000991_pt1 | contig 17196 bp, 12 predicted proteins | sample TDP4_MG_FD_203080 | JGI IMG/M metagenome (GOLD analysis project Ga0315309, IMG submission 203080) | Freshwater sediment microbial communities from Lake Towuti, South Sulawesi, Indonesia - TDP4 | ecosystem: Environmental > Aquatic > Freshwater > Lake > Sediment | place: Indonesia: South Sulawesi... | reverse complement strand
TTAGATATAGATGAGTATGGAGCTTTGATTGTAAAAACGCAGGGTGGCAAAGAGAGAGTGATTGCCGGGGATGTGACAATAGTTAAAAGATAGTTTGTTTATTGCTGAAGTAGAATGTAGCTGCAGAGCAATCGCGTAGGGGCGACCTTTATGGTCGCCCGCATAAAGAAAGGCAAAGCTTACGCTTTGCTGCTACAGTAAATAATGTAGCTGCAGAGCGAAGCTCTGCGTTACAAGGGAAAATATTATGCTTCTTGTCATTGATATTGGGAATACGAGTATTTCGTTTGGTGTCTATGTGGAGAAGAGACTGGTAAAGAGCTGGAGAATTTTGACGAGTACAGGAAAGACTCCAGATGAGTATGGAGTAGAAATCTTAAATTTCTTCGATTTTGGAAAAATCGATAGAAAAAAAATTTCGGGGATTGCTATATCCTGCGTGGTTCCTTCCCTGTTGCCTGTTTTTGAACAGGTTTCCGAGAGATATTTCCAAATCAAACCACTCATAGTTGGTCGGCAAGGCGAGCTGGGGATGCCGATTTTGTACGATAATCCTAATGAGGTAGGAGCTGACAGACTTTCAGCCAGCATAGCTGCTTTTGAACTTTATAAAGGCCCGGTTATAGTAGTTGATTTCGGTACGGCTACAACTTTTGATATAGTTAGTCAGAAGGGAGAATATGTTGGAGGGGTGATTGCACCGGGGATTGGTATTTCTTCCCAGGCGCTTTTTGAAAAGGCAGCCCAGCTACCCCATGTTGAACTGGCTAAACCGGATAGTATTATTGGTAGAAACACCAGAAAGAGTATGCAGGCAGGCATAGTTTATGGAACTATCGGGCAGGTGAGAGAGATACTTTCCAGAATAAAGATGGAAATAGGAGGGAGTCCCAAAATTGTGGCTACTGGCGGATATGCGAGTCTCATAGCACAAGAGATAGAGATGATAGATACGATAAATCAAGATCTGGTTCTGGAAGGACTCAGGATAATCTGGGAGCGAAACCTTCGACCTAAGAAATAGGCATGTGGATATTGTGGAAAAGTCTGTGGATAATTTGGAATTGTTAATTGGAATATATCGAACCATACAGTCTGGTGCCTGCCCGCGATAGGTCGGTCGCCCTTTAGGGTGACGAAGCAAAGCTTACGCTTTGCTGCTACAGGAGTGCCCGACCACGCGTAGGGGCGACCGGAATTTATCCCGATGAAAATCGGGATGGTCACCCATTGATGGGTCGCCCTTCAAGGTGATGGCACCATAAATGGTGCCCGACCTGTTAGCAGAAATCAGAAAAAATTGAAGAAAATTGAAGTATTTCGAAGAAAATCACGATTTTTTTGAACTAAAGGCAAATTCTGGGAATTTTTATCTCTTGACTTATTCTCTGCAAAAATATATATTTTAGCACTCTCACCATAAGAGTGCTAAAATTATGTTTATAGTGGAAATATCATAGAAAGGAGGAAAAACTCAATGAAGGTTAGACCGCTGGGTGATCGGGTTCTGGTGAAACCTCTGGAAGTAGAAGAAAAGAAAAAGGGCGGAATCATTATTCCTGATACTGCTAAAGAGAAACCTCAGGAAGGTAAAGTTATTGCAGTGGGGAAGGGTAAGATTACTGAAGAAGGAAAAATACTTCCCCTGGATGTTAAAGTGGGAGATAGAATACTTTTCGGGAAGTATTCTGGTAATGAGATAAAAATAGATGATGAAGATTACCTAATTGTAAAAGAAGAAGATATCCTTGGAATCATTGAATAAAAAGGCAGGAACGGCGGTTTATAAGTTAATATGTTGATAAGTCACTCATTTGTTCTTATCAACTGAATTCGAAAGGGGGTTAATAAAATGGCAAAGCAAATGAAGTTTAATGAAGAGGCAATGCGGGCAGTAATGAGTGGTGTGGATCAGCTGGCAAATGTGGTCAGAATCACTCTCGGGCCAAAGGGCAGGTATGTAGTTCTGGACAAGAAGTTTGGCTCACCGACCATTACCAATGACGGAGTGACCATAGCCAAAGAGATTGAACTCAAGGACCCTTTTGAGAATATGGGGGCTCAATTGGTAAAAGAGGTCGCCTCCAAAACAAACGACGACGCTGGCGACGGCACTACTACGGCAACTCTCCTTGCCCAGGCAATTGTGCGCGAAGGAATAAGGAACATCACTGCTGGAGCCAATCCTATTCATGTTAAAAAGGGAATCGATAGGGCAGTCGAAGTAGTAGTAAGAGAGATAAAGCAGAGGAAAAAAGATGTGAAGACCAAGGAGGAAATTGCACAGGTAGCTTCCATAGCTGCCAACAGTCATGAGATTGGGAACTTAATTGCTGATGCTATGGATAAGGTGGGGAAAGACGGAGTGATTACAGTGGAAGAGGGAAAGGGTGCTGACACCACTGTGGAAATTGTAGAAGGGATGCAGTTTGACAGAGGCTACATCTCCCCTTATTTCGTTACCGATGCTGAGAGGATGGAAGCGGTCTGGGAGGATGCCTATATTCTCCTTACCGATAAGAAAGTCAGCTCTATGCAGGACCTCCTGCCGATATTGGAAAGAATTATTCAGACAGGCAAGCCCTTCGTGATTATAGCTGAAGATATAGAAGGGGAGGCTCTGGCCACACTGGTGGTAAATAAGTTGAGGGGAACTTTAAAGTGTGCAGCGGTCAAGGCCCCGGGCTTTGGAGACCGTCGGAAAGAGATGTTACAGGATATTGCGATTCTCACAAAGGGAACGGTAATTTCAGAAGAGATGGGAATGAAACTTGATAAAGCAACTCTGGATATGCTTGGTCAAGCAAAGAGGGTGACCATCGATAAGGAGAATACCACAATTGTGGGTGGTACCGGAGAGAAGAAAGATATCAATGCGAGAATCGCTCAAATTAAGAAACAGATAGAGGAGACAGACTCGGATTACGATAGAGAGAAGCTCCAGGAGCGTCTGGCAAAATTAGTGGGCGGAGTGGCTGTGATTAATGTGGGTGCAGCTACTGAGACTGAGATGAAGGCAAAGAAGTTCAAGCTTGAAGATGCCATGCATGCTACCCGAGCTGCTGTAGAAGAGGGTATTGTACCCGGTGGCGGAATAGTACTCTTAGGTGCAATTGAGGCTGTTTCTAAATTGAAGCCAGAAGATGTAGATGAACAGACGGGGATGAATATTATCAAGAGGGCTTTAGAAGAGCCCCTAAGGCAGATTGCGGAAAATGCCGGTTTTGAAGGCTCTGTGGTCGTGGAAAGAGTGAAGAAGAGCCAAACAGGTATTGGATTGAATGCTGAGACTGGAGAATTTGTAGACTTATTGAAAGCAGGCATTGTTGACCCGGCTAAAGTAGTGCGCTTGACTCTGGAGAACGCTGCCAGTATCTCTTCAATATTATTAACCACAGAGTCTCTGGTAACCGACATACCTGAAGAGAAACCCGCTCCACCTCCCATGCCTGGCGGTGGTATGTATTAAGCTGGACTGACAGTGTAGAGACGACCCTTCGGGCTTGAGCCCTCAAGGGCGAAGCCTTTATGGTCGCCCATTGGTCGGTCGCCCTTTAGGGTGATGAAGACCGTTTTTGCGGGTTCGACAAAATTAAACCCCTGCAGGAAGGCAAAGCAACAGCTCTGCTAATGCAGGGAGACCCAAATGGTCGCCCATTGGTCTATGGATTTGGAGTCCTCCCGAAAGAGAGGAATAACCCCCGATTTCATCGGAGGGCTCCAAGAAAGGAGTAGCGAAGCGAAGCTTCGCGTTCCAGCACTCTAAAGAGTGGCCGACCAGAAATGGACTGTAAATGGTGTCCAGCCAATCGCCACTTTAAAGATGCCTTCCTATGTGTGCTATCCAATTGTTACCCACCTTGATGAGTGAAGCTTAAAAAAGGTCATTGCAAAACGAGAAAATTTGTTGTATAATTCTAACTTCTAAAACAATTCTATGAAAGAAAATAAGAAAATAACAGTTTTTATAGATAGAGATGGTACCTTAATTAAAGAAAAAAATATTTTAGAGAACCCAAAGATATTTTTCTTCTTCAGACAGAGCGCTACAGGTCTCTGCATAGTCCAAATTGCGAGTAATTCGTTATGAAGAAACAATGGGTATTTTTAATTCTTCTCTTACTTTTCATCGCCACCACAAACTGGCTTTGGTTAATACTTGATACCCAGCCGCCCTGGTTTGACCAGGCTAATTACTTAGAGAGTTCTTGCCAATATGTCCACCGTTTGGAGAGATTAGACCTCGGTGGTTTACTTAAAGACCTTATCTTTTTCAACAGGATAAGACCTCCTCTGGTAATGTTACTTACCACACCTGTATATTTCTTCAATTACAGAAATGAAGATTTAGCGGTTATGATAAATGTCTTATTTATAGTGCTTACTTTTTTAGTTATTTTCAAACTCAGCGAAGACTATTTAGAACCCAAGGTGGCACTGCTGTCTTGCTTTATCCTTTCTATGTATCCAATAATCTTCGAACTTACCAGAACCTATTTAGTTGATATCGGCCTTATGTCTGTGGTTATATTGAGTATATATTTACTTTTGAAATGTGATGGATTTAAAAGTCTTGAATATTCTTTACTTTTGGGAGTAAGTTTAGGGCTGGGGATGTTGGTTAAGCAGTCCTATCCCACCTTTATAGTTGCGCCATTTATCTGTATAGTCTGGAAATCAAACGTAATAAGATTTATTGATAAAGATGAAATTGGAAATCTTAACCGTATAACAAAGGCTCGATTGAATCTTCTTTACTGTTTACTCATGGCATCAGCTTTAACCTTACCATGGCATATTCCTAATTTCAGACATACGCTACATTTATTATCCTATACCAACTCAGCGGAATTTGTAGCGAAGTATGCACGATATTGCTGGGATATAAAAAAATTTTTAACTTATTACCCAACTATGTTAATGACATACGGGATTTCGCCTTTCTTTACGTTTTTATTTTTATATTCAAGTATATTCTTTTTTAGAACTCGTGAATTTGGTGATACAAAAAGAGTATTTGTCTGGTTAATAGTATTTCCACTAATTTTCTTTACTTTTTCTTTGAACAAAGATATCCGATTTCTTGTTCCTTTACTGCCTGCGGTAGCCATAATAACTGCTTACGGTCTATACCTGATAAAGAATAGATTGATAAGAGCGATAACGATAGGCCTTATTGTATGCGTTGGAGTGTTTCAATTCTTTGTTTATTCTTTCAATGTCCCTTTTTTACATAAGGAGTTACCCAGGATAATTTTATGGCGAAAAATAGTTGTCTTCGATCCTCAATGGTGGTATAGTAAACATCCTCAGCGAGAGGAATGGAGGGTAGAAGATGTCCTGGCTACCATAAACAAGGATATGAAAGAAAATAGTAAAGGAGGGGCCACTGTCCTTATCTTATCCGACCACAAAGCCTATAATGGCAATACACTTAATTATTATAGTATTAAAGAAAGATTAGGATTGCTTTTCCGCAGTGCAGCCTGGACAGATGATATCACCACCTTTATGGCCAAGGAGAACTATCTCTATGTGATATATAAAGATGTAAATGCAAGCGATTTAGAACTCTACAAAAGAAGAATATATAGAGCCTATGCCTATTTACAGGAGCATACGCAAGAATTCATGATTATTGATAAGATTCGCGTATTCGACGGTTCTCATATAGTTGTCTATAAGCGAATGTAGTTTTCGCACTTTAACAGTTGAAACTGTTTGCATTTGATGTATGAGAAAAATTGTCATTCTACCTGTATTTAATGAGGAAGAATATATTGAGCGCTTATTGCCCCAGCTGGAAGACATGGTAGATATATTTATTGTGGTTAACGATGGCTCTTTTGATTCTTCTGAAGAGAAGATTCTTCAATGGGCCAAAGACAGAAATAATGTTTATTATGAAAAATTAGCCTCTAACAAAGGTATGGCCCGTGCATTAAAGAGAGGTTTTTGTTTAGTAGAGCAACTTCTAAAAGAAGGTAAGATTAGCAATGAAGATTTAATCATCACTATGGATGCAGACGGTCAGCATAATCCTGAATATATACCGGCTATGTTAAAATTTATGCAAGGTAATGACTTGGACATTCTTTTGGCCAGAAGAGATTTTTCTCCATACCCTCTGTACAGAAAGTTAGGCAATAAGATGTTAAGTTTGTATGCCAGCATTTTAAGTGGACATAAGTATAAAGATGTAGAATCAGGTTTTAGGATTATGAAAGCTTCTGTTATACCCTGTCTTTTAAGATATTATATTGGTTTTGGATATAGTAATGCTCAGGAAATCGCTATAATCAGTGGTATTCTAAGATTAAAGATTAACAACGAATATCTTGCTCAAATCTCATATTATAAAAGAGGAGGACCCAACTTTTTAGATGCTCTTATTGTAGCCACTATGAGTATGCTTGTGTTCCTAAGAATGATAACGAGTAGGTCAAAGACAGGACGATGAATGTTTTAATTATCAACCCACCAGCATTGGGAGACATAAGATATATAAGAGAAGGCCGCTGTGAACAAAGACTTTCTTCTTTTCAGTATACTATGCCCCCCATCTCTCTTCCTTCCATAGCGGCCATCTTGGGAAAAGAGAATTTTAAGGTGAAAATTTTGGAATGTATTGGTGATAATCTTAATTTGGAAGATATTGAAAAAGAAATTAAAAGTTTCCATCCTATGCTTATCATTGTCAATGTGTCTACTGCCACCTATTATAATGATAAAAAGGTCATCGCCTTCATCAGGAATATTACTCCCTCTCACCTTACTGCTATAGGAATTCATGTAACGGCTCTTCCCGAGAATGTGCTCTTGGATACCACTTTGGATTCGGTAGTTAGAGGAGAACCAGAAGCAGTCTGCCTGAATCTGGCCGGTTCGATTGCAAAAGGCGAGAGCTTTGAGAATATCGAAGGCCTCTCGTATAATGAAAAGGGTAAGGTAATCCATAACCGACGCAAAAACTTTATAGAGGATTTAGATAGGCTACCCTTCCCGGCGCGTAATCTCCTTAACAATAGACGCTATACCCTTCCCATTATTAACCGACCTTACACTTTGCTTATTAGTTCACGGGGTTGTCCCTATGAATGTATATTCTGCACGGCTCGGCAATATTATGGAAACAAGTTAAGGTTGAGAAGTCCTAGAAATATAATTGATGAGATTGAGGAAATAATCAGAAAATTTCAGATAACCGATATCGTAATGTGGTCTGATACCTTCAATCTGGTCAGGGATTTTGTAATGGATATATGCGATGAGATTAAAAAGCGCAATCTTTCATTTAACTGGATGTGCAATTCCCGTGTTGATAGAGTAGATGAGGAAATGCTTTCAAAAATGAAAGAAGCCGGATGTAGTGGAATTTCTTATGGTATTGAGTCTGGTGATCAGTCCATACTGGATAAGGCCAAGAAAGGGGTCACCTTAAAACAGATTGAAAATGCTTTTAAATGGACTCATCAGGCAGGGATTCGAACATTAGGACATGTTATCTTAGGTCTGCCTGGGGAGACAAAGGAGACTATAAAAAGTACCCTCCAATTCGTCAAGAGACTCAATCCCGATTATATGCAATTTTACTGTGCTGTTCCCTTTCCGGGAACTGAATTGTATTCTTTAGCTAAGAAAAATGGTTGGCTTATTACAGAGGACTGGAGCAGATTTGAGTTGAATCAGGCCATTATTCAAACGCCTCAGCTATCGAGCGATGATTTAAAGAAGGCCCGATTTAAGGCATTTTTATCCTTTTATGCGAGGCCTTCATATATAAGTAACAAAGTCCTTCCTTTGCTAAGGACTGGAAGGTTTGGGATTACCTGCCGACAGATGGCAAGTTTTCTAAAGGAATGGATTATATAGGTGAGTTATTTTGACATTGTTAATTCTGTATGTTAAAATTAATGATTGCTATATTTTAATAAATACAAGGGACTAACTTAAATAAGGTGTGGATTATATGAAAAATATTATTCTCGGCGCTGGTATAACGGGGTTATCGGCTGCTTATATGTTAAAAGAGGTGGTGGTTTACGAAAAAGATGCAGAAATTGGTGGCTTAGCAAAGACGATTCGTTTTGATGGTTTCAGCTTCGACCTCGGAGGTCATAGGTTCTTTACCAGAAAGGAGAAGATAGCCAATTTTGTAAAAGAGTTAATGGGAGAAGAACTCCTGGAAGTAAATAGAGTAAGCAAAATTTATAAAGATGGAAAGTTCTTAGATTATCCTTTAAGTGCTACTGTTCTTCTTTCCAATAATCCTTTCCGATTATTGAGAATGTTAATTTCCTATCTAATCAGGAAAAAGAAACCCTTAGAAGAGTACTCCTTTAGAGAATACATTATTAACCATTTTGGCGATGAATTATACAGTTACTATTTTCAAGGTTATACTGAAAAAATCTTGGGCATAAGTTGTGGACGGATATCTAAAGAGTGGGCGAACGCCAGGATACCCAGCCTTTCCCTGAAAAGAGTTATCAAACACGCCCTGTTTAAAAACGAACCTGTGAAGTCCTTTACAGACAAGTTTTTATATCCCAGAAGAGGCATAGGCACAATTTGTGCTAAACTTGCACAAGGGCTAAATATTGAACTCAATTCTGAAGTTACAGGATTAAATTATTCTAAAGACTGCATAAATAGCGTGATAGTCAACGGCAGAGAGATAGAATGTAAAAATTTGATTTCTACCATTCCCTTAACCAAGCTAATAAAGATGTTCAACCCCCCAAAGTCAGTAATCAATGCGGCAGAGAGATTGAGTTGGAGAGATTTAATCTGTATCTTTCTGGTTGTGGATAGGAAAAAAGCTACCAGAGCCCACTGGATATATTTCCCTGGAGGAGAGGTTTTTGGGAGATTGCATGAGCCTAAGAATTGGAGTCCCCTGATGGCTCCTCCTGAGAAAACAGGAATCTGTTTAGAAATATTCTGCAATAAAGGCGATGACTTGTGGAAATCGAGCGATGAAACTTTGATGCGAATGGTCAAGAAGGGTTTGGTTCTTTTCAAGGATGATGAAATAGAAGATTATGTAATTAAGAGAATAGAAAACGCTTACCCCATTTATGGGGTCGATTTTGAAAAGAATGTCAGTATAATTATCGATTATCTTGCCAGGTATAAAAATCTCTATTTGGCTGGTAGAACTGGCACTTTTAAGTATCTCAATATGGATGATTGCATTGAAGAAGGGATGAGAGTTTCCCTGGCAATTAAGAATCAAAAGTGAAAGCAAAATGGCCTTACTGACCAATTTTGTAAATACAAGTATCTCCGTTGCCTCATTTTTACTATTAAATACATGCATAATTTTATCGGCAGCACTATTAACTAAAAAATATTTTAGGGTAGACAGCAAGGCAGACAATTATTTAACTGTAGGCGTTCTCTATATTGCCCAGATTGTACTTTATGAGACTTTTCTCGGTGCTATTCACCTCCTAACTCACCTGAATCTTCTTGTTTTATCGTTATTGAGCTTCTTTCTTGTCCTATTGATTTGCCGGAAGGGCACCAGGTGGGAATTTGCCGAGAAATCCGAGATTTACCACAAAGTTAGAGAATATTTACGGGGGAATAGACTTCTCCAGATAGCGCTATTTGTATGTCTTTTCATTTTTTTCTTTCAACTTTTCTCCAGTTTACTCACCCCGCCTTATGATAGTGATTCGCTGGGGAACCGTCTTCCCAAGGTAATAGATTGGCTCCTGGCACATAACCTGGTTAACCCGGAATCTCCTCATTGGCCATATCCTGGTAATATGGAGTTGATTTCGCTCTGGCTGGTTATCCCTTTTCATAATGACTTACTGGTAAACCTGGTGAACTTTCCCTTACTTTTTCTTGCTCTCCTTTCAATCTATAGCCTTTGTAGAAAAGCAGGCATAGAAAAAAAATGGGCATGTTATGGAGCATTATTGTTATTTAGTGCTCCCATCGTAAGGGAGGAGCTGGGGATTTCTACTAATTACCTTGCGCTCTCTTCGCTTTTCCTAGTCTCCTTGAATTACATATTTTCCTACCAGGAATATAGAAAAACAGGTTCTCTTGTTCTATTTTCAATCTCTCTGGGCCTTTTGTTAGGAATAAAACATAGTGCGATTGCCTACGCATTTCTACTGGTTTTGATTTATCTTTTTACAAGTAAACTCAAGATTGAGTCTGTGGCCAGGGATTTCCTGATAATTTTCTCGGGCATACTCGTTTTTGGTGGCTACTGGTATATTCGCAATTACTTTCTCTGGCAAAATCCTCTTGCTCCAGTAGAGGTATCACTATTTGGCAAGCAGATTTTTCAGGGACCCTGGGGACTTGAGTGGCTAAAGAAGACTTCCATCATTTACCATGGAAATTACCCGGAAACATCAGGGTTACTTTTCAATGGATTCTATAAGTGGGGAGGACTCGCGGGGTTCCTCTCCTTACCCGTAATAATTGGCACCAGCGGAATTGCTATTTATAAGGCTTTTCGGAAAGATAGAATCTGGCTGAAGGAACTACTCTTGTTGTGCCTGGCTCCTTTAGCTACTCTTTGTATCTTCTTTTTGACTCCTTTCGCAGTGGAAAATGTGCCCGGAACTTTAAACATGTTAAAGGGTGGATGGTCAATCCGCCTGGGAATGCCATTCCTGGCGCTTGGTTACCTCTGTTTTTCTTTTTTATTAAATTATCTTGGGAAGACTAAATTGACGCTTTTAGGCGAAATTTTTATACTGGGAATGGTTGGCTTAAATTTTTTGTCTCTCTCAATTACACCACCAAATAATAAAATTTTGATTTTTACTCTTTATATCTTATTAATTGCCCTCTTCGGCTTGCAAATTGTTCATATAAAAATGGCTGGCAAGAGATTGGACAAAAGGAAAATATGTTCCTTAAGTATAGTGGGTTTATTACTTTTGAGTCTAATATCTTTTGTTTTAATAGAATACAAGAAAAAAACAAGGGCCGAGCTTTACGGCAATTGGTTGTCTGGCTGGTTTGGCTATACAGATGTATATAAATGGTTTGACCAGAATGTAGAGGGAAAGAGAGTATTGGTAACGGGACTGCGCTTTTATCCCTTCTATGGTCCAAGGCTAAACAACGAGGTAATCCATAAAGTGAGAGATTCTGAAGACCCGCACAAATTTAAGGACTGGTTAATCAACAAAAAGATAGATTTCATAGTGATGGGTATAATGACATATGATTCTAATTTCGCAGATTTTGGTCAGTTTCCCCCTATGGAGAAAAATTTACTCCTTTTTCCTGATGTTTTCATCCCGGTCTTCTCTGATAATATAGTTCACGTGTATAAAAGGCTAAAAACTCTTCCGAAATAGAGTAATTGTCAGAGAAATAAAACCTCAATTTCATTAACTCTATTTTGATATGTCAATATTTTCTATCACCTAAAAGACACTTTTTTATTTGACAAAGTTCCTCCGCTGTGATAGAATTCTATTAAAATTTAGCCTACCCAAAGGACCCATAATTCAACAGAACTATCGCTAATAACACACATATTAAAGTATCAGCATGTCAAAATTCTAACCATCCTTTTGCGCAGAAAATCCTGACTTGATGTTTTGGTAGGATATTGCTGAAGGAAGTCATGCATATTTTAATTCGCTCTGTTGTCCTTTCCCGTTCTCATTCCGGCTTGGGGAAGGGGGCAGGATGATGAAGAATAGCATCGCAAACATTACCGACTGGCCAGGTGTAACCGAGGGTTAAAAGAATTGGTTGATTTATCAATTATAATTGTTAATTATAATGTACAGCGTAACTTGAGGCAATGCTTACAGTCTATTTCCCGGAGTAGAAAAGAGGTAAGTTTGGAAACAATTATTGTGGACAATAATTCCAATGATGGCAGCATAGAGATGGTCAAGGAGGAATTTCCTGAGGTCGAGTTAGTTGAAAACTGCCAGAATTTGGGTTTTGCCAAAGCCATCAATCAAGGTCTAAAAGAGAGTGAAGGAAGATACTTACTCCTGCTGAATCCTGACACAATCGTCTTACCCGATGCTTTAGGCAAAATGGTAGAATTTATGGATGGAAATCCTCAGGCTGGTGCATTGGGTTGTAAGCTTTTGAACTCTGATGGGAGCCTGCAGCAATCGTGCAGGAGTTTCCCCACCTTAACTACTGCCTTCTTTGAAAATACAGGGCTGGAAAAACTATTTCCGAGAAATAAATTTATTGGAAGGCATCGAATGGGTTACTGGGGACATAATGATATTAGAGAAGTCGATCAACCAACAGGCGCAGCTCTTATGGTAAGACGAGAAATAATTAGTCAGGTGGGACTAATGGATGAACAATTTTATATGTATTATGATGATGTAGATTGGTGTTATAGGATTAAGAGAAAAGGGTGGAAAATATATTTTATCCCCTTAGCCCAAATAATCCATTACGGAAGTCAAAGCTCCCGCTCAAATATGCCTGAGATGAAAATCCAGAGATACAAAAGCAGGCACAAGTTTTTCAGGAAACATTATGGAATGCTCTCGGAGTGGATAGTGAAACAGTTGGACCTTTTGGGATTGATTCTGAAGACAATATATAGAGCCACTATAATATCAGTCAATTCAATTAATGGGAACAAGCAGGGGAGAGAGTATTCCCAGAGGAATAGAGAAATATTAAAAAATATATATGGAGTTATTAATAGATTCTGGGAAATTCTGATATAGGTAAAAGGGGATTAGATTGAAGAAGGAAGTCACCGCGAATAAAGTTGGCAAAATATTAATGGTGATTATCTTAATATTGGTTATTGGAACACCACTCATTTATGCAAGATTTGTCTATAACCCCTGGTTTATATCACTGATGAAGACAACTTTTATTCAAATATTGGTCATTGTAGTAGCAAGTTTATATCTATTGGCGGAGGGGAGATACAGAATAGTCAAAAGTGGCTTGAACCTTCCCATCATTGCTTTTATAATTGCCTACAGTATATCGCTATTATCTTCAATCGACATTTATGTCAGTTTCTATAACCTCGTCAGTATCATTCTCCTTGCTGGGCTATATTTTCTTGTGCCAGATATTGTTCGTGATAGAGAACAGATAAGAAAAATAATGGTTTCGTTAATCTTCGTTTCCGGACTCATTTCAATCTATGGCATAGGGCAGTACTTCGGGATAGATTTGCTAAATTTAAAAGTTGTAGGGAGCGGCTATATTTCTGGAACTTTTGAAAACCGGAATGTTCTGGCAAGCTTTCTTGTGTTTGTGATGCCGGTAGGTGTAGGTTTTCTCTTCGAAAAAATTAGTAAGAAATTAAAGATAATAGTTGGTTTAGTAACGATATTAAGTTTGATTGCCTTAATTTTTACTCGCACTCGCGGAGCCTGGTTGGGATTTATTGGAGCTACGGCCTTCTTTGCCAGCGCGAAACTGATGAGCAAAGGAGGAATAAAGAGATTTTGTAAAAGTTTGTTTACTAAAGGGTCTATTATTATCATGGCTTTGTTAGTTATATGCTTTGGATTATTGATAGAATATGATTACAGAAAGCCCGATTCCTTCACCAGGAAATTTCTTTCTATTGCTGACCTCAAAGACCCGGCGACAAGACATAGATTTGTTATGTGGCATACGGGAATTGACATAGTAAAGGAGCATCCACTACTGGGGACTGGAATTGGCACTTTTAAAAAGATATATCCAAAATATCAAAGTAAGTATCTAAAGACAAAAAAGTATGGTATGTTTGAAGGGTTGTCGATGTTTGCGCACAATGACTACCTGGAAATAACCGCAGATAGTGGTATATTAGGTTTAGGAACCTTTCTCTGGCTGATTGTCGCTCTCTACTGGATAGCCTTTAAGAGACTTAAGCGGTTAGATGAGTCAAAATATTCTCCAAATTTGCTCATCATCATTCTTTCCAGCCTTACAGCAATACTGATTCATAGTTTTTTCCATTACTCTTTCTATCTGCCGGCGACAAGCATGTTATTCTGGCTCTGGCTTGGGCTATTAAATACCGACCATACTAAAATGGAAAAAACCAAGGATAAAGTTCCTCCTTCAATAATAAGACAAACCACGATAGTACTCATAGCTATTTTCCTTCTCACTTGGGTAACTAAACCCTTTGTCGCCGGTCTTTACTTTGACAGAGCAGGTTACCACAGCATGAGGGGAGACCATGATGTGGCAATTGGTATGTATAAGAAAAGTATAAAGTTTAACCCCCACGATGAGAAAACACATAATAATTTGGCAAGTGCCTATCGGGATACAGGTTTATATGGAGAAGCAATGAAAGAGTACGAGAGAGCTCTGAAGATTAACCCGTATCTTGTTGAAGCCCATAGCAATTTAGGGATACTTTATGCTATGAAAGGCTTATACGATGAGGCAATAAGAGAGTTTATGGTTGCTCTGGAAATTAATCCCAATCTCGCGGGAGTGCATAATAACTTAGGAAATACATACAGAAGGAAAAGATTATATACTGAAGCGTTAAGTGAATACCAGGAAGCTGTAAATCTCGACCCTTCTTTTGTTATTGCCTATAATAATCTTGGAGTTACCTTTGCTGATATGGGAGAATTAAGAAGGGCATTGGAGCAATTTGAGAAAGCTCTGGCAATCAATCCGAACTATGAACAGGCTAAGTCCAACTTAGAAAAGGTAAAAAAGATATTAAATAAGAGTGGCAAATTAAGAAGCCAGTAGGTCGGTCGCCCTTTAGGGTGACGATTAAATTGGTCGGTCGCCTTTGCCTCACACTCTTCCGTTTTTGGAGGGGTGGGGAACGAGCGAAGCGGGCTTTATTTATGAGAGTTCTCTTTTTAACCCAGACCTCAGAATTCGGACCCTCCAGCAGGTACCGCGTTTATCAGTATCTCGATTTCCTGAAAAGAGAGGGTGTCCGTTGTAAGGTCATTCCAGCCATATCCTCCAATCATTACACAAAAGTTTACTATACCACAAGACTCATTAATAAACTTCCCTATTTTGGTCTGGTATTATTGAAGCGTTTAATAGAACTAACCAGGATTGGGAAAAGTGACATTGTCTTCTTGCAGAAAGAAATTCTGCCACAAGCCTATCCTTTAATAGAAGAGCTCATTAAGAAATTGAATAGGAAATTGGTTTTCGATTTTGATGACGCTATCTTCCTTTTACCACCAAAAACGAGAAGTCTCTTGTATAATTTTCGGTATAAAAATGCTATTCCCAGGATTTTGATGATGAGTGACTGTGTGATTGCTGGCAATGGCTATTTGAAAGAGTATGCTTTGAGATTCAATCGAAATGTTGAAGTAATACCGACTTCTATTGATACCGAGAAATACTTCGTTAAGAAGAAAGAGAAAAAAGACAAAATAAATATTGGTTGGATAGGAAGTAAGACCGCAATATTCTACCTTAACCGCCTAAGAAATATGTTTAGAATTCTTGCTAATAGATACAATGTATGCTTAAGCGCCATTGGTGCCGATGAGTATAGAGTTAATGGGGTGGAAACAGTTGCCAGACCCTGGAGACTGGAAAGAGAAATTTCCGATTTGCAAGATTTTGACATCGGAGTGGCTCCCCTGGTTAACGATGAGTGGGCTTTAGGTAAGTGTGGAAGTAAATTACTTCAGTATATGGGAGTGGGAATTCCCGTAGTGGCTTCTCGAGTAGGTATAAATAGAGAGATTATCCAGGATGGTGTCAATGGATTTTTAGCCGATTCTGAGGAAGAGTGGATTGAGAAGTTATCGCAACTTATTAAGGATGAATCTCTGAGAGAAAGGCTTGGTTCCATGGGTCGAAAGACCGTTGAGGAAAGATATTCGGTTAAAGTTAACGGTCCCAAACTTCTTGAAATTTTGGCGAATGTTAACAAAATGTAGCTGCAGAGCGATAACTCTGCTAAAAGGCAAAGCTTACGCTTTGCTGCTACACAGAAGGCAAAGCTTGCGCTTTGCTGCTACGAGAGACAGATGAGAAAAATCAGAGTGCTCCACATTATTACTCGGCTGATATTAGGAGGTGCGCAGGAGAATACAATACTCACTGTTTGGGGTTTAAACAAGAGCGATTGTTATGAGGTAGAGTTAGCCACAGGTCTTCCAATCGGGCCGGAAGGAAGTCTTGTAGAGGAAGCTAAAGAGAAGGGAATTAAGGTAACAATAATACGCCATATGAGAAGAGAAATTAACTTTTTTCGAGACCTCTTGGCTTTTATTGAAATATATCTTTTAATCAGAAAAGGAAAGTATACGATAGTCCATACTCATAGTTCTAAAGCCGGTGTTTTGGGTCGCTTAGCGGCCAGGATAGCAGGCGTGAAGATAATAATTCACAGCGTTCATGGTTTGCCTTTCTATGCGTATCAAAATGGATTCCTGAATTCCTTCTATATTTTATGTGAAAAGTTTACCGCGCTTTTTACTGATAGGCTGATTTCTGTTTGTCAGGCAATGGCGAGAAAGGCTATAGCCGCTGGAGTGGCTAAACCGGATAAATTTAGAACCATCTATAGTGGTATAGAACTGGACCATTTTTTCAATACTCACGTTTCAATAAGTGAAAAACAGAAGGAGTTGAATTTGGACCCCCATGCACCAGTGGTGGGTAATATATCCCGACTCTTCGATCTCAAAGGTCACAATTATTTCTTAGAGGCAGCTTCTCGAGTAGTGGAGGTTTTTCCGGAAACGAAGTTCCTTTTAGTGGGCGATGGCATCTTAAGGGAGATATTGATACGCCAGGCGGAGGACTTGAAAATGGGAGAGAATATCATATTCACTGGACTTGTAGAGCGGAGAGAAGTTCCTAAATTAATATCCGTGATGGATGTGGTCGTTCATACATCCTTGAGAGAGGGGCTGCCCCGGGTTTTGCCGGAAGCCTTAGCAATGGCTAAACCAGTTATAGCATTTGAGATTGATGGAATAGCGGAGATAATAAAAAATGGAAAGAATGGTTATCTGATTCCTCCCAAGGATTCGGAAAAGTTAGCCCAGTCTATTATCCATCTTTTGAACGATAAGGAAAAAGCAAAAAGGATGGGAGAAGCTGGGCGAGAAATGGTTGACCCTGCTTTTAGGATGGAAGTAATGCTGGAACAGATTAGTGAAGTTTACAAGGAGTTAATTAAAGAGAGAGGTGTTTCTTAATGACGGCACTGGTTACCGGAGGAGCTGGCTTCATTGGCTCCCAAATGGCCGAAGAGCT
>Ga0315309_1000990_pt1 | contig 17232 bp, 17 predicted proteins | sample TDP4_MG_FD_203080 | JGI IMG/M metagenome (GOLD analysis project Ga0315309, IMG submission 203080) | Freshwater sediment microbial communities from Lake Towuti, South Sulawesi, Indonesia - TDP4 | ecosystem: Environmental > Aquatic > Freshwater > Lake > Sediment | place: Indonesia: South Sulawesi... | reverse complement strand
TGGGATTCGTTCATCCGTCTTTAATTGATTCTCATCGATTAGGTCGTAGTCTTCCACGCATTCGCGGATTAGGTCTTGTTTGAAGAAGCTGTTCTCGTCTTCGACGAATTCTGCTTCGTACTCCATCTTGTACCGTAACTCGCCGATGTCTCGCCTCTGCTCTTCCAGGAACTTCTTTGAAATGTTTGGGCATTCTTCAGCCCTGATGTGTTGGCTCCAATAGTTTGGGTTCTTGAAGCTGCGGTAGAAGATGTGGTCGCGACCCCAGGGTGTGCTTAGCATTATTGCCGTGCCGTTCGTGGTTCCCAGCATTGGGAAGATCACGCTTGCAATGACTTCTTCAGGCATGAAAGCCGCCTCGTCCATGACAACCAAATCCGCTGTGTGACCTCTCAACGAGGCGCCGTCGGGTCCACAGGGCAGAGCTATGATCTGGCTTCCGTTTCGGAGCTGAATCAAGGTTCGGGTTGCTTTCATCACAGATTTGCGCAGCATCGGATGAGTCTTGATGAGGTTTTCTATGACGCCGAACATAATCATGCTCTGCCTCAAACCCCGACTGACGATAAGCGTGGTGGTCTTAGCGTTTGTAGAGGCAAAGTGAATCACCTTAACCGCGATGGCGGTTGTTTTGCCTGTCTGACGAGCCCAACAAGCCACGATGCGCTTGCTCTGAGAACGCAACAAATCAGCCTGATAGGGGAAGGCGTGAAAACCTAAAACTGCTTCAGCGAACACCACAGGGTCTTGACGAACCTTATCCCTTAAATTTTCAAATCGTTCGAGAGGCAATGGCTTGACCAACTGACCCGACTTCTTCTAACAATTCCACTAAACTTCTTGGTAACAAATCTTCTAGGAACCTTGGTTTCTAAAACAGACAAGTAAGACGCCAAGTCCATGTCTGTCGCAGACTTGCTTCCAATTTTATGCAACGCTTCAGCCACCTTAACTAAAGCTTCAACCTGCTGAGTTAAAGAACGACTCCAACGCAACTTCACCTCGCTCCCCACTTTCTTAGCAGTTAACTGCCTAACGGCATACTCAATGCTCTTCTTCAAATTCTCCGCTGACATCACCAAGAGCTTCTCAGAACTAACTCGCTCAACATCACCAGCTTCTTCACCCTTACTTTCAACCATTGCCCGCACGCCCACTTAAAAACGCAACTTCTCCGCTAAATCTCAACAACAATGTAAACAGAGAAAACACCTACATTTAGAATTAACTTAGCAAAGGAAGGAAACTACCTCGGCGAGAGATGAGTGAAACTAACCTGTTAGAAGGCATTAAAAGACTAGCTACGGTTTCTTTAAGAAGTTGAAAAAAGTCGGAAGTTTCTGGGGCATCCAGCAGTTTTCTCGTCGTTGTGATAAAAAGATTTATAGTAGTTTAGCTTTCCAGCGAGAAACACAAACACGTGTTACGGTGATGCGGTAATGAACAGAGCGAGTGGAATCTCGGGTCGTGTCATTCGGAAAGAAGTGAAAGTGAACGCTCCTATCGAAAAGGTGTGGAAGGCGTGGACCACAAATGAGGGGGCAACCACGTTCTTTGCCCCTAAAGCAAAAATCGAGCTTGCCCTAGGCGGACGTTATGAATTGTACTTTGATCTTGAAGCTCCGAAGGGTTCGCAAGGTGGAGAAGGTTGCAGAGTGCTGAGTTTTCTTCCCATGGAGATGCTGTCGTTCGAGTGGAGTGCACCACCTGAGTTTCCAGAGGTTCGGAAGCAGCAGACGCAGAAGCACACCTGGGTGGTCCTCCAGTTTTACCCGCTTGCGAAAGATCAAGTCAAAGTTAGGTTAACACATCTAGGTTGGAGGGAAGGCGAGGAATGGGAAAAGGTTTTCCAATATTTCTTGCGTGCTTGGGACATTGTCCTCGGAAGACTGGAACGCATGTTCTCGACGGGGGAGCCAATCGACTGGGAGAATCCGTACTCTCCTCCTAAGGACAAGACCTATTCGATCTTCGATATCCCTACCTGCTAAGGGCTTCCAGATACGACGATGTAGTACGGCCACCACGTATGGAGAGGCAGCCTTTTTCTGTAAGCTTTCTTCCTCGTTTTCGCCAACGGTATCAAATCCCTTAACTCGTAGGCAAGCCTGTTTGCATCATCGACTCCCAATGGCAGGACAATGTCCACATGTCGTGGTATCACGAGTTTCAGTTGCCCTTTATCGTCAACTTCACAAGACTTTATGTCGCATAACTCGACATCTGAGGGAATAGTTGTCTGGAGAACGAACCCCAGAGTTTTTCTGAGCAACGGATCCTTCTCAATGGCACCCTCAAGCTTTGCCTTACCTCCCTCCTTCAAATCAACCTCGATCAAGTCTTTATGGAGCCTCACGACAAAATCAGGCTTGTCAATAACCAGAATCGGATTCTTCCACAACAACGCCACCTCTATCAGCCTACTTGCGTGTTTCACAAGTTAAGTTTTCCCATGAATATAGCCCACGCTAAAATTCTATCCTCGCCTCCTCTCCAATGGCTTATCAGAAGCCATAAAAGACTAGCTGCGAAACCAAGAAGTTGAAGCTGAATGTCGATAGTCGGTTTAGACTTGGCAGGCGTCGAAAGCAGACCCACTGGTCTCTGTGTTCTCAAGGGTCTGATGGCAGAGACTTTTCTAGTTTACACGAATGAGGAAATAGTGAGGAAGGTAGAAGAAAGCAGACCTAAGATTGTTGCAATCGATGCACCCTTGAGTCTTCCAGCGGGGAGAAAGTCCATAGACCAAAAGACCAGTGTTCATTTAAGGGAATGCGACAAAGAACTCCTGAAGAGAGGCATAAAATTCTTCCCAGTCACCCTCGGACCCATGAGAAAACTAACAGAGAGGGGCATAACTCTAAGAAGAACCCTCGAGAACAAGCACTTCAAGGTGATAGAAGTCTACCCAGGAGGCGCTCAAGACATCCTAAAAATCCCCAGAAAACAAAAAGGGCTAAGAAGACTGAGAGCGGGTCTGGAAGGGTCAGGAATAAAAGGACTGAACGACAAGATGAACGACCACGAACTTGACGCCGTAACCTGCGCCCTCGTAGGAAAACTATTCCTAGAAGGAAAAACCATCACCTACGGAACCCGCGAACAAGCAATAATAATGCCAAGATGAGGAATTAAGCGAAAACGAACAGACACCCCCGCGACCAGAAAACCAAAAAAAACAGAGAGCCTTGCATGAAACACCGCCACATCAGGCTACTAAAACCAACAGACGCCTCAACTCAAAAACCCAACAAACACCAACAAACCACCACAAAACACATGAAAAGTGGCAACAAACCACCACAAACTCAAATCAAAAGCAACCAGAAACAACCGCCAAACAATAAACAACGCCCAAAAAACAAACAGACAGCGCCCACCCGCACACAAAAAAATTTCACAACACCTAGACTAAGACCTCACCTCTCTTCATCATCATCTCTCCACATTCAAGTATCATCCAATTACTAAATTGTTATCTACATGTCACAATTACACTTAAAACAAAGAGGAGAAACCCAGTTGAGCAACACCTACATTCACCCAACAGCCATTGTAGAAAAAACAGCCAAAATAGGCAAAGACACAAAAATCTGGCACTTCGTCCACATAAGAGAAAAAGCTGAAATAGGCGCTGGCTGTGTACTCGGGCACTCAGTCTACATAGACCGCCAAGTGAAAATCGGAAACCACGTGAAACTCGAAAACAGAGCAAACGTCTACCAAGGCGTAAAAATCGAAGACGACGCCTTTATCGGACCCCACGTCACATTCACAAACGACCCATACCCCAGAAGCTTCAGCACCGATTGGAAAATCATACCCACACAGGTAAAAAAAGGCGCCTCAATAGGAGCAGGATCAGTCGTCTCATGCGGCGTAACAATTAACGAATACGCCATGATAGGAGCAGGCAGCATAGTAACAAAAGACATCCCCCCACACGCCCTAGCCTACGGAAACCCAGCTGAAATCAAAGGATTCGTATGCAAATGCGGTAGAAAACTCACAAGAGAAAAGCGACAAGACAATTTTATTTTGATGAAATGCCCCAACTGTGGCAAAAAATACAAAATACCCAGAGAAGACTTCGCAAAAATAAGGAAAAAATAAAGGCGTGTGAAACCCAATGAAACGAACCATACCAATCGCAAAGCCCCTCTTAGGCAGAGAAGAATTGGAAGCAATAAAAGAAGTCCTCGAGTCAGGCGTGCTAACCCAAGGAGAAAAGGTTAGACGGTTTGAAAAAGAGTTCGCGAATTACATCGGAGTGAAACACGCTGTCGCCGTGTCCAACGGAACAGCAGCCTTAGACACCGCACTCAAGGCTCTCAAAATCGGTCCAGGAGACGAAGTCGTGACTCCCGCCTTCTCTTTCGTGGCATCCAGCAACTGCATACTGTACCAAGGAGCAAAACCAGTGTTCACAGACATCAACGCGAGAACTTTCAACATAGATCCTTCAGAGGTCTCAAACAAAATCACCGCCAAAACAAAAGCAATAATATGTGCCCATTTGTTTGGGCAACCCGCTGACATGAAGGAATTGAAGGAGACCGCTGAAGAGCATAAGATTGCATTAGTCGAGGATGCCGCCCAAGCTCACGGCGCCGAGTATAGAGGACAGAAGGTCGGAGGCATAGGCGCAATTGGCTGCTTCAGTTTCTACGCCACAAAGAACATGACCACAGGTGAAGGCGGAATGATCACAACAAACGACAGCGAACTAGCGAGAAGAGCCCGCCTAATTAGGGATCACGGCCAAACAGAAAAGTATCGTCATGTGATTCTCGGATACAACTACCGCATGCCCGAAGTATGCGCCGCGATTGGGCTTGTACAACTCCGTAAGCTTGATGGCTTTAACAGAAGAAGGAGGGAAAACGCAAGACTTCTTACGAAAGGGATTCAAAAAATCAGTGGATTAGTCCCTCCACACGTCAATGAAGGGGTCAAACATGTCTTTTATCAATTTGTTGTTAGAGTGGAGGATGATTTTCCAATTGGACGAGACAATCTTGCGAGGAATCTGGAGAAGGTGAGAGTAGGCGTGGCTGTGCACTACCCGACTCCGATTTACAAACAACCCCTTTATCGCGAGCTTGGTTATGAAAAAACAACTTGCCCAACAGCTGAGGACGCTTGCAAAAGAGTTCTAAGCTTGCCAGTACATCCATCAGTGACCAAAGAAGATATTGCATACACAATAGAGATTTTGGGAAAAGTAAGCTGACCAAAGTAGGGCATTTTATATTCTTGTCTGCCTAAAGTAGATGAAACCAATTGTATAGGTGAAGCGGCATGAGAGCTGTTGTGACAGGTGCAAACGGTTTCGTAGGATTCCACACCGTGAGGGAACTTCTAGATACTGGCTACAACGTAGTGGCTCTAGACATCTCGGATTCTAAACTGAGAGCTGAGTTTCAAGGAAACAAGCGTTGCACAATTGCCACAGTGGACATTCTGGACAAAGACCTAGCACGCTTTGTCAAACAAGGAGACAAGGTGTTGCATCTGGCAGCGATTCCACGATTTGATGTGGCGAGTCAAGACCCTCAAAAAGCCGTCAGGATAAACGTTGAGGGAACGCTTAACGTAATTCAAACATGCATCGAGAAAAAAGCTGAGAGACTGGTTTACAGTTCCACTGGCTCTGTTTATAGTCGCAATGCGTCTGTTCCAATTAGGGAAGACGCGCCTAGAGAACCCGACAGCGTTTATGGTCTCACAAAAAAGCAGGCTGAAGACTGGATTTTTTATTTCGGTGATAGGTTACCCTACGTTATTCTGCGATACGGCTATATTTTTGGCAAAGGTAAAGACTGGGGTGCGGTTGGCGCGTTTCTTAAACTTCTCAGAGAAGGAAAAAGACCAGTAGTCTTCGGAGGCAAACAAACAAACGACTTCATTTACATAAAAGACGTTGTGCAAGCGAACCGTTTAGCTCTTGAAACCCAACACACGCGCCAAGCATACAATATAGGAACAGGCAGAGCCACAAGCATCAAAGACGTGTGCGAATTGTGCATCAAAGCCATGAAGTCTAATCTAACAATGGAAATCAAGCCAGCGAGAGAATTCGATTTCCCAGTGTTCGTCTATGACATTTCTAAGGCACAAACGCTCTTAAAATTTGACCCTAAATGGAACTTGTTTGAAGGCATTGAAGACGTATTTAAATGACAAAGCTTAAAATATGCATTGCTAATTTTTGTTCACAACTCGTGTGTGCACTATATGGTTTCAGGTGCTAAATGAGGTTGACTTAAAACTTGTCCAAGAAATGCAAGCTTCAAAAAGAGCCCTTTACACTGTTACTTTTAACAATAGTGCTTACAACGCCTTTGATTCTTCCTCCACGCATGCTGCTTTCCTCAGCATCTCCAGAAAACACTGAGTATTCAATCTCAGTCTCTCCAACTCGCGTTCAGGAAGGGCTCGACACAAACATAACTCTGAACCTGCGCGACGCAACAGCAAACACAACTTACCCTTTCAAAATCAATGTGACCTCGCCTGCCAATGTCTCATATTTTTTCAACCTCACCGTTTCAACAGACGAAACAGGTTCTGGAAGCAACATGACGGAATTTCTGCGCGACTTTGCAAATGCAACCACTGATTATGTTGGTATCTACAGAATAGCCGTGAATGAGACACTAGCAACATCCAATTTTACTGTTGGCTTAACGGACAAGCTGAAATATTTTAGGTCAAATACTGTGAGTATCCGCGGCTCAGGGTATGCACCTAATGAAACAGTTATAGTGGACTTAAAGTTTAGCAATTCATCAGTTTCGACTTTTCCACGATCTATCAACGCTAGTTCAAAGGGTGTTGTGACTTCTACTTGGCAAATTCCTGTAAACGCTTCGCTGGGAGATTATACACTTGCTATGTCAAACGCCACAACTGGAGGAAGGGTTAAAACGCCAGCTGACGTTCAAACTTTTACGGTTGAAGGGCTTTGTGAGATTCAAACCAAAAACCCTGTTAATCAGGCTGTTGCTGGGGTCTTGGTTGAAGTTTGGAATGCAACATCGGGTTTGTACCTCAATTTATGGAATGTGACGGATGAAACAGGATGGGTTAAGTTTGTGCTTGAGAACATTGGTAACTACACATTTAAGGCATTTTGGAAAAGTGCTCTCTGGGAAAATGTTGAAGTAGGCGCGGTCAATCAAACCATCACAGGAAATGCTGTTGTGTATTTGACGGTTTGGCTCTCTCACATTAAACTAAGTGTAACCGACACGGTTGCTAACCCGCTTCCCTTTATTGACCTGAAATTAAAATACAACTACACTACAATAGATGGAACACCAGTTTCCCAAACTGAACCATTCACCACAAATGTCACAGGGTCAATACAGATAATGAACATGTTTACAAACATAAGTTATCTCATAGTAGCCAGTCGTTACGGATTTATATTCAACACAACTTCTGTTAAAAACTTGACGGCGGGTTGGAACAATATAACTATAATCGCGCCGACGTACACTATGTCTGTTCACTTTACGGATTCCAAGGGTACTTCCGCTGCAGGCCTCAAAGTTGAGGCTAATGAATGGAGCAGCGGAATCAGTGAGCCCGCAGAGCCACCTGTAACAACAGACAATGACGGAAACGTTACTCTTTCACTTACTTTTGGAAGATACCGATTAAGATTGTACAAAGACGACGTTTTTCTGGAAGATGTCACTGTGGACCTATTAAATCAGTCATTAACCCAATACTTTTTCGTCATTCACATTGACGTTTACAAAGTTGACCTAAACGTACATGTCATCGATTATTTTGGTCAGCCTATTTCCAACGTTCTGGTTGTGTTTCAGCGAAAGTTTGATTCAAACTACGAGACAACAAAAAGCGAAACAACCTCACCAGATGGCGTAGCTAGGTTCAGCAACCTAACCGGAGGTGATTCTCTGGTCTCTGTGTCGGTTGCAGGGAGACAAAGTGAAATTCAATATCTGTACTTGGTGGGACCGACAAGAGATGTCGTGTTTAAACTCGACGGATATGTAGCAGTTGCTGGATACGCCTTAGAAACCAGCCAATTTGTAACAATTGTCATCCTCCTTGCAATAATTGTTGCCTTTATCATAGCCTTAACACACAAGAGGTTGCCGCGGCTCTTACAGAGACGAAAAAAGTGAACTAGCGTCAAGAAAAGTTTATTATGCTCGTTTTATCAAAGCCTTATGTGTCAAAAGAATAGAGCATAGCAGCTTGTGAAGACGGGTCTTCGAAGAGGTTGTGCAGGTTTTGGCTGGAATACAATATTGTTCCCCAAACTGTAGATTTTTCAGATGCGGCAAAAACGCGTTGTTGTTTCGCGGAAACAGTGTCTGGTGCAGATGGACCGAAGAAGCCTGCGAAGTAGCTAACTGTAGCTTCGCAACGTGCATAAAGAGGCGGCTTCTATCCCAAGGTGTCTGTGGAGAAACCGTTAAACGAAAGACCACTGAGACTGAACCCGAAAAAACTGTGATACCCACCGTTAGGCTCAAGGGAAAGGCTCTCCGAAAACTGGGTGAAAAAGAAATCTTCTGACATCCCGCTCTGCCCTTGTCTTTGCCAACGTATCAAACAAACTCGCAAGGTATTCGTCCAGTAACTACGTAGAGGTAAAGCTGCTGCTTCTGTCTTTTGGCACTTATCTGAAGTGTGGGTTTCACTTTGTCTTTATGCGCTTGACAACCGGTGGCCTAATCTTCCTCAATACTCGGTAGCCACAGTAGGTGCACTTCACTCCACCGCCTCGCAACTCTAGCTCTTCTAGAGCCACCTTTGCTCCGCATTTAACGCACTCGTAAGCAAGTCCGCGTTCGCTCTCGTGTTTCTCCGACACGTTTTGTGTCTCCTTTCAAATCTGCTAAGCACACGATTTATTCACTTTTAAGCATTTCTAATATTGCTATACTCATGTGGCAATTAACTCAGCCCTACTGATTATGTCACCCAAAATTCCTTTGATAAACAGGATGTGATTTGATTCTGCGCCGTAGCGTTAAGTATTTAGGGAAGGGGAATGTCTTGAGGGTTGTGGAAGATTTGTTGGGGTTGGGTTGTTGAAAAGAGAAAAACCTATGCCGTGGAGAGTGTTCGTTGGTTCTATGCTCACTATGTTGTCTCTTTTCATAGCCTTCCTCTTTAACTACACCATTTTAGGACAACCTTACTATACCGATACATCACGCCCACCGTTTGGCAGAGAAGCACTACAACCATCAGCAACCCTGTTAACCGTAGCCTTGTTAGTTTTAGGACTTGCCTTGGTTTTCACTGGCCTCAAAAAAATGGAATCCAAATAGTGGAAACCCGTTCTTTCTAGTCTATGGTATCTATTCAAGGTTTTTAAATGCGATTATGGCTTCGACTCAAATGAGTTTAAACAGGTAGAGATGTTCGCCTATACCCTTCATCATTTCAGCCAACAATTTAATCGCAGTTCCTTTCGAAAATAATGGTGTCTTACTGTTGATAGCGTAGCTTACCCAAGCAAAGGGATATATCAGGAGTGTATACGGAAAGAAGAATGCTATTGGAACAGCGTATATGAGCGCCATCCTGAAAACAAACGCCACAAAATGTTTCGGATTGAATTTTACATACCAGAGACCGTGCTTCTTAAGGAATAGAACGTAAGTTCCAGAGTATATCATTTCTTTTAGATACCTTTTCGCAGAGCGACCTATATGAAAATACTTAAGCCCACTGCAACGATGCGCTTTGATGCCCTTCCGGTAGGCTGAAACAACCAAGTCCCAATCTTCGCTTCTTCTGAACCTCTCATCATAATTGACAATGGAGAATAATTCCTTCTTCATGGTGCAGGCTCCTTGCCTACTTCCCAGCCACTCCACCACAGGCATTGATTCGCAAGAGACATCTTGAACAAATTTTTCAGGCGAGGTTGCGTCGACGTTTCGACCTTCTCCAGATAAAATCATGACATCTTTTCTTTTTAGGTGAATTTTAACGTTGAGTTCTATCCAGTTCGGGGGAATAACTATGTCGGCGTCAACCCATGCGATTAAATCGCCACTTGCGTTGTCAGCGAGAATTTTTCTTGCCTTTCCTATCCCCTCTGCGAAGCCTATAATTTTGACGTTTGGGTCTTCCTGGATAATTTTCAGTGTTTCGTCTTGACTGTATCCATCGACAACAAGTATTTCGTAGGGTTTAACGGTTTGATTTAAGATGCTTTCTAAACATTTTCTTATGGTCTTAGCTACATTGTAAGTTGGTATGCAAACCGATACCTTTGGTTCGTTGTTAACGTTTGAAATTGAGTTATTTAGTGCTGTCATAGTGGCACTGTGCAAATTGTTTCTCGCAAGCTTATTTAAGTTGAGCGTTTGTTGCTAAAGTTGATGTGGTGATTGAGCCTTATTTAAAAGCCGCACAGAATTAAGCCTTTAAGGAACTTTCCTAAAACTGTTGTAGAGATAGATAAAAAATTGAGGATATCTAGATGAAGATCCTTCACATTAACAACATTAGTAGAGTGGCTTCTACATTGAGTGATGAGCTTAAAAAGAGATCGGTTCAAAGCGATGTCTTAGTTTTCCAGAAGAGCATTTATGGTTTTCCATTCGACTATCTTGTCACTGGCATCAGTCCTATAAAAGTTCTTAAAGCTCTTTGGAAGGGTAAAAATTACGACATAGTTCATTGGCATTACCCAAGGCAGAGAAAAACTATAACCATTTATAGTAAGTTAAAAAGCGTTTTAAAACACTATCATGGAACCGATTTAAGGGGCAAGAGAGAGAAGGGCTTTTGCGTTGTTGCGATGCCTGAATTACTTGAGTATGCTCCTAATGGGATGTATTTGCCGCATCCAATAAAGGTCGACAAAATTGAGCCAATTTATGAAACTGGAAACAAAACGCCAATAGTTTGTTGGTATCGATCCACGGTGACCAAAGCGGATATTATAGAAAAAGCATTTGAGGATTTAGAGAACCCGTGCGTTCCTTTGGAGATGAAAGGATACAAACATGAAGAGGCGTTAAACGCTATAGCTAAATCTGACATTTTTATTGACATAAGAACCAATGGTTGGTATGGGTTGTCAACGGCTGAGGCCATGGCTTATGGAAAACCAATAATAGGTTATGTTAGAGAGGATTTTGTGAAAAAATACAACCCTCCAATATTATCGCATACCGCCTATGGGAATTTTACTGAAACGTTAGATAGATTTTTAGGTGATTCAAAATTGAGGGTGAGAATGGGTAAAGCATGTAGGCATTATGCAGAGACTGTTCACAACGTCAAGAATGCTGTCGATATGCTTTTACCCACATATGAGAGACTCGCCGGAAGCTAAAGCAAATGAGCAACAAGGAATTAGTGAGCGTTGTTGTCATAACTAAAAATTCTGCCAAAACATTAAGTAAGTGTCTAGAAAGCATAAATGAAAACAAAGGCAAACATAACATTGAAACCATCATCGTTGATGGCGGTTCTACTGACGATACTATAGAAATAGCGAAACAATATGGAGTAAACAGAATTTTGCAAGATGACGGCAAAGGTTTAGCTTATGCAAGGGATGTCGGCTGGAGATCTGCTAAAGGAACGTACATCTTATTCATTGACTCAGACGTTTTATTGCCTCCAGATTTCTCAGACAAAGCCCTCCAAATCTTGGCTTTTAATCAAGACGCTGGAGGAGTTTCAGCAAAACTCAATTACACATGTGAAGGCAGGGGGATTCACGTAAAATTTCAATGTTATAACATCTATTATTTAGCGCAGCAATCGTTTCCAGTATTTCCATCCGAGGCGTCTTTGCTGAATACAGCGTGCGCTCTCTGTAGGCGAGATGCCTTGGAAAAGGTCGATGGATTTGACCACGATTTTGCTATGGCTTGGGAAAACGTAAATATAAGTGAAAGGCTTAAAGAAGCCGGGTATAAAATTCATTACGTGGATTCGTTTGCAACTCACATTGAGTTCGCTGATCGTTTTAGGAAACAAAATTTTAAGTATGGAAAAGCGTATGTGCTTTTGCATAACAAGTATCCCAAAATATTTCCATTATTAACCAAAAAATGGATTTTTAACAGCATAATGGTTTTCACCTTTCCTCTTTTGACGCCCATATGTTATCTGAGGCATCTTCAGTCATATCTAAGAATCAAAGGGCTTCCATTGACGACTCGGTTGGGATTAACACTTATTGAAGTAGAAAGGCAGATAATTAGAACGCTTGGACTACTATACCAATTGATCACGGGTTGAAAATGAGGATACTAATACTGGTTGAACACTTACATGGTAAAAGCTTAATTGGCGGCTATAGAAAGCTACTGGACAATTTACATCATTGGAGCACTAAGAGGGACGTTAAAATAGATGTAGCAGAATTCTTAGATGGCACTTGTAAGCCATTAAAGGAAAGATTTAAGATTGATTACAACTTATATCCAATTTATCATTTGAAATTACCTTTTGCTCATCTAACCATGTATATAGACAGTGTAATCTCGTTTATCAAGGTTTTATCGTTATTGATAAAAAACAGGTACGATGCAGCAGTGACTAGTGAAACTGGAAAAATACCGGACATAGTTTGTTATCTGTTGTCGAAATTTTCCCGAGTACACACTCTTATGTACTTTAATCATGCTGAAAACGTGTTTCGAAATGTGCGAGAAGCATATCAGTATTATCGTTACAAAATGGGGTACCATCCTATAGCTTCATTCCTATCAAGTTTAGATTACAAATTAATAGTTCAAGCCTTCAAATCGGCAGATATGATAATTACTCTCTCAAACTTCTCACTAAAACAATTGACAACTATGGGTTTGAAGAAGGAGAAAATATTGGTGACAGGCGCTGGAATAGACGTCGACAAATTCGTAAGGACTGAAAGAATCACCAAGAAATATGAGGGAATATTTGTAGGCAGACTTGCGCCGGAAAAAGGGATTTTTGACCTAGTGAAAATATGGAGTGGAGTAGTTAAGAAGAATCCAACAGCAAGTTTACTCATTATAGGCACAGGTTCAGAGTCACCATACATTGAAAAGCTCGGAAACATGATAAGGCAGTATGAACTTAACGAAAATGTGATCTTTTTAGACAGCTTTTCAGATGTGACCCTCATTGAATTCTTGAAGTCCAGCAAGGTTTTCGTTTTTCCATCGCATTTAGAGGGTTGGGGATTGGCTGTCGCAGAGGCTATGGCAACGGGGTTACCTGTAGTTACAAGCGATATAGAACCCTTAAATGAGCTATTTAATTCTGGCGGAGTACTATTTGCTCGCGACATAAACAGTTTCATTAAAAATATATTATTTTTACTTCAAAATGACCTATTGAGCGAAAAAATGGGTGAGATCAACGCCGAGTACGTCAAAAGGTATGATTATAGAAGAATAGCACAAATTGAGCTTAAGGCGATTAGGAGAATGAAAAACGAATAAATAATTGGTTATTTGCATTAAATAAATCCTTTAAACAAAGAGAGGTAAGACGTAAGTATGGCAGCAAAAATCCGGACAGGTGTTGTTTTGGTTGGCGGTGTAGGGTTGCGTATGCAACAATTGACCATAGACACGCCAAAAGCCATGATAAAGTTACACGGCAAACCAATTTTATATTGGACGCTAAACTGGCTCAAAAAATATGGATTCAAGCATGTTGTTTTGGGCGTTGCATACCTGAAGGAGGTAATAATAGACTACATTAAAAGTAATTCGTTCGGTTTAGACATAGATTTCAGTGTACACACCGTAGAAGGAGAAACTGGAGAAGGTTTCCGACTAGCAATTGAGAGATATGTGCACGATGAGAATTTTTTGGCAATGAACGGCGACGAACTTACAAATCTAAATTTGAACACACTTGTAAACTTTCACTTGGAGCACAGACCCATTGCAACCATGGTTGTTTCACCAATGAGGTCTCCTTACGGAATAGTAGAAGTTCTTGGAAACGGTGTCGTTGGTTTTAAAGAGAAGCCAGTTCTTGAAGACAAACTCGTCAGTGCGGGCATATACGTTTTCAATCATGAAATACTAGGTTATTTACCTACAAAGGGAGCGCTGGAGAAGACAACATTTCCTTTGCTTGCAGAAAAGAGGCTTCTTAAGGCATATAAGTTGGGTAAGAACGAACGATGGTTAACTATCAATAGCGTTAAAGATTTAAATTTAGCCGAAGAAGAATTTGATTCGCTGAGAGGATAAAAATGCCGAAGGTTTTGATGACTGGCATAACAGGCTTCATAGGAAGCCACTTGGCAGAAAAACTAGTCAGCGAAGGCAATGAGGTTTACGGTCTTGTTAGACGAGTTGCAAACAGAGACCTTCAAGCCGTTGAGAAAATTTTAAAAGACATAGTACTACTCACTGGTGACATAACTAGTTTTATATCAATTCGCAGCGCTCTAAAAGCTGCGAAACCAGATTTTGTTTTCCATTTGGCAGCGTTGGCACCAGTGCGTGACTCATTCGAACGCCCCTTCGAGTATGAAGAAACAAATTTTCTTGGAACAATGAACGTTGCACATGCAATGTTAGAACTTCCAGACCCTCAAACTAGAAGGTTGATAGCAGCCTCCACAGCAGAGGTATATGGTTTACAAGAACCAAAACCGTTTACAGAAGAACTTGCTTTAAAGCCAACCAGCCCATACGCCGTTAGCAAAGCTGCGGCAGACCTTTATCTTCAGATGATGCACCAAACTTACGGCTTAAATGTAGTCATCTTAAGACCAACAAACACGTATGGTAGGAAATTCGACACAAGTTTCATCATTGAGTATCTAGTTACCCACATGCTAAAAGGACAAAAAATTTACGTTGGTGCACCCGATTCTGTCAGAGACTACATGTATATAGGTGACCACGTTAGCGCGTATTTGCTGGCTATGAAAAAAGAAGAGGCAAAAGGTCAAGTTTTTAATGCAGCCACCGGCGTCGGTTACAGCAACAAGGAGTTAGCTGAGAAAATAGCTAAAAAGATTGGATATAATAAAAGAAACATAGTGCTTGGGTCATATCCACCTGGTTATCCGTATCGTCCATTGGTTTCAGACCAGCCCTATCTCGTATTGGATGCAACAAAGATTAAAACAAAATTAGGATGGAAACCCACCGTTTCTCTTGACGACGGTCTTGACAAAGTCATTTCATATTTTAAGAGCAACTGACTCTCTTTCGGTTAGGGAGATAAAAAATGAGACCTTATGTTGGAGAGCTGTGAAGGGATTTTTCCAAAGGACGGTCAATCTTTCGAAGGAGTCCCCGATGGTCAAGCGAATTGTGAAAAGGATGCTAAAACTTCCTTGCTTTCCACATATGTCTAACATAGCTAAAAGAATTTATCTAGGATCTCTAACCATACCCTCATATTCTGGCACACTTTTCTCCAATACTTCTTCAAGGAATGTTCCCTGAAAGGAAAGGAATGTTCTAGTTCAAGTGAAAGCTCCAAATATCCACTGTACAATCCCTTTGAGTCAATCTCTATTTTTTCTAGGTGTTCACTTAACCAGTTGGTAATTATCATTCCCCAAAACTCATTTTTGAAATCGCTTTCAATGTTATGCATATTTCTTCTATGATCGGTTAAAGGCTCTCCAAAAGAAACGGTTAAATTATTACTATCAAGAACCTTCTTAGCAAAGAATCCTTGGAAAATATCCCCATATCTATTAATCTTAAATGGGCTTATCTGATCTCCCATTCTAATATAATAATAACAGGGCAATATCTCGGTTGAAAAAGAGGTATTTTGAGTAGGGATGCACAAAAAATTATCTTTAGCAACAAAGTAGCTTTGAATTCTATCAGCAGGAGATCTAACATCAGGGTTTTCAAGATGACTAATAGCATCGATGTCTGGTACGTTACTCCATAGACCAGCATTAAGAACACTTTTTTTGGTTACAGATCTACAACTATAAGTCACGGATTCCCTTTTGATTAGTGGGAACCCTCTAGAATAATAAATATTGTTCACATTGGATCGTAAGAAATAGCAGGTATTAATCCATTTATTTGGTGAAGAAATCTCTGGTAAAGTCTTTGATTTAGAGACGCAATGTTCTCCTACAAAGTCCCTGTCTACTAATGGGAAATTGTCATCGTCTATCGAAATAATAGTTTTCGCTCCATCGGCTTTAGCAGTTAAGAACCCCATTGCTCTCATTACGTCGGTGCCTCTTGGAAAAATATCTAAGTATTTTTTAAATTTACGATTGAAATAGCTTTTGAACAGATTCTCTTGATCTTTTAGAGTTAGATACTTGATTGGATACGAAAGACTTTTAATGTATTTCAGATTTTCTTCATTTGGGGTCTTAGAATCAGCAATTATTTGAAATCCAACTTCATGATTATAAGTAGAAAGATTAGTGATGTATTCTTTTAGTAGGGAATCTATTTTATTGATTGTTGTTAAAACTATTTCTGTTTGCATTTCATTAATCTCAGCACTAATTGATTAAATAGGCAAAACCTTTTAAGCATTCATTAGTTTTTCGCTGGTCAAATTAAAACTATCTTTGTTTCATGGCCCAGGCGAGTCTAGGATTAACCAGAGGTTTTAACCTGTTCCAGAATCCATTTATACGTTATAGAAATCCCCTCTTCCAAAGAAACTTTTGGATGCCAATTAAGAACTTTCTTGGCCAAGGTTATGTCGGCGTTTCTGTATCTCACTCCTTGAGGTTTGGTCAAGTCGTATTCTTTTTTGATACTTTTTCCGGATATTTTTATTATTAGGTCTGCTAGTTCATTAATAGTGACTGCTTCGTCTGTTCCTAGGTTGATGGGTTTATCAAAATCGCTTTCCATTAATCTAATCAGTCCTTCTATGCAATCATCAATGTAGCAGTATGATCTTACCTGTTTTCCATCTCCCCATATTACGAATTTTTCTTTAGGATATTTTGCTGCTTTCCTACACAATGCTGCTGGACTCTTCTCTTTTCCTCCTTCGAAGGTTCCTTCTGGTCCAAAGATATTATGAAATCTAGCTACTCTCGTCTCCAAACCATAATCTCTTGTGTAGGCTTCGCACGCTTTTTCTGTGAGCAGTTTTTCCCATCCGTAGTATTCGTCTGGATCTGCGGGATAAGCGTCCTCTTCTTTTAAGAAGACGTTTGGGTCTTCTGACTGCTTGTACCTTGGGTAGACACAAGCTGAGGAACTGAAGAGAAATCTTTCCACTTTATTTATTCTGGACGCTTCAAGCATG
>Ga0315309_1000989_pt1 | contig 17232 bp, 14 predicted proteins | sample TDP4_MG_FD_203080 | JGI IMG/M metagenome (GOLD analysis project Ga0315309, IMG submission 203080) | Freshwater sediment microbial communities from Lake Towuti, South Sulawesi, Indonesia - TDP4 | ecosystem: Environmental > Aquatic > Freshwater > Lake > Sediment | place: Indonesia: South Sulawesi... | reverse complement strand
TTGACCGGCCTTCCTTTGCCCAGCAGCGGCAAAATTGTGGTTGCGGCCAAGAGTCCTTTGACGGGAGGCTACGGCGACGGAAATCTTGGATCTTGGGCCGCTGTCAACCTTAGGAAGGCTGGCTACGATGCCTTGGTCATCACGGGAGCCTCGCGCAAGCCTAGCTACATTGCCATAACCGCTAGCGATGTTGAGATCAAAGACGCAGAGGACTACTGGGGATTAGGATCGTTCGAAACTGAGAGGAGGCTACAAGATAAGCATGGCAAGTCGGTCGGCATACTGACCATTGGGCAAGCAGGCGAGAACCTTGTCAGATATGCGACCGTGGTCTCTCAGGAGGGAAGATCCGGAGGAAGACCCGGAATCGGTGCGGTCATGGGATCCAAGAAGCTCAAAGCAGTTGTGGTTGAAGGGCAAAGGGAGATTCCCCTCGCTGATGAGAAGAAGCTGAAAGAGGTTGGAGTGGAAGGATACAATGCCGTCCTATCCAAACCTAACTACAAGTTTTGGAAGCGGCAAGGAACCATGTCGACGGTGGAGTGGAGTCAAGCTAACTGCGTTTTGCCCACCTTTAACTTCAAAGAATGCATCTTTGAAGAGGCACCGGGCATCAGCGGAGAGTTCATGGAGACGCTTAAGGTTGCTCAGAGAGGTTGCCCACAATGCAACATGACCTGCGGCAATGTAGTAGAAGACATTGAAGGCAAGCAAGCAGAACTCGACTACGAAAACGTGGTCATGCTCGGCTCAAACATAGGCATCGGAAACCTGAAGCAGGTCGCCCACTTAAACCGGATGGCAGACGACTACGGCATAGACACAATATCCCTCGGCAACACCATAGGATTTGCAATGGAAGCCTCAGAGAAGAAACTTCTGAAAGAAAAGCTCGAATGGGGCAACTTCGATCATGCAAAAAGACTGATCGAGGACATAGTCCACAAAGAGGGCCTCGGAAAACTGCTAGCCAAGGGAACTCAAGCCGCAGCCGAGGAGACTGGCCATGGAAGCGCAAAATGGGCAATGAACATCAAGGGGCTCGAGATATCTGCCTACAACTGCCACTCTGCGCCGGGTATGGCGCTGGCGTTCGGGACCTCCTGCATCGGCGCTCACCATAAAGAGGCATGGGTCATATCGTGGGAGATGAACTTCGGCCGCGAATCGTATGGACCGGAGAAAGTCGCCAAAGTCATAGAGTTCCAGAGAATCCGAGGAGGAGCCTTCGAAAGCCTAGTCACCTGCAGATTTCCATGGATTGAACTGGGCTTCGAACTAGAATGGTACCCTAAGTTCCTTGAAGCATCAACGGGCGTGAAGGTCAGCATAGACGACATCTATACGCTCGGTGACAGAATCTATTCTCTCGTCAGGGCGTTCTGGGCGAGAGAGCACGGTTCAAAATGGAGTCGGTCGATGGACTACCCTCCAGCCAGATGGTTCGAGGAAGCCCCGCAAAAAGGCGCCCAGAAAGGAGTGACGCTTGATCTCCAAGGATACGATCGCCTCTTGGATGAATACTACAAGAGCCGCGGTTGGGATCACAACGGCGTACCCCGAAACACCACTCTTCAAAGACTGGGACTCGGAGATGTTGCACAAGCCTTAGGAAAAACTAGCAATTAACAGGTCCAGGCACAAGCATCATACACAAGCAATACTATCCATGCTTGGGCTCGACATCTGAGCTCAAGCCAGCATCCTCAACCTAGACAAGTCCCCTATGATATCGAACATAGAGGCTCGCCAGCGGACTATGCCCTGTTACACGGTCCTTGACAATCAAGGTTGTGACGGGAACCTTTGACGCCATTGTGAATAGCATATCGTGGCCGACACACAGCCCAACGATAATATTGAAACCCGTTCCGGCTTTATTCAAGACTTCAGCTTGAACCACGGGGTTACATGCCACCTCAAATTTTTCAGGATCGGAGATCTTATACTCTTTCAGCACGCCGAGCCTAACCTTATCAACCGCACCGCATTTGCAGCAGACAGAGTGAATCATTAGCCCGTGGCTTTCCAAGATCTCGACCGCCCTCTTGGCTTCGTCACTCAAGCCAACGCAGAAGGCCACCCCGACATTTTTCGCCTTGATCCTTTTCGCGAACTCTGCTATCTCTCTGATTCTAGGTCTCACTGCCATATTCACGCCTCGAACACGTTCATAGGCTTCTTTCTCACCTATGGTGGCCGCAAGATAGAGTTCTTTCAGATCGCTTCTATCGTATCGACGTAAGGCCTCTCGGATCGCATCTCTAACACTCTTCATCGGACAGAAAAGTGGCAAAGCATCTTCCGAGAACCCTTCAGTTCGACAGAACTTGGCATCACACTTCGTACATTGCGATTGAATCACAGCTAATCGCCTCCGCTAGGATATTTCAGGCAGACTAAATATGTTTCTAACACAGGGTGCGGGTCGAGGCGTCTCGTTGCCCTTTGTCAAAGAGCATCTGCTAAAATCGGTGGTTGCACAAGTCGTCACAGGCCTAAGATGTCTATACGCCGCAACTAGGGAATATGAGGGAGCCTGTGGCAGGCCTGCAGTCTCACTTGAATACCTATATCACTCTGAATTGGTCCAGGAGTGTCGAGATGTCGCTGGCAGGTTCTCCTTTGGGACCAGCGATTCTCTGCCGAGCTGGTGGGGTTTCCCAGTAATGCGGTATCCTCTGGGTTATCCGGTCCTCATAGGTTGACACGAGCTGATTTTGGTAGAAGACGCCTATGGGAATCCTGTCTCCCCACTCGGCTGATTTTGCAAGTGCGCTTTGAGTCTTAGGAATTTCCTCCTCACGGGAATGAACGACAGGATCGTAACCTGTTTCCTCAAGCTTGTACAACCTCGAGAGAGGCTTGCCAGTCGACGGATCGATTCTGTCTTCTCCTGCATACCACTCCTTCGTGTTGATATCGTTGTATGTAGGGCATGGCTGCAGTATATCGACGAAAGCAAAGCCTCTATGCGATATTGCTCTCTTAATGATCTCTTTCAGGTTGACCACATCGTAAGCGTAGCCTCTAGCAATAAATGTGCATCCAACTGCCAGACCCAGAGCGATCGGGTTTACTCCTTGATTGATGTTAGGTTTCGGTAGCGATTTTGTTTGAGCACCCAACCTGAGAGTAGGGGATGCCTGCCCCTTCGTAAGGCCGTAGACCTGGTTATCGTGAATGAGATACGTAATGTCTATGTTTCTTCTGCCCGTGTTAACAAGGTGGCCTGCACCTATCCCCAGGCCATCACCGTCTCCGCCAACGGCGATCACTTCCAAGCCGGGGTTAGCAAGTTTGGCTCCAACAGCGAAAGGTAACGTACGCCCATGAAGCGTGTGAATCCCGTAGGCATTGACAAAGTGCGGAGTCTTCCCTGAGCAGCCTATTCCTGAAAAAATAACTACTTTACTTGGAGGTAGCTTGAGTTCACTGAGAGCCAGCTGAAGAGCAGCTAGGATTCCGAAGTCTCCGCATCCAGGGCACCAGTCGACGTTGACGTCTGTTCTGTAGGCAGAGATGTCAGGTGCCACCTGTCAAGACCTCCCTCTTCTGAGCTTCTCCTCTTGCCACACGTTCAAGCGCTAACTCTAACTCGTCTTGGGACATGGGACGGCCATTGTACTTCAAGACGTAGTGCGTCGCCGTGATCCCGGTTTGCTCTCTTACTATTCCAGCCAGCTGTCCCGAATAGTTCATCTCAACAGCGACCCTGCTCTCGTAATCTCGTAGGATATCTAGGATGTAGTCGCGCGGCAGAGGGTTGATGAGCCGTACTTGAAGAAAGTCAATTGCTATTCCAGCCTCTGAGAGTCTGTCTATCGCATCAAGAATCGGTCCTTTCGTCGACCCCCAACTGAAAACAATGACCTTCGAATCAGCTCTTCTAAAGAGATTGCATTTTTCCTCCAGTGGAATTTCCCGATCAACCAGCTCAAGTTTTCTCATCCTCTTCTCCATCATCTGCGTTCTCGTTCTAGGGTTCTCACTGATGTGCCCCAACTCGCTGTGTTCATCACCCGTGTTCCAGAAAACCACGCCCGCTGCTCCAAGCGGGATTCGCGGCGATATCCCTGAATTTGTGAAGGCGAATCTCTTGTATCTCTGTCCGCTTGACGCGGCCGATTCGGTCTCCGCCTCCGTTAACAGAGCACCCCTGTCTATTCTAAGACTCGACATGTTTGGCGTTGTGCAGGTGACGCTGCTGTTTGCCAGAGCCTTATCCATTAAGTGGATCACAGGCATCTGGAATCGTTCAGCATAGTTGAAAGCCCTCGCCGCGTCGTAGAACGATTCCTCAATATCGCCTGATGCAAGCACGATGCGAGCGAATTCTCCGTGGCCCGCATGCAGAGCAAAACGTAGATCATCTTGCCCGTGGCGTGTAGGTAGTCCAGTAGAAGGTGCACCCCGCTGGTAGTGTGTAACCACCACAGGGACCTCGTTGTTTCCTGCCCAGCCCAATCCCTCGACCATCAGTGAGAAGCCTGGTCCAGAAGTTGCGGTGGACGCTCTAGCTCCCGTAAGAGCTGCGCCCGACGCCATGTTGATTGCAGCTATTTCATCTTCAGTCTGCATAACCAAGATCGAACTCTTGTCCGCTTCACGGCCGAAAATCTCGTTCGCCTCCAAGTACTCGCTCTCATCAGCAGCTGGTGTGATCGGATAGTAGGTCTGAATTCTACATCCGCCCACAAGCTTTCCGAGGGCTATCGCCTGCGTAGCCTGGAGAACGACGCGTTCCTTCTCAACCTGAAGTCTCGTGAGTTTCCGGCCAAAGCCATCTCCAAATTCAGATCTAGCCTCATCGTAGGCTCTCTTGCAGGCCAACACGTTCTGCTCGGCAACCTTTGGCTTGTCAAAGAAGACAGATCTAATGGCCTTCGAGACAAGCTCGAATTCAGAGTCAAGAAGGCCGAAGGACACGCCTATTGAGAGAACATTGATCATCCTAATCATCCTACTGAGCTTGGGCTCCCCCATCTCTACTGCTATGTCTTTCAGAAGATCCATGTAGGGCACAGCGTAAACTCTCACTCCTCTACTCTCAGCTTCCTGAAGAATGCCAGACACTGAACCCTCGAACCCTTTCGAGGACAGATATGAGTCAAGATCTTCCTTCACTTCAGTCTCCAGTGTCGGAACTGCTGATGTCTTCGCGTCTTTGGTTTGAGAGTCGAAGATGATGCCTCCAGTAGGTACTACGTTCCGAGCATGACGTAGCACCGTTTCAGCGTCAAAGGACGCGAGAAGGTCTACTCTTTCAGTATGTGATCTCACAGGTCGGGCAGCTGATCGAACGTGAAAGTAGCTGTGCAATCCCTTGATGTTGGAGTGGTATTCCCGTTTTCCAAAGATGAAATATCCGGCGTAGGAGCAGGCTCTCGCATAGATATTCGCTGCCGAGTCAACACCGCTTCCTTGAGGTCCACCGATCAACCATGTGAGTTCATTCTCTCTGGTCAAGATTTCCCTCCAGATGAGCGGCCTCTACCCCCCGGTCGCCACATTGTATCCTGTGCAGCAGGTGCATAGCGTGCTTTCGCCGCAGTAGGGACAGCAGCAGTTACAGGCCTCTATCGGATTCCCGCACCTTTCACAACTTATTCCTGACAAGTCCATCACAACATGATGGTCTCATCAGAAGGGCATTAAGCTTTCCTCAACAGAAAAAGACAAGATACAGAGAAGGGTCTCAACCCGCTGTTACAAGCAGCATAGGCTTGTTGCAACAAACCAAAGTGCCTCCGCCCACCTTGACAACCGTCACCTCATTGCCACAAACCGAACACCTATATCTCTCTCCTATGCGCTTTACTCCCATTTCGATCCCACCTCTATCCAATCAATTCATGTCTCAGACGCGGTTCCTAATAGCGTCTCAGACCTAAATACGCCCAGCTATCCAAAATAGCATCATGTAAGATTCGAAATGGCGCAGTATATGGGCTCACTTTATGCAGAATCGTGGAAAAGGCTTAAGAACACACCGAATCCACTTAGTATCTTCTCACAAGGCTTGGAGGAAAGTTAATGGTAAAGAAATGTCTTCGATGCAACGCCGACAATGACGATAATGCCATCTTCTGCTCCAGCTGTGGCACAAGGCTCAGCGGGGCAAGGCCGGGCATTTTGGGAGCCAGACCTGGGGCTGCAGAGTTGGCTGCGAGGGCAAGCATAGGATTTGTTATGACAATTATTGGCGGCTTTCTAATAGTTCTCGGCTCATTAGGGCTCTCCTACATATCCATCTACATTTGGAGTACACCGGTCCCACCGTGGTTCGCCGGCATGCCCACATGGGCGGCGCTGGGGGTGGGCGTGGTGTTCGGACTCTTTGTCATCTTAAGTTCAGTACTCATCTACCAACCTGGATTCGAGAGTATCGGTGGCATACTCGCAATAGTGTTCTCAGTCTTGAGCATCGTCGTTCTCGGGGGATTCATGTTCGGCACCGTCCTCGGTCTGCTCGGCGGATTGATGGCTATCCTGAAGAAGTAGAAATACACCTACTTTTACAAGAATTCTTTTTTCACTTCATGTGTCGTTTAGCGAAAAGCATTCAGGCAGGACTCATCGTGGTGAGTATAGTCTTTTGTCTCTACACCTTCAGAGCAGAACTATCACCGCGATCTTCATTCTGAGCACCCTAGCCTTTGAATGTCTCACAACTATCCGGTTGAGGTATGATCCCTTTCAACCACACCATGTACCTAGATGCGAATTCTCGAACCGAACTCCCATTGAGTAGAACTATGAAATTTCCTAGTACAAAGAAGTAAGCCGTCTCTCGGATCGGTCAACATTGGCAACGTCGGTCTGGAGGGTGGACCACGCAGTGCAGACAGCTCTATCTAGGAGATCTGAAGGCTAAGTGAAAAAAGGAGATGCCTACGTTGTTGCTACTCCGACAGGAGTTAGTACAGTTCTCGACGCAACTGGCCCGTATCTGAGTATGACCTCGCCAAGCTTGGTGTATGCCAGCATATAGAAGATCCCCGGTACAATGAGGCCAATGAGCAGACCCAAAATTCCCATGATGAGGCAAGGAGTTTTCGCTGCTTCGTAGAGGCCATCGTCGATTCTCTTCACGGTTGTCAGATATGCGCCGATGAAAACAAGGATTATTACGATTGCAAAGATCCCAGCCCCCATCATGATCGGAAGCATCCATGCTAGATCAATCACTATACCTGTCCAGAATGCAATGTATGAAAGGATGAGAGATGAGTCAGCAATCAAGAGTAGAGATATCGCAAGAAGAGGCAGAACAGTGAATAGGAAGAAGAAGATCGATCCTATGACCGCATACTCGTGTGCTGCCCAAACCTCAGGTGGTCTTACAGACATAGGTTCACCACGTAAATTCAGCCAACTACTGTCCCCCCTCTGCGCATATAAATAGCATACGCAAAGAGGAGTCTAGGCGCCGTCTGATCTGGTGCGTTCAGTTGCTAAATCAGCTCAAAGCCATGAGTTCAGCTTACCTTAACGATACTTGAGGCATTTGGTGCACCACCAGCGTTGATACGCGGGCACCCAGACCAGCGATTCTCCACAATACCTACAGAGTTTCGACGGTTGGGGAAGAGGAGTCCAATAATGGTATGAAGTGTACATCTGGTAGTAGGGAACCTGTGTGTAGTACGGGTAAGGTGTCTCGGCAACCCAAACCCAGCCATAGGTCAGGTCGTAAACCCAAGGCATACAAACACCATCCACATGCTAGCCTTGTCAGACAAGATAAGAATTTCGTAAGTTCCTCTATCTTCTGAACAGCCCGATAAACGCGCCGACTAATCCGAGAAGAAAGCCTACTATGAAGCCTCCTCCCACCAAAAGACTCAGAAGGCTGAGGACGATGATGGCAGCGCTGCCGTAAACTTCTCTTCTCGTCAAGATAAGGAAAGAGCTAATCAACATGCCTAACCCGATTAACAATCCCACAATATCTGCCTGAATGTTGAAGGGGGTCAGAGGGAATATCCATGCAGGAACGGGTACGTAGGCCCCCGCTACACCTGCCAACACTGCATTCACCGTTACCAAGACTGTCGCGAGCAGGCATAAGGCAAAGCTTACCTTCGATCGCGGAGGACCCCGAATCCTGAGAAAGCCTATGGGCGCTCTTACGGCGCCTGACCCTGGTGGGATATCCACAGCAATGGGGCCGGATGGAGGTTTTTCAACTGCGACCTCGACGAGCGGCAATCCGCATGCCTCGCAGACCTCAGCTAGGTCGCTGTTGTCATATCCACATTCAAGGCATCTCTTGACCATTACTTTTCGCCAAAGATTAAGGTATGAATGTCACCTATATTTAATCTAGCTTTCAAGGAAGCATTCTAAAGTCGCAACTGCCATCACTTTCTCGGTAACGTGCATAGCTACTGCTGGCTCTGAAACATCGAAAAGAGGGAGGAAAGTAGCTCTGGCTACTTTCTCATTATTGCTAGGAATGCCCCTATTATTCCTAAGGTGAATCCGGCCAGGAATCCGCCGCCAATGGCTATACTAAGGATGGCGCATAGGAAGCCTATGATGCCACCAAATGTTCCGTAGCCGTGATACATCAGGAATCCTGCAAGAAACAGTGAGAACGAGAGTATGACAGCTATGATGGTAGCTATCTTCATCAGATCAACCCATGCCAATGTCGGCAGTACGAGCTTGACAAGGTACACCGCCAGGTCAGACGACGGCGGATAGACCCACCCTGCTATCACACCCACCATAACCAATATTCCCGCAGCAAGGGTTATCAGGGTGCCCCAGATCGGCCTTGGCGGTGGAGGTAGCGGGAGAACCGCTGGGAGTGGAGGGGCCACTACTGGAGGCAGCATACGTGGTGGTGGTACAGGTCTCGCCACCGGGAGAACTGTGGGAACTGGTGGCGGAACTGCTATTTGGATTCCGCAACTTGAACAGTAGATGGCGTCATCCCTGTTGTCAGCTCCGCATTCCGGGCATTTCTTAACCAACAATTTTCCTCCTGTGACTTCAGCCGTTGAACTCTAGTTATCTCTAAGGTCGGCACTTAAGCCTTTCCGAGAATCCACCATGAGTGGCAACCTCTCCGCTCATGATCGGCTCGTCATTCAGAAGGAATTATCGCAGTCGAGTTGTATACTTACAGTTATCGCCACCATTGTATGCTCACTACCTACTGACTATGGACTTCACCTATTCTCCGAGAATCTCTGAACGAGCAGTCTACAAAGGTTAAATAGCGTCATCCATTCTGCAAACTCTCAGCCCCGGTGGCTCAGCCTGGTAGAATAAGGAATGCCGAAAGCGCCGCCTTGGTAGCCCTACAACAATAAGGCGAAGGTCGCGGGTTCAATTCCCGCCCGGGGCTCCATACTTCTAGTCCGCATCCCTTCTACCTTCTCTTTACGATCAGCTGCAATACTGCGAAGGCCAAGAAGGCAATTCCAGCGTAGGTGAGACTGTGTGTCAGAAACCATACAACTGCTGCTGCAACTATGGGTATTACCAACTGCACTACTGCTTTTAGCAGAAGTATGATGATTAGACCCACGATAACTAATGCCATGAAGATTGTGAGTTCAGAGAAGAATGAGCGAATTGTCTGCATGACCTATCTCTCAGCCGAGCGTTTCAGGTCACTTGTGAACATGTGGTTGATGTCTTCCACAGTATGGGCAGTAGAGGATGTGCGGATCGGTGGTCAGTCGGAGTTGTTGTCCGCAGAAACCACAGTTCTCGTGGATGAAGATCCCATGCCAAGAGCGACCGGCATGGAGGGTTCCAGGATGGGAGTAGTCTTTTTGAGCCCCCTCTGCTACGATTGCGGCCCATTCTGGACTCGGCTGTGCCACTGTCGGAGCATAAGGTTGAGCGGCGACAAACCAAGCGAGGCCACAGGCCGGGCACAGATTGATGTCAGGATTGGTGGTTGCAGCCAGAGCCCCACCGCATCGGTAACAGTGAAGAGGCATACTGGTCAATCGCCTCACTTGTTGAAGTAGGTTCCTATTAGCCTCAGCCAACTCTGCTATCCTACTTCTCTCCATTCTTCGGGCTTGTTCGCTGGCCTCGACACGCGCTCCCAAAGCCTTGAATTCTGCAGAGGCCTTCTGCAGCTGTTCCTCCAAAACTCTATTTCGCTGTGTGAGCTGCCTCTCCATCTCAGCTCTGCGGTTTTCCTCCTCAGCCTTGAGCTTATCTGTTAGGACCCTTGTTTCCTCCGCGCTCTTGCGCAGACGTTCTTCCAAAGCTTCGTTTCGCTGGGAAAGATCATCTACGCTTCGATGAAGATCCTCATATCGCTTAGCCAGCTCTGCTGGCGCCGGCGCGGATACTAACTGGATTCCGCAACTTGAGCAGTATATCGCGTCATCATTGTTGCATGCGCAGCATTCTGAACATACTATCACTCTTGATCGTCTCCAAGAAACGCCAAATGTTCAATACGGTGTTGTTGTCAAGCTAGACTTAGCCTTTTCGGATGAGGCCATGAAAAACAAGATTGGATAGGAACTGTCTTCGTCTACTCTTCTATATCGATCTGATTTTTCGGCCGTTGAAGGTAACCCGAAAGGTTGCTCTGCATGACAGCGTAGCTTTCAGGTTCTCGGAGGTTGAGCTTCGAATGTCTCTAGCCAACGCTACGACGACAATACGGACAATACCACTTGCCGTCGCGATGATTGTACTCAGCTATGTGGTGGCATGCAGGACACGACCTCACTGGCCTTGAGGATATGCCGCATGCTCCTCGATGCGCGACAGCTCCAGCGGGCTTGCGAGATCTTCGAGTAGTCATAACTACCGACAAACAGGCAACCATTCCTGCCGCAGCCAAAACGATCAGAAGGTTTGGCACAAGGGGATTTGTCGGCGCGATGTCTATGCGGTCATTCCAGAGGTCTCCATCCGTGTCGGGCTTGAGGGGATCAGTTCCTTTGAGAATTTCCTCACCGTCAGGCAAGCCATCACCATCCGTGTCCGGTTTCAAGGGATCCGTTCCACAATTGAAAACCTCTTCACCATCCGTTAATCCATCTCCGTCCGTATCGGCTTTCAGCGGTTTTGTCTGATATTTGATAACTTCGTCACCGTCGGTCAACCCGTCGCCGTCGGTGTCAATCTTCAAAGGATTCGTTCCATACTTGAGAACTTCTTCGCCATCAGTCAATCCCTCCCCATCAGTGTCTACTTTCAATGGATCGGTTCCATACTTCTTCACTTCATCACCATCAGTCAATCCGTCGCCATCCATGTCAGGCTTTAGCGGGTTTGTTCCATACTTGTTGACTTCCTCTCCGTCCAACAAGCCATCTCCATCTGTGTCAGGATTATTTGGATCTGTGCCCATTCTCTCCTCAATGTAATCCATCAATCCGTCACCGTCCGTGTCTTTCAAGGCCAGTATTCTGCTCCCCGAGATGGCTACGGTGAAGGTGAGGCCTTCCATACGAGCTATGACAACATACACGCTGTTCTCATTATCTTCGAACTTGTCTCCGACATTGAAGGCTGCGTCATCAAGAGTCTTTGTAAACGGATTCCGATCTATGACTCGAACAACCCCGTATCCGCTTTTCTTGGATTCATCTACGTAGTAGATGAGTACTCCCTCGCCAGGCAGACTGCGATCGAAACCCGTTCTCACTCTGACCTCGATCACGTAATAAGTCTCATACTTCAAGGAGATCCTTACAGCGCGGATGCCGGAATCTTTCTCAAGTGGTTGTATCGTAAACAGAAAAACTTGTGTAGGCGATGGTCTGACGGCTTCTGGAGTTATCCATCCAAGCATGATTTTGTTCCATGAGCAAAAATGCCTAGGGGGCCTACTAGCACTCATAATGCACCATGAGCCTACAAAGATAGAAGACGGCTCGCCTTTCTCGGACGCTTCATAACTGTAAAGATCGGGCAATCCTTTGCCGCCCCAGGGCCCATAGTTTGAGGGAGCAAGGTGCCCAAGCTCATGAGCATACGCACCCATCTGTGACTCCTCATTAAGGACGATGATGTCCAATCTGTTGACACCGTCGTTGGTCGAGATGGATTGAGATTGAGCAGCATTGGCCCACACCCTACCTGCCGCGACGATCAAGACATAATCATAGTTTCGATAATTGACGTCTGGGTCAGCTGCTGTAATCGCTCTTCTCCTGAAATCTGTCATGTCATCCTTATTGAAAGACCATTTCTGAATCTCCAACTTGCTTAATGGAGTGGATACCTCATACCACATCTCAGTTACGTCTGCCTTGATCCAAGCTAGGCCATAGGAGACTTCACGATAGAACATGTCGAGTTCCGTCAATCGTTCCTGTACCGAACTACGGCTTACGCTGTGCCTGACATCTGGAAACTCTATTAGGATGACGATGATCTTCTGCGCATCCTTGGTCGCAGATCGAGGCTGAACCGCTTTGGCGGTGGCAGCAGCGACCTCTGCATTGACCACAGTGAATGGTAAAATGAACATGGCCAGAATAGCGAGTGCGAGTAGAGGCTGGCTGGCACGTCTCGGTAGCTGCATAAGGCATCATCCTGTTAAGCTTGCAGGCTTTGGATAGGAGGCCATATATTTCGTTTCGGGCTAGACTTGATGCTTCGGGAAGACATAACAGTCTCTTGTCCCTCTGCTCGATGTGCATCATTCACCTCGCAAGCTGACTAGACAATCTCTTCTTGAAAGAATGTGGGAGGGAAGAATCCTAACATAGCCCGTTGTCGATCAGTATTTTCTGCCTAGTCTACCTATACGTGCTCTTCGCTCGGACTATACTATAGGGATGAACGAGGTGGATTGCAACCCTTTCCCAACTTCAACAGTCACAGCGTACAGAGAGGTCCTAGGCTTCACTCCATACATAAGCACACTTCCGTCTCTGTCGAACAGGCGAAGATGAGTCGCCGCAACATTGGAAACGGTTCTCACAATGTTCTCCAGTCCAGGTTTTGCAAGTACTACGGCAAGCTCTCTATGGCGAATTATATTCGTTGACAGCTCACTTAGTACCTTGTCTGCATGCCCAAGTGTGAATATGTCGACAAAATGATCCAAGGCGACCCACCACATCACAGGCTTGACTGTTTCTTCCCTTAGCTTGTCTCCAATCTCCAAGTACTCCCTGACGTTATCTTCAGGCTTTTCGCTCTTCAGAGTCGCCAAGTATGGCTTCTCCTGTTCCATGCCTCCCTTCAGCTTCTCTACAGATCTACCGTACGCTGCGTTTTCTCCTGCAACGGCTTTCCATCTTCCATAGGTGCGTGCCGGGTCGGCTCCCAAAGACTGTATTCCAACAAGGGGCGACCCATCGTTCAGAAAATTCCCAACTATCGGATACGATATGACACCGAAAACTGACAATGGAATCGCTTCGCCCACTTCGAGAAGCGCCATGGTTCCTCTTGGATAGCCTCCCCCCAATATTCTGTCCAGCGAAGCGTTCCCAGTTGAGAAATGATTGTCAGAATCTGCGGTCCGTTTCAGTCTTTCCAACCGGCCCAATGCCTCGTGAGTGAACGGCGAAAATACTGTGAAGCCACCTTCCAACGTAAACGGATGAGTAGGCGACTCTACCCTAGTTCCTCTCAATTTGGCGATCTCGAGTTCTCGCAGAGTTCTTCCATGATAAACGAGTCTTCTGAGGATGAACACACCATCTGCCAAGAAATCCTCAGCGGATTCACCGATTTTCGATCCATCTGAGGGTATCTCCTTTGTGATCACAGTAGTGCATCCATAGCTTGGAATCAGTTTGGTGAGGACTGTGTGGGTGAAGATGCGAGACTCTCGTTCGTCAGTGAAGGTTTGAGAAAGCGCCGTAACCGAGTCAATCACAAGTCTCTTCACCCCCGTATCCTTGATGGTCGTCATTATCGCATCCATCATTGCCGGCACTCCTTCACTCTTCATGGAAGGAAAAGTGAGGATCTTGATCATGCCTCTCCTCTCGAGATCGGAAAAATTCGGCCCAAAATGATGTGAGAGGTGGGTCATCAGAGTCTCCTTTGACTCAAGCAGAGATACATAGAGACCCTTCTCGTCATAGACGGATGCTCCCTTTTCCAAGAACCGGCAAGACACTGAAGTCTTCCCCGTGCCTGGAGCTCCCGCCAATAAGAGTAGGATGCCCTTCGGAAGCCCTCCCTCTATGAGAGGATCAAGTCCAAGGATCCCTGTCGGAACTCTTTCCAGCATAGACTTTTCCCTAGGACGACTGGCTTTGCACGTGTACCCTTGTCTTTAAGATGTGTTTGCCCGAAAAATATGACATGCAGGGATGTCTAGTGCCCCCCTGCAGGAGGCCAGCCTTTTGTCAGTCATAGTATTGATGAGCGACTTGACCTACCGTACCCTAAAACCTGTCAAGCTTCACATAGTGCACCGAGCAGGAGATGCAAGGATCATAGGCCCTGACTAACATTTCACATCTGAGTGTTGCGTCTTCATCGTTTAGGTCGGTCATGGCTGGCACAAGTTCCCGAAGGTCGTTCTCTATATTTCTCGCATTGTGAGCCGTAGGAGTGACTATGTCTGCCTTCCTGACGCTTCCGTTGTCTCCGATTTCATAGCTGTGGTAAAGTATGCCGCGAGGAGCCTCTGTGACAGCAAAGCCGGTTCCTGACCTAACTTCGTACGATCTGTCCTCCTCTCTGAGCGGAATCCTTTCAATTGTCTTTACGCAGTCATCGACAGCGTTGACGACCTCTAGAGCCCTAGCTATATGTGACATAAACGGGTTGAAGTTCGGCACCTCGAACCCAACTTCCCTAGCTAACTTCCTCGCGTCATCAGATAGCCGGTCAAAGTTCAAGTTCACCCTCGCCAAGGGGCCAACCAGGAAAGAGCCTCTTCCAACTACTTGTGAATGCTTCGCCCAAGAGTAATCCACCTGCGACTCCTTGATGTATTCTCGATACTTGTCCTCCTCAATTCTCATACCTTCGGTCGATACGAGTAAGCCTTCGTTAATCGCGAACTCTTCAGACTTGGAGAGTGCCACATGCTCTGACTTTCTGACGAACTTCGGTATCTTCAACGAGGAGAAGAACTCAACCGTGTCGTAGGCATCTTGCTTTGCATCGACCAGTCTCTCGCGAATCGACTCCATGTCTTCCTTGTTAGGAATCTTTGTGAACCCGTTAACTACAGCCGATGTGGGATGGATTGCTCTGGCGCCCACAAGTTCGACGATGTCGTTCCCCAGCTTCTTCAATTTCAGGGCTCGCTTGACAATTGCGAGATGTTCTTTCGTCATTGTAAAGATACTTTCGCAGCCGAGGTAGTCAGGTGCCGCCAGAAAGTAGAGGTTGAGAATGTGGCTTTGAATGTGGGATCCATAATTCATGAGTCTCCTGAGATCCCTCGTTTGTTCGCTGACTTGTATGCCCAGCGCGTTCTCGATTGCGCGAAGGGCGGTGATCTGGTGGGGTACTGGGCATATGCCGCATATCCTAGATGTGAGCTCATGAACCTCGCTGCAATGCCTGCCGATCAGGAAAGCTTCAAAGAATTTTGGTGGCTCAAATATGTCGAGGCGCAACTCTTCTATGTTTCCGGATGAAACTCTGATCTCGAGTGATCCTTGGCCTTCAACTCTAGCGATGTAGCCAACCTGAATCTCTCTGTCCTTCCTCATTGCTCGCCCGCCTCTCCTGCAAACGCCTGCGTGATTCCTGCGTATTTCCGGAACTTTCGAGTTATGTCATCTCTCGTCAACCCTATCTTGAGAAACTGTTGGGCTAGTGAAGAAGCGTTTGCATCCGACATTGGCCCATAACACCCTTCACATTCTCTATTTGCCGTCGGACATATTGCTCCGCACCCTGCTGCCGTCACAGGACCCATGCACGGCCTCTTCTCAAAGGTCAGGATGCAGACGTTTTCTCTTAGCTTACATTCGACACATACGGGGTGGCGTCTGAGGAACGGCTTTGCGCCGAGTACGATGCTTCGAAGAACCTCGAGTATCATGCTCTTATGAGGCGGACAGCCTCTCAAACGAATGTCTACGGAAACAAACTCGTCGAGTGGACAAATCTTTTGGTATGACTCTTTCTTTGAATGAATCGCTTCGAAATTCTCATAGACGGCTTTGGCAGCGACATCTCGTGGAACCCAGTTTAGTATAGATGGCACGCATCCATGACACGCACAGTCACCGAACGCAACGACGATTCTGGATCGCTGCCGCAGATCCCTGAGTTCTTCCAGTTCTCTTGGAGTTGAGATTGATCCCTCCACGAAGCTCACGTCGTAGGGGCCTTCAAGGTTTTCGCGCTTGGCCATAACAAAGTATTGTATCTCTGCAATCTCGAGAACAAACGGTAACTCCTCTTCCAGTCGGAGAAGCTCCATTTGGCAACCGGCGCATCCAGTCATCTTGAAGACAGCTATCTTGAGCTTATCAGTCATGAATCTACACCTTCTACAATGTCAGATCCGGCAATCCTTCCAATTCCGAATAGTCGAAGACAGGTCCGTCTCTGCACACGAATTTTGACCCTATCTGACAGTGGCCGCAATGCCCCATACCGCACTTCATTCTCCTTTCAAGCGAAACGTAGATCTGGTTTCTTCGAAAGTTCCTTGCAAGAAGTCCACGAGCAACGAACCTCATCATTATCTCTGGGCCACAAGTCATCACTACCGAGTCCTCAGCAGAGGTCTTCATGTCGTCGAACAGCGCAGTAACGTTTCCAACTTTGTGAGACCACGTAACTCCTTTTGGAACCGAGTCGACCGTGAGAGATAGCGTAGTGCCTTTGATTCGTTTCCATTCCTCATACTCATCTACAAATATCTCGTCAGCAGGAGTTCTAGCCCCATAGAGAATCTCCAAGTCCCCGAACATGTCTCGGCTTCTCTGGACCGTTTTGATTACTGGCCTTAAAGGTGGCAGCCCTATGCCGCCTGCGATGATAAGCACATCCTGCCCCTTCGCTTTCTCGAGAGGCCATCCCTTTCCGTAGGGGCCTCTCACTCCAATCCTTGTTCCTACGACACATCGATCTAGGATGCCTGTGAGATTGCCTACCGCCCTTATCGTCGTATCAAAGCAGTCGTTCCTCTCAGGTCCTGAGCTGAGAGAGAAAGGTGCTTCACCAAGCCCGGGCGCTGAGATCATTATGAACTGGCCTGGCTCGGGTCTAAATTCCGTTTGCCTCGCTTCGTCGACAAAGCGGACCGTGTGGGTCTTAGTGTCATGGGATTGCCTTTTCACATTGACTATCTCAGCG
>Ga0315309_1000987_pt1 | contig 17263 bp, 13 predicted proteins | sample TDP4_MG_FD_203080 | JGI IMG/M metagenome (GOLD analysis project Ga0315309, IMG submission 203080) | Freshwater sediment microbial communities from Lake Towuti, South Sulawesi, Indonesia - TDP4 | ecosystem: Environmental > Aquatic > Freshwater > Lake > Sediment | place: Indonesia: South Sulawesi... | reverse complement strand
TCTCTCGGTGGGCAGACACGTTCCGCAAAAGAAGCTCGAGTGGATTCCCGAGATCCTCAGAAAAGTTACAGACGAAGTCCCTCCAGCCAGGTTCTTGATTACCGGAAGACCGACCCGCTATACCCAGATTATGATGAGGGAAGCCGAGAGACGTGGCCTGAGGCAACGCCTGATTCTGGCAGGCGAGGTGACGGAGATAGAGCTGATGGCTCTCTACCGCCTCTGTCCTATCCTGTGCAGCGTTGCAGTGGAGGAGGAGTTCTCACTAACCCCCATAGAGGCGATGGCAAGCGGATGCGTCCCCCTTGCTTGGAACGAGGCCGGCCCAGCTGAGACGATCGAGGACGGGGTGGACGGCTTCCTGGCCCCACCCTACGACCTGACGCAGATGGCCGGCATGATATCAACTCTGCTCATGGACCACGAGAAACGAGAGCATATGAGTAAGAAGGCGCGCGGGAAGGCGGCCTCCTTCACTTGGAAGGGACACGCTGACATCTTGGAAGAGGCAATCCAGCAAGCGCTTGTGTGCAATTGTTAAGTGTCGATCGATCCACAGTGGGAATCATTCATGTAACCACGGGCAAGATGCTCGGGTAGTTTTCGAATAAGATTTAAACCACCTGCCGCACGTCTTCGATGAACGTGGAGTAGATCGCAGAGGGGTCTTTCAGAAGGAGATGAGGATGAAGATACTTTTCATAACAAAGTACTCCCCGGACAACAGGAATGCTTGGGGAGGTGAAATCCAGCAATTCAACACAGCCAAGGCTATACGCAGGCTCGGCCACGAAGTTGTCTGCCTGAATTCAGCCGACGCCGGAGAGATTCAGGGCATCCCCTTCCGCAAATGCCTGTGGAAAACGATGGGCGGAACGCCGTACTATCCTATCGAAGATGAGCTTGAAGCTATCGTGAAGGATGAGCGAGTTGATATCGTGCAGCACATAGGAACCACCGGTGTCACGATTGAAAGGCTGCGGCGTAAGGAGAATCTGAACATAGGCACGTGCAACATAGTCGCCACCGCGAGGAAGCTCTCGTTGAGGATAAAGAGAGACATGTCCTTTCTGTGGCGGATGAAGCCCTTCCAATGGATGTCCCATAGATACGAAAGATTCTGTGCTCGAAGCGCAGACGTAGTCATGCCGCCGTCGAATGCTTTGAGAAACTATGTGAGGGAGGAGTTCGGAGTCGCGGCAACAAGAATAGAGACGGTTCCGAATTTTATAGACCTAAGAGAACTGGACAGCGTATCTCCGGAGAGGGGTGTTAGGTACGATGGCAAGACCTTCGTGTTTGCCGGCAGGATCGTCAAAGAGAAGGGGCTAGACCAGATAGTTCGAGCACTTGCCACTCTTGGGGAGGAAAACTCTAGAAAGTTCAAGGTGCTCATATTGGGTGAAGGGCCCGAGAAATCCCGGCTCCAGAGGGCAGCCGGAAAGCTTGGGGTGTCTCAGTTGATCTCATTCAGAGGCCGGGTCGCACATGGCGAGGTCCTGAGGCATCTTGTCTCGAGCTTTGGTCTCGTCATCATGAGTGAGTTCGATCCGTTTCCCACTGTAGTTCTCGAAGCCATGACCTATAGTAAACCTGTAATCGGATCAAATAGCGGAGGCATCCCTGAAATGATAGAGAATGGTTTCAACGGGTACTTGGTCGCACCGCGAGATTACAGGGGTCTCGCCCAAGCCATGATGACACTTGCCGATGATCCTAGGCTTGCGCGTAGGATGGGAGAGAACGGGCGAGGTCGTGTTCAGGAAAGATACACAGCAGATAGAATCGGCAGAGAGATACTGGCGATCTACGAGGATTTGACGAAGTCTCCCAATTAAGCTCCAGCAAGAGGCGACTGAACACGGGCTTTCGATCGATCGATTTTCAGGTGCTCGGGACTTGAGGCTCTGCATCATTTCCCATCATGAGGAACTTACTCCTCAAATGCTGGAGTTCGCTAGGAGGATGAGGATCAGGGGAGTCGAGGTCCATGCCATACTGCCCTCGTTCAGCAGCCCGCGGAGAGAGGTTCACTCCGACGACGGGATCCGCCGCCACGTTGCAAGAGTCGTGCCGCTTCCCAGGTTTTGCTACCCCTCATACGTTCTGTCTGCCCTGGTTGCAGGTCTTCCTCTCTCTCGATCGGCCTACCTTGCGCACGAGGTCTACACGGGCCTTATAGCGGCCCTGCTGAAACTTCTCACGGGCAGGAAAACAGCCATCTATGTGGTCGACGCGCAGACCGACCTTAAGATAGGCCGGGGCATGTGGAAGCGCGGGCTGTTGATAAGAATCGGCAGATTGATCGAATTCCTTTCGGTGAGGAACGCTGACCTCTTGATCGCACTGGACTCCTCTCTTAGGCCGTATTTGCGAGAGCTCGGTGCAGGAAGTATTGTAGTCGTGAGCTATGGCTCCAACTTGGAGATGTTTTCTGCAGGAAATGCCGAACGTATACGCGAGAGGCACCGTTTGAGGGGAATGAAGGTTGTAACATATACAGGAGGCATGGAGCCTCATCATGGGGCTCAGTACCTAGGTAAGGCGGCTCCAATGATAGCAGAGAAGTGTCCTGGCACAAAGGTGATGTTCGTGGGAGATGGCCCTTTGAGACCAGAGATCGAGAGAACCGCAGGGACGGCAGGGATCTTCGTGGGGTGGGTTCCATACTCCGACGTGCCCGACTACCTTGCGGCGTCGGATGTTCTTGTCATACCAGCGGCGCCGCAATCTCGGTATGTATCCGTGATCACCACGAAGGTTTTCGACTATCTAGCCTCTGGAAGAGCCGTAGTGGCAACGGATGTGGGAGGCATCCGAGAGGCAGTAGGAGAAGCTTGTTTGATCGTCCCTCCGGGAGACCCCTCGAGTCTGGCCGAGGCTGTTACCGTTCTTCTGAACGACAAGAACCTCAGGGTAGAACTGGGAGCCAGAGGCAGAAGGCTTGCCAAGGAGAAGTTCGACTGGAACCTTCTCACGGACGAGTTGATAAGTGCACTCAAGGGTCTTACTGGGGCGAAGTGACCCTCTGAACAGAGCAGGATGCTGCGCTGCGTTGCCGGTAGACCAGACACCAGACGCAGCTCCAAAGCATGTTTATATTGCAAACCGGCGGCAGAAACGCGATCCCTCGGTGTGTGGGATTTGCAGAACATCAGGCTTAGGTATGCAGGTTTCGTGGCTTTCTTTGCACAGATGCTCAGTGTGGCCGCCGGGGTCTTGTTCACCATCATGGTGACTCGACGGCTCAGCGAGACTGCGTTCGGGTCTTGGTTGCTGATCAGTAACTATGCCTCGTACTTTGTCTTTCCCGCAGCCGTTGTCGGCTACTGGGTGACGCGTTACGAGGCCCGTGGGACACCGGCGGCAAGAACAGGCTTGGTGATGAACAGTGTCTTCTCTTTCGTAGCCGTCCTCCCATATCTCGTCTTGAGCGGGTTGCTCTCGAGCGACACAGCCACTCCCTACCCGTACTTCCTCGGAATGGGTTTCTTTGTGGTGTTCTATTACCCTCTGGTGGTGCTTGAGTCCGTCGCTGCGGCCACCCAGCCCGAGTCTCAGTACGAGGGTTGGATCGTCTTCGAGGTCGCAAAGCTGGTTTCAGGTTTTCTCCTGTTGCTGGTGTGGAGACTGGAGTTGACCGGTGCAATAACTGCGCTGATCGTTGCCTTTGCTCTCCGATTCGTTGCGCTGGCAGCCCTCGTTCGCCGGAGACTGGGCGGCAGCTTCGATTCAGCTCTTGGTCGGCGAATGATTCGCCACTCCTGGATTCCTCTGTACGGAGGCTTGGCTAGCTTCGTTGGAATGCTCGACTACGTGGCCGTGACGTTCCTCGCGAGCATGGGTACAGCAGCTATGGGCAAAGAAGCAGCCATCGAATTTTCCAAGAGGGTGCTGGGGAACTATGGGGCAGCATACAGCATTGGGGTGGTTGTCACATACAGCTCTTCACTGGCTGTCGCCGTCTATCCTAGGCTCCTGGGTGGGGGCGGAAGCAGGGATGTCGAGGAATCCCTGAGGATGGTGTCGACGTTTGCGGTACCGATGTGCATCGGCGCAATCGTTCTCGCCCGTCCCATACTCGGTCTCATCAACCCCGTGTATGTCCCCTCGTACCCAGTGGTCTTCGCCCTTGCCGTCGCAGGCTTGCTTTCAGCTATCTCCACTCCCTACGATTCGGTCATAATGGGCACGGAAAAAGTCGAACTGAGGGAAGAACCAACGTTCCGAGATTTTGTGAGAAGCAGGCTCTTCCTGTCACCAACGATCGTCTGCATCGGCGCCGGGCTTCGTCTGCTGATACTCCTCGTCGGCTTCTTGAATCTTCGGGCAATAGCGCAGGGCGACGTTCTGATCGCCGCGGTCTTCTGGAGCCTTTCGTACCTGTTTTCATGGATTCCTGTCGCCATTGGGCGGTGGCGGCTGGCTCGCAAGGCGCTGCCGACCGTTTTTCCGCGGAGGTCTTTGCTGAACATTTTGGCGGCGTGTGCAGTTATGTCGGCCGTTGCGCTGCTTTTCAGCGGTATGCCGGTCGTTGCGCAGAGCTCAGCGGCACTGGCGGCTTTGCTGCCTGTCATTCTTGCGTCTGCGGGGGCGTATTTCATCGTGTTGTACGTGCTGGACGGATGGTTCAGATCGATCGTGGCGAGGGCGCTGAGCTTCCTCTCCTCTCTGCTAAGGAGAGTTCCCTGACTCGTCAGATCAGCCCTTCACCACACCGAGAGGGGTCAGCCTTGCGACCTTTGTCGCTATCCCTACATCGTGGCTAATCTGAGCTACCTCGTCCACGTTCTTGTATGAGGCGTCGGCTTCCTCCACGAGGACCGTGAGGGACGCCTCTCGAACCAGGATCCCCCTCGACCTTAGTCCTGACTTGATCTCGGATCCGCGGAATCGTCGCTTTGCGCTTGAGCGACTCAGTACCCGCCCCGCCCCGTGCGCCGTGCTACCCCATGCGAGCTCCAGGGCCCGAGGCGTCCCCAGCATCACCCATGAGGAGGTGCCCATTGATCCGGGTATCAAGACGGGCTGACCTACCTCTTTATAGTCTTGGGGCAGGTCGGGGCTTCCGGCTGGAAACGCTCTTGTCGCCCCCTTCCTGTGAACGTACACTCTCCTCCTTTCGCCGTTGACTTGGTGCTCCTCCAGCTTGGCGATGTTGTGGGCCACGTCGTAGACGAGGTTCAAGCCGAGGTCCTCGGCTGACTGATGCAGGACCCTTTCGAAGGATTGCCTCACCCAGTGGGTGATCGCTTGTCTGTTCGAAAACGCATAGTTTACTGCGCAAGCCATTGCGTCGTAGTATGTCTGAGCCTCCGTGCTGTTGGCTGGAGCGCAAGCCAACTCTCTGTCAGGGATGTCTAGCCGATACTTGTAGACAGCTCTCTCCATAGTCTTGAGATAGTCTGAACATATCTGGTGCCCGTAGCCTCGGCTTCCCGTGTGGATCATTACCGTGGCCTGGCCCTCGTTTCTGATCCCGAACGCTCTTGCTGCATTATGGTCAAATATCTTGTCGACCTGCTGGATCTCCAGAAAGTGGTTGCCGCTTCCAAGTGTACCGACCTGTTTCTCACCCCTTCTCTTCGCCACTGGCGAGACCTTGCTTGGATCTGCGTTTCTCATGCGCCCCTTCTCTTCGCAGTGCTCGATGTCCCGCTCCCAGCCCAGGCCGTGCTTCTCGATTACGTACCGCACACCCTCCGACGCTAAAGCGTCAAGGCCTGAGAGGGAGATGCTGAAGTCCTTGCGTCTGCTTCCCAGACCGCATGGGACGTTGTCGAACATGGTGGACAACAGTTCCGGCAGAACAGGCTTGAGGTTTTGCGCTTCGATGTCGCTAGTCAGGAGTCTCACTCCACAGTTGATGTCGTAGCCGACTCCCCCCGGAGATATGACCCCTCCCTCCGCGTCCAATGCGGCCACTCCACCTATCGGGAAGCCGTAGCCTTCGTGTCCGTCTGGCAGGACCACGCTGTGCTTGTATATGCCTTGGAGGGTGGTAACGTTCACTCCTTGGAGTAGGGTCCTATCCTGCGTCATTTTTGACATTAGACTGCCATCGGCGTAGATGATGCAAGGCACCTTCATCCCGGGTCTGGAGCCCTTCGGGATTCTCCAGATGTTTGCTTCAACTCTCTCCGGCTGTATCTGAGGCATCTTGCGGGCCTCACCTTCGATAAATAGATGTGAGCCGAGTAAGCTCTCGGTCATATTTAATGTTGCCTCTGAAAAACCAGGGATGACTTGTTCTAACCGACCACGCGAAGCTTGAACATTTTTAAGCGAAACGAGAATGGCCTTCGGTCACCGCTCGGTGATTCGTTTGGGCGCCAAGATAGTCGCCTTCGTCCTTGCTGTTGTTGAGGTTGGGAAGGAGAACGAGATCGCGCAGCAGCTGCGAGAGGCAGGGGTGGCTGAAGTCGACGTTGTCTACGGTGAGTACGACCTGCTCTGCAAGATACAGGCTGACACAATCGAGCAACTAGACAGCGCTATGGCACAATTGAGAAAGACACGGGGTCTAATCCGAACCGTAACTCTGCTGGGGTCCAAGAGGAGATAAACGAGACCCGTGGAGCTGTGTCTCAGCGAAGCTTGTGGCTGAGTCCCCACCGATTCTTTGGGGGATCGTGTTGGAACGCTATTTTCGATCATCAGGCGCTACGCTCGAGCCCATCTTTCGAGGCTGCTTTGCTTGGTCCCCTCGTAGAAGCGCTCCATGCGCCTCACAGCTGTCTCCACCCTTTTCCTGTCAAAGCCCCTCTCCGTGCACAGGAATCGGACAAGCTCTGTCTTCCGCAGTTCTGAGTATCGGATACTGTAGTCCGAGGTCACCGAGGGCCTAAGAAAGATCTCCCTAACTTCATTGAAGCCCTCGCCGAGGCTGGAGAGCACTTCATCCGGTAGTTCCTCTATCCTGCCATGCTTCCTTATCAATTCGAGAGCGGTCTTGGGTCCTATTCCCTGTACGCCAGGATTGAAGTCCGTCCCGACGAGTATAGCGACATCCACTAGCTGTTCCCTCGTTACACCCAACATTTCGCGCATACGGCTCATCTCTATCACCTCCGGTTTGAGGGGGCGGAACGTGCCTCGGCTTGGAAGGTACTCCCTCCCCGATATTGTGAGAAATCGAACAAGGCGGGGCGCCCCGAATAGGAGGGAGTCGTAGTCCTTGCTAGCCGCAGCCCATGCGCTGCCTACTGCCGCCATGTGGGCGGCTTGAGCCTCGGCCTCGCCCGGCGCCTGCACGTAGGGTACGCCCATCAGCCCCAGGGTCTTTTTCGCCTCCTCTACCATCGCAGGGGTCAGCCTACTTGTCATCACGGCTTTGGAGAAGGCTGCGGCTATGTCGCCCCTCTCTAATGCTTCTCGGTACTCGCGGATTGCCCTCCGCCTGGCGGTCCTCCTTTTCTCGACGGTCTTCTTCTTGAGCCCGGGGGGCTTGCCGTCGAAGACAAGAACAAGGTCAATTCCGTAGTCGGCGACAAGTCGAGTTACGCGGTAGATCAAGCCTGCGAGGTGAGATGTCACCCTCCCAGAGGAGTCCTTGAGGGGAGTTCCATCCCTCAGGCGAATGAGGGACAGGAACTCATAGAGCATCCCGTTGCCGTCTACTGCTAGACTTCGACCGCCAAGCTGCTTGAGGCCCACCACCTCTTTGACCACGATGGGGGTGAGGTGTACGCCCATCGTCCTCCACGCACCTAGGGAATCCTCGGGTCAAGATAAGGCGATCGACAGGTTGACCTAGGTCATTAAGGACTTGATCTTTTGCAGACAATCCTTGCAGGGGAACTTCTCCTTGATGTCTGTATCCCCAATCCGGTTGCTGAAGTGCATTACACAGAGAGGGTCACGGCAGTGTCGGAGGCCGATCAGGTGGCACACCTCGTGAACGGCCTCCTTTTCGGCTCTGCGAACAAGCAAGCCCTCATCGCTGAATTCGCCGTAGAATTCAGGTCTGAGCCTGTGTAGAGAGACTATGGCTGTCCGCCTCTGGGCCAGACCAAAGCAGAAGTTGAGGCCGGCAACGTAGAGGTCGAGGTCGGTGACAAGAAGGAGAAAACCGGCTTCGCTTCCCTCGAAGCTTGAAACGATCCTAGACGCGTCGTACTGCCCTCTTGAAGTGTTAAAGGCTTGCCGTGGAGCCTCCGCTCCACTTTTCTCGACGTTGGCATCAAGACTCAATGTCTCGGCCAGAGACGTACTCAGCCTCTGCGCGATTCCGGCGGAGGCCTGATCCAATGGTACCACGGCGACCGGGATCTTTCTTTCCAACGCGGTCCCCCTAGAATCGGCGGCTGTCTCTATTAGCTCTTGACGCCACAGAATCAGGTTCGTGACCTTGGAGACTATTGTATGGGTGCTATCTTTCTCAGAACCGGAGGTCGTCTCCATCTTCTTCTCCATATCAACACGCCAACGATTCCGGCTGAAGGGATGCCCAGCGTCAGGGCCAACACGTAGATCGATTGGGAAGCGTTTAACACGAGCTCGGAGCTCTCTATGTATGCCTCCTCTTGGTGCGAGAAGAAGAGAAAGGATGTCTTGATGGAGATGGCTGTCTCAGGGAGTTGGCCGAGGTCTACCTTGCCATCTTGGCCCACGGTCTCTGACAGCTCAGTTCCGTTGGCGAAAGTCACTCTAACCTCGTTGCCCAGAGCAGGTAGCCCGAGGGCATCAACCACCGACAGCAAGACACGGTGTACGCGGCAGACCACGGTCACGACCCTCGGGGATTCGACGTCGAAAGTGGCTGGGTACTGCTTCACATCAACGCCGCTCCAGAGGATGCGTGTGAACCTCCATGTTCCGGTTGACAGCCAAGCCTGTCTACCTGTCAGTTCCATGCGCTCTCCACTCATGTCCTGGATTACGACGCTGGACGGGCTCACCGATGACTGAGCCTGAAAGTCCACAAAACCGAACGTGACCAAGTAAAGCCTGGTCCAAAGCACCTCAAGACTTGCCGGAGCTGTCAAGTCAAGCTGTATACCAGAGCCGGGGGAGGTCACGTTCCCGACCCACTTAACGAAACTAATCTTGGTTTGGTTGTCCAAGCTGATCAGGTTGTCCACCCAGATCGCGTATCTACCCGTCTTCAGCCACACCGAACGATTGCTTATGATCACTCTCTTGCCCTGTTCGTCTTCCACGTTGATTACAATGGGTAAGGTTGCGTTCGCGCTTTCCACGTCGCGTGAATTGAAGTTCACCATGCGCTCCTCGGCGTAGTTGGCCCTCAGCTTCTTCGGACTGTTGACCAAGAGCACCAGGCTTGAGTTGCCGCTCTCACTGTCGCCGGACCAGTGCTCGAAACGGCTCCTGCTCATGTTTGAGGAGTAGATTGCCGGCGGGACACGGATATCTGCGAATGAGCCTTCGTCATGCCATCCAGCGCCTGTGGCATTGCCGCAGTCGGACTCTACGGTCACCAGGTGTTGTGTTCGGTACGGGAAAACCACGGTACCCACGTCAGGATTCACTACGACCGATGCGTTGCTGCAGGCGTGGTTTGACCCTGTCCCAGTGTCTATCGAGTGTTGAACCACTTCTACACGAACGGGTTCTTCACCGAACAACTCGAAGGTCAGGGTCTTTCCGAGTTCCAGTTCCCCGGCTTGCTCACCATTCAGCCTGAGGTCCACCTGCAATCCGGCTGGCAATCCCGTGAGCTCCACTCTCAAGACATACCTTGAAAGAAGGGCCCTGAAGCTGCAGTCGTCTGAGCCGAAGTAAAGGGTTGAATCCGACCCGATCATTGGAGATGAGCGGATGGGAGCCCCTGTCTTGTGGCGCCAGGACAGTTCCCCGCTCGGTAGGACAGCATACATGCAGCCGTCCTCCGATCCGAAATAGATGGTGCCTTGTGAATCCAGGCATGGAGAGGAGATAACGTGGCCGCCTGTCTTGAACTTCCACCTTAGGTACCCGCTGTCGCTGATGGCGTACAGGTAGCCATCCAACGATCCCACGTAGACGTTGCCATTTGAGTCAACCGCAGGGCTTGACTCCAAAGCATCTCCGGTCCTGAAGGACCACTTGAGAGATCCGTTTGGGTTCAGCCCATATATGTAGCCCGCGTTGTCGCCGACATACACTGTTCCGTCATCCCCCACGGCTAGGCCCGACTTCATGTACTGATCTGTTTGAAACTTCCAGATCATCTTGCCGCCCTGCGCGACAGCATAGACATACCCGTCATCCGAAGCAACGTAGACCACTCCCGAGGGAGAGATTGCGGGTGAGGTGGCGATCCTGTTACGTGCAGTGAAGTTCCAGAGGATCACGGGCTTCATCCTAAGCTCATCCTTGAAACCGATACAGTATAGAAAGCAGTCCTCGGTGGTGATGAAGATGGAGCCGTTGAAGACAGTCGGGGTGGTCTCGATCGGCCATCTCCCAGGGACCCCCATAGACCACCTCCTAGTTCCGTTGGGGAACAGGGCGTGGACGACCCCCTCAAGGGTCGTGATGTAGACTGTGCCGTTGGCATCCACTGCCGGTGTGTTGCGGTAGGCGAAGGGCGTGATCCTGGTGTGCCATTGCTCTTTTCCATCGCTGCTCACGGCGAACAGGTAGCCATCTTCTGTCAGGAAGTAGATGTTGCCCTCGGGTCCCATCACTGGGGAAGAAGAAATGGGGCTCTGCAGAGGCATCGCCCATCTTGTGTTGTTGTTCTTGGGACCCTTGAACATGCTTCTGCCAGTCCTCTGCGGCCCTCCACGAGCCATGGGCCAGGGGGAAGCTGTGGATGTTGTGTCTTGAGCGGCTCCCTCACTCACCAAGACTGGTGCTAGGAACAGGCATGCAAGAAGAGCTAAACAAAGGGCCGGCCTTTCAGCAGCCATTTTCCGTGCACGGCTTTGACGCATATGGGTCCCGCCAGATTTAAGAGAGTCGTTCAAGAATCTTCGAAGTGAGCTCAGGCTCGTTCCAGTCCGCTGGCGCAAGCTTAAGTGCGTTCAAGCGACTCGATACTCGGATGTCAATTTCCAACGTTGTCCAGGGCTTGGAGCTGAAACTGATCCGAGACTGACACGTTTACCCGCCCTCGAGGGTGTCTCTGCTCATGGCAAGACACATGAAGGTTGACCTGGGTGAAGAGGTTCTTGACATCGGGACAGGCACTGGCTTCCTCGCCCTGGCTGCCTCGGTGCTGGGGGCCCGAAGGGTTCTGGGCACGGAGGTATCGCCTCGGGCAGTCAGGGTGGCAAGAGCGAATGCTCAACTGAATCGTGTGGGAAACATGGAGCTCATTCTAGGAGACGTCTATCAACCCATCAGAGACAAGTCCTTTGACCTAATCATCTGCAACCCTCCAATGACGCCGTCACCCAGAAGAGTGAACGTGAGCACCTGGGGAGGATACGACGGTAGACGGGTCCTAGACAGGGTGCTTCGTGAAGCCCCAGTCCACTTGAGGCCCGGTGCCAGGCTCATGGTTCCCACGATCTCGGTGTGCGGAATCCAAAAGACGGCCTCAGCGCTTGAGGCTCTGGGCTTTCAGTATCGTATTCTGTGTCAGGAGACCCATGAATTCAGCCACCTCATGACCCGGCTGTTGCCCCACATTTCAAGTCTGCCGTGTTCCAGGGTGCTGTACAAGGCCGGCAAACCGCACTATGCAGTCTCTCTGTTCGAAGCGAAAAAAGAGGCTGTGTGAACGATGGACAGGGCGGCCGATTTCCTGCTCTTGATCGGCCTGCCCCTCCAAGATTCTTCGGATCTACTTGTAGACGTCCTCAACGGCGGAGGCCAGGCGCCTAACGCCCTCCACTATGTTCTCAACCGAATTGGCGAAGCTGATTCTGACGTACCCCTCTCCGAAGCTTCCCATGGCTGACCCGTGCAGCAATGCGACACCTTGCTTCTCAAGCGTCCGCTTGCAGAAGTCCTCTGAATTCATCCCAGCCTTTGACAGAACTTCTTGGGCGTTGACAAAGGCATAGAATGTTCCGGGAGGCTCGAAGACGTGCAGGTGATCAATCTCGTTGACCCCCGACACAACAGCTTTCCTCCTCTCCTCATATTTCTGCACCATCTTTCTGACCGGCTCCATGGGGCCGCGAAGGGCGGCGACAGCAGCCTTCTGGGCGAACGCAGCTGGACAGGAGGTCATGTTGTTCAAGAGCGTGACCGTAGGTGGCACCACTTGCTCTGGTGCGATTAGATATCCCAGCCTCCACCCGGTCATGGCAAAGGTCTTGGAGAATCCGTCTACTATGATGGTGTTGTCCAGTGCGCCGGGCTCGGCCGCCGGCGAGAAATGTTTAGAGCCGCCGTAGATTATGTGCTTGTATATCTCGTCCGAAACTATGTAGATGTCCTTGTCGACAGCTATCTCCGCTATGCCCTTTATGTCTTCGTGGGTTAAGACCGATCCACAAGGGTTCTCGGGAGAGTTCAGAACGATCATCTTGGTCCTGCGGGTGACCATCTCGTTCAGCTCGTCGGGATCGACCCTGAACTGGTTCTCCTCCCTGAGCTTGACTGGAACGGTCTTCGCCCCCGCTAGACGGGCGACCGATTCATACGCAGGGTACCCCGGATTCGGGTAAAGCACCTCGTCGCCGGGGTTCAGCAAGGTCATCAAGACAGCGAAAACAGCTTCTTTGCCGCCCACAGTGATCACCGCGTTCTTCGCCCAGTTGACGTCGATGCCCAGTTCCGTCTTCGCTGACTCGGCGACAGCCTCTCTAAGCTCCGGTAGCCCCGGTGTCGGGGTATAGTGTGTGTAGCCCTCCTCAAGGGCCTTGATTGCGGCTTGCTTGATGTGCACTGGTGTGTCGAAGTCAGGTTCCCCGATTTCCAGATGAACGATGCTCCTTCCCTCAGCCTCCAGCTGCTTGGCCCTGGCTAGGATGATGAACGCTGCCTCGGCTCCCAGGACACCGATACGCGACGCCACTTGATGCTTCATGACAAGATCATCTCTACCCGACAGCCACCTCAACACATATAGCGTTTGCGAGCGTCATGGGCGAGATCCAAACCTTATAAGGAATCTCGGTCGGAGTCGGATTGACCGACCCATCGGTCGATGGCCTTTTGATCACAGATCCCACAAAGTTCGAGAAACAGCTCAAGGAACTGCACGTGGCCCCTGAGAAGCTGGCATCGATGATAGACCATACCAAGCTCTCGCCCGACAAGACTGCAAGCTCGATAGAGAACCTCTGCGACGAAGCGAAGGCGTATGGGTTCGCCTCGGTCTGCGTGAACCCGTACTGGGTTCCCTTGGTGAGTAGAGGGCTTCAGGGGAGCACCGTGAAGGTTTGCACCGTCATCTCTTTCCCTCTCGGGTCGAGCCTGCCGGAGGCGAAGGTGGAGGAGGCAAGGTTGGCGGCGGAGGCCGGCGCCTCAGAACTAGACATGGTGATGAACATAGGAGCCATGCGAGACGGGAAGCACGACGTGGTCGAGAACGACATTCGGGGAGTAGTCAATCTAGCCAGACAGAAGGGCGCTCTAGTCAAGGTAATCCTGGAGGTTGGATACCTAACGGATGAGCAAGTGAGGCAATCCTGCGAGATCGCAGAAGCCGCGGGAGCAGACTTCGTAAAGACCGCCACAGGTTTTGGTCCCATGGGCGCAACGATACACCACGTCAGGATAATGAGGGAAACCGTCGGAGAACGGATGGGGGTCAAGGCAGCGGGTGGAATAAGGAACTTCAAGGATGTGCTACGGATGATAGCGGCGGGTGCAAGCCGAATCGGGACGAGCGCTGGGGTCGAGATCATGGAAGGCTACAGGTGGGCAGAGCTCTCCGAGGCATGGACTGACATCGAGGAGATACCTTGCAAGCTCTGCCCTGTCAGAGCGGCGGATACCGGGAAGATGCCCAAAGATGTCTACAGCTACTACAAGGGCAAGTGCCACGAGTGCGCATACAAAGACACCTACAACAGGTTCTACTGGAGGTGAAAGATATTCTCGAGACATTCGGCTGGCACGGCAAAATCCTGCGGGTCAACCTTTCTTCTGAGACAACCGTGTCGGAGGAGATCGAGGCCGAGACGCTGAATGGGTTCGTAGGGGGTCGTGGGCTCGGGGTTAACATACTGTTCGATGAGCTAAAGCTTGCCGCTGACCCCCTCTCCCCTGAGAACAAGCTGGTCTTCGCGGTCGGCCCGGTGACGGGTTCAGGAGCGCCTATGAGCGGGAGACACGCGGTCATCTCCAAGAGCCCCCTAACCGGCGGGGTGTTCGACAGCAACTCGGGAGGCTCCTTCGGCGCTGAATTCAAGTCCGCTGGTTTCGATGCCCTGGTGTTGGATGGGAAGGCATCGAGCCCGGTCTATCTCTGGGTGTCGGATGGCGAAGCGGAGATCAGAGACGCCTCCGCGGCGTGGGGAAGGGATACCCAGGAAACGACCCACCGTCTTCTGGAGGAGACCTCGTCCAAGGCGAGCGTCGCATGCATCGGGCCGGCCGGAGAGAACTTGGTGAAAATCGCATGCATCATGAATGACTATCATCGAGCGGCGGGACGAGGAGGCCTGGGAGCCGTGATGGGATCGAAGAACCTCAAGGCGATCGTGGTTCACGGAGACTCGAAGACTCAGATCGCCAAAGAAGACGCTTTCAGAGAGGTGACGAGGACAATCGCGTCCCTCCTGAAGACTGTGCCTCTAACGAAGGACTCTCTCCCCACGTTCGGGACCTCTGTCTTAGTGAACGTGATCAACGAGCATGGCATGTTCCCCACAAGAAACTTCGAGGAAGGCGTCTTCAACGACGCAGAGGCCATAAGCGGGGAAAAGCTGAAGGAGAGAATCTTCCTGAAGCCGTATGCCTGTCGATCATGTCCAGTTGGGTGCGGAAGAATAACGTCTGTCGAGGGGCAGGAGATAGGGGGACCGGAATACGAGACGCTCTGGGCGCTAGGGGCTCAGTGTGCCGTGAACAACCTGGAAGACGTCGCTCTTGCGAACCATTTGTGCAACAAGCTTGGCCTCGACACCATCAGCATGGGCAACACCATCGGATGTGCGATGGAGCTGAGCGAAAGAGGCCTGATCGATGAACCTGTTAGGTGGGGCGACTCAAGAAGGATGATTTCCCTGGTGGAGGAGACCGCCTACAGGAGGGGTCTCGGAGAAGACCTGGCAGAGGGATCCAGGGTGCTCGCTAAGAGGCATGGCGCAGCAGAACTGGCGATGCAGGTCAAGGGCTTGGAGCTGCCCGCGTATGATCCGAGGGGCGTTCAAGGACAGGCGTTGGCGTTCGCCACCTCAAACAGGGGAGGCTGCCACCTGCGAAGCTACATGATAGGCCCGGAGGTGCTGGGCTCGCCCGTCCTCGTTGATCGCTTTGAGTGGCAAGCTAAACCAAAGCTGGTGATGCTCTTCCAAAACCTATCGGCTGCCATGGACACGCTGGTAATGTGCAGGTTCTCCAGCTTTGCCGTTGCGGTTGAACACTATGCGCGCCTGCTCTCCGCCGTGGTTGGCATTTCATTCGATACTCAACGCTTCTTGCAGTTGGGCGAGAGAATCTGGACCATGGAAAGGCTGTTCAACGCCAGAGAAGGCTTCCGGGGCGGTGACGACGTGTTGCCGGCGAGATTCCTCGAGCACCCCCTCACGGAGGGGGGATCCAGAGGGATGAAGGTTCACCTCTCAGGCATGCTGGAAAGGTACTACAAGGCCAGGGGATGGGACGAGCAGGGAAATCCCAAGCCAGAACTGCTGGCCAGACTGGGCATCATGGCGTAGCCTCCCAGATCGAGGCAATGCCTGCTGATCCTCTGAGAGACACGTTTTCCGGCGGCAAGGTTCGCCTTCGATCGATGGTTTCGGCGTGCGGAAAAGCAATATGTACCCAACGCGGCCTTAATGGCAAAAGGAGAAACGCGGCCTTGAGCGAGCTTCCCGGCTATGAAGGAAAGCCTCAAGAGATCTTGCGGAAATCTGGGGTAAGGGTCTTCGACGAGATAGAGATTGTGGCCGAGAAGGACATCCTACGAGGCGTGTTGATGCCTCGCTACGAGCTGGCCGACAACAGACATGTTGTGATCAAGCTGCACACCGGCTACAACATAGGGCTCAGGGTGGACGCGATAAAGTCAATAGTGAAGGTTTCGGGCTCCTCCCCGGCTGTGCGCCGGTCCCCGCCCCCCAAGAGAGAGAGAAAGGATCTGCCCGGCGTCTCGGTTGTCAGTACGGGAGGCACCATAGCGAGCAGGGTCGACTACAGAACGGGTGCGGTGACTCCGGCTTTGACCGCGGAGGACCTGTACCTCTTGGTGCCTGAGCTAGCTGATATCGCCAACATATCGGCTCACACAATGTACAGCATGATGAGCGAGAACATCACCCCGCGCCACTGGGGCGAGATCGCTGTCGCGGTCGATCGGATGATTCGATCAGGTGTGGACGGCGTCGTGATCGCCCATGGAACAGACACCCTGGCTATGACTTCTGCTGCCCTGAGCTTCGCCTTACGCAACCCGCCAATCCCAATAGCGTTGGTGGGCGCACAACGTTCCTCCGACAGACCCAGCAGCGACGCCGTCACCAACCTCTTGGCAGCAGTAACCGTGGCCGCGGGCGCCCCCTTCGGCGAGGTCGTTGTCGTTATGCATGAAGGATACTCAGACGACTCGATCGCAATTCATAGAGGAACGAAAGCCAGGAAGATGCACACTAGCTCAAGGAGCGCTTTCCAGTCGGTGAACAGTAAGCCCATAGCTCGATACGTGGAGGGAATCATAGAGCTTGGGGATGACCAACTCCACAGAAGGGGCGATTCGGACGGCTACACACTGGAGCCCGGATTCGATGATAGAGCCGCGCTGGTAAAGTTCTATCCTGGCCTTGATCCAGAAATCATGCGGTGGCTCGTCCAGAGAGGGATGAGAGGAATCGTTCTAGAGGGAACGGGATTAGGCCATGTATCCAACCGCATGGTCGAGGCAGCCTCCGGGCTCGTGCGCGATGGCGTATTTGTCGGGATGACCTCTCAGTGCCTGTTCGGTCAGGTCAACCTCAATGTTTACGAAACCGGTCGCGATCTCTTGGAAGCGGGGGTCACCCCGCTCGGAGACATGCTGCCTGAGACCTCTCTCATCAAGCTCATGTGGTGCCTCGCTCAATCAAATGAGCTGGACGAAATTCGAAGGCTGATGATGTCCAACCTGGCAGGCGAGCTATCGCCGAGGTGCCTCCCTGCACTGGAAACGAAGCCTAAGTGAGAACAATGACGCAAGAAGAACCCGAGAGAACAGACTATGCCCGGGTAGGGCTAAAGG
>Ga0315309_1000986_pt1 | contig 17284 bp, 19 predicted proteins | sample TDP4_MG_FD_203080 | JGI IMG/M metagenome (GOLD analysis project Ga0315309, IMG submission 203080) | Freshwater sediment microbial communities from Lake Towuti, South Sulawesi, Indonesia - TDP4 | ecosystem: Environmental > Aquatic > Freshwater > Lake > Sediment | place: Indonesia: South Sulawesi... | reverse complement strand
TAGAGGACTAAGGACGTGTGTCTACATCCCCACAGAACTTGTTGATACCGTCATCCAGTTAGTTGACCGGTACAGTGAGGACAAAGCTCCGCTCAAGGAATTAGCCAAGAGGCTTAAGTAGCTTAGTCAGGCCAGGAGGGCACTACCGAGATGGTGGAGGAACGTAAGGGCAACTTGAGTGCGCGTGGCTTGCGCTTTGGCATCGTCGTCAGCCGCTTCAACAGCTTCATTACTGAGCGGCTGCTCAGCGGGGCGCTCGACGCCTTGGAACGTGCCGGTGCCGACCCGAAAAACATCAACGTAGTACGTGTCCCCGGCTCATTTGAGATTCCGGTAGCTGCAAAAAACCTCGGCGCCTCCGGCCAGTACGATGCCCTGATCTGCCTCGGGGCCATCCTGCGTGGCGAAACTTCTCACTTCGAGTACATCAGCGCCGAAGTTACTCGCGGCGTACAACGTGCCGCACTGGACACCGGCGTACCGATGGCCTTCGGCGTCATCACGGTGGACACCCTAGAGCAGGCCATTGAGCGTGCTGGCACTAAAAGTGGTAACAAGGGCGCAGAAGCCGCACTCACTGCCATCGAGATGGCTAACCTGCTGCGCCGGCTTCCTGCCCGCGCCTCCTCGGTGCAACCCCGCGGCTCCCGCCGCTCGCCGCCTCGCCGCAAACGCTAGCCATGGGCACTCGGCGCAAAGCCCGTGAGGCAGCCTTGCAGATGCTTTTTCAGTGGGAAGCAGGAAAGGATGCCCCGGCGCAGGTAGAAGCAAGCTACTGGGAAGGCGTCAAGGCCGACCAGACCACGCGCAACTTCGCCAACCAGTTATTCGAAGGCACCGTAGCTGCGCTGGCCGAGATTGACCCGCTACTCTGCACCCATTCTGAGCACTGGCGCCTGGAGCGCATGGCGGCTGTCGATCGCAACCTCCTGCGCCTGGCTGTGTATGAACTTCAAGCTTACCCGCAAACCCCGCGCCCGGTCATCATCAACGAAGCGCTAGAAATCGCCCGGAAGTACTCCGGCCCGGACGCGGTCGAGTTCGTCAACGGCGTCCTTGACGCCATCCGGCGCACCCTCGAAACGCGCACCACCGGCCAGCAGTAGCGTTGGCTGCGAGTATCAGTTGAACACAGCTCTAACGCCTATCTTTACTTTTATTTCGTCGAGGAAGTAGGAAATAGGAACTGAGCGGCGCGGGCGACGATAGCGGGATGGCTACCGCTGTGGCCGGCACCGGCAACGATGTGAAGTTCAAACCGGTAGGGAATCTTTTTCTGCTCGGCGAGTTGGCGCATCAGCGCGAACCAGCGCTGGCCACGTTCCACGCGATTGCGTCCTTGGAGGCGGTCTATCGTTGTTTCTTGGCGGAGACTCCGGCCACGCTCGGTGTCGTGCTCTCCAACCACTACCGCTAGCGGCACTTGGAGCAGCTCGTCCACGCGAAACTCGACCTCCGGCGGCACCATGGCGCTCTTTTTGATGCCTAACGGGTAGTCTAGCGTAGCGTCCGGCAGACACCACCACCCCGGCGCACCTACTACTACGCGCACTAGCCGCTCCGGGTGCACTAGGGCATAGCGATGGCTGAATTGGCCCCCGCCGGAAAAACCGTAGAGGTAGAAGCGCTGCGTCAGTGCGCCGGTTAGCTGCTCGACTTCGTCCAGAATGGCGTGCAAGTGCACGTCGGCGCGCGGTCCTTGGAAGTTCAAACGTTGATAATCGGGAAAGGTGCGGCGGGCGAAGAGCGGAGCGACTAGAACCAGGTTTTCTCGCTCCACGATCTCCAGCCACCTGCGCGCGTAGCCCTCTGCCGTGCGCGAGGCCCCGTGTACCACCACCAGCACTTGGCCCCCGGGCGAGAATTTTGCGGGCACATAGAGGTAGTAGTTTTCGCCAGCAAGCTCGCGCCGCAGCAGTTGCCCTCGTGGCAGCTCCTGGCCCCAACTGCTAGGCGACGCGGCTACGAGGATGAAAAGCGCAACCAGCACCAGCCCTGTACTCACGCGCCTCATTTGTCTCTCCCAACTCCACATCGTTCTACCAGCTTAGCAATTTGCGCTGCCCGGTTGCCAGTGCGCCGCGTAGCGGATGCGTTTCTCGACCGGGGGATGGCTGTAGAAAATAAGTTCGATTACTCGGTGCGGCTTTGGCTCAGCTAGGTTACGCTGGGCTAGCTTCTCCATACCGCTGATGAAGGCAGCGCGATTGTGTGTTACGCGGAGGGCAAACTTATCGGCACCGCGCTCCCGCGAACGGGAAAAGGCGTTCACCAACGGCAACACTACCAGCGATGCCACACCACCTACGAGCGACAGCAGCGGTAGGTTGGCGAAGTCTGCTAACCCGTGGAAGCCGAACCGTGGCCCCCACTGCCGCAGCACCACATGTACCACGTAGAAACCGGCAAACGTCAGCGCGGTTTGCAGCGTCAAGCCTTTCCAGAGGTCGTGCCGGACGTAGTGCGCCAGCTCGTGCGCCAGGATGACTTCGATTTCGTCAGCGGTATGAACCTCTAGCAGCGTATCGGCGAGGAGAATGCGGCGCGTCTTTCCCCAGCCCACCAAGGCCGCGTTCGCCTTCCTGGTTTTCTCGCCCAGCTTCCACAGCCAGACACCCGTTACCGCTGCGCTGACGCGCGCTGACAGCCGCAGGAGTCGCTGCTTGAGGTCTTCGTCTTCGAGCGGCTGAAATTTGAAGAAGAGCGGCAACAGAATCACGGGGGCGAGTTTCGTCAGCAGGAGGAAGAAAAGGACAAAGACTGTCGCGCAGAGCAACCACCAAGTCTCCGGGAAGTGCCTCAGCCCCCAGTACACTACCTCCACGCCAGCTACCGCCAAGGCTAGGCTGAGCGCCAGCCCTTTGAGCCAGTCTTTCAGCCAGCCGCCTAGGTGCAAGCGGGAAAGCCCGAAGCGATGTTCGAGTACGTAGCTGCGGGTGAACTGTAGCGGCAGTGTCAACGCCTGGGTGAGGGCAACGAAAGCAAGCAGGTAGTAAACGAGTGCCCCGGCGGGCTGCGGGTTCAGGCGGAAGGCCCAGTCGCGCAAGCTGTGCGTCCACCCGGAAGCCAGCAGGACGATGAGCACCGCCACACTGACGGCGAATTCGGCTAGGCTCAGGCTACGCTTCAGGCGATGGTAGCGCTTGGCTAGCGTCTGCTGGTTGTTCTGGCTATTAGGTTCCATAGCAGAGGTCAGCAGGTACGTACCAGCTCTTCGACGCTTGCGAGCACGCGCTGAGTCAATTCCGGCGCGGGAGTTTCGGCGTAAAGGCGCAGAATGGGTTCGGTGCCCGAGGCGCGCACCAGTACCCAACCGGCATTGAGTAGGTGGAACTTTACTCCGTCGAGGTCTTCGCGACCTATCACCGTCCAATCACCAATCTTATTCAGCACGTTCTGGGCGAAGTAGGCCACGGCGCGCTGCTTTTGTTTGGGGTCTAGCTCTAGATCGACGCGAGCAAAGTGATGGGGGCCAAATTCGGCCGCAAGCTGCGCGACCAGCTCCGCCAGCGGCTTCTGCGCGCTGGCCATAATTTCGGCCAGCAGCAGCGAGGTCAGAATACCGTCGCGTTCCGGCAGATGAGCCCGCAAGCCGATGCCGCCACTCTCTTCGCCGCCGATCATCACGTTCTGCTCTAACATCAATTCGCAGATGTACTTGAAGCCGATGGGGGTTTCGTGCACACGCACGCCGTAGCGCGCGGCGATGCGATCCACCATCTTGGTAGCGGAAAATGTTCGCGCCACATCGCCACGCTCGCCCCGTTCCAGCAAGCTTTTCAACACCAAGGAGAAAATCTTGTGCGGGTCAACGAAGTTGCCGCTGGCGTCTATTGCACCCACGCGGTCGGCATCGCCGTCCATAGCCAACCCGGCATCGAAGCCGGTGTGCGTGACCTCTAGGCTCAACTCGTGCAGATGGGGCGGGATGGGTTCCGGATGTAAGCCGCCGAACAGTGGGTCGCGCCAGGCGTGAATCTCTTGGTGCGGGATGCCGTGCATTTCGAATAGCTGCCGTAGGTAACCAGCTCCGGCCCCATACATAGGGTCAATGATGAAGCGAAAGCCCGCGCGGGCAATAGCGTTGAGGTTGACCAACTCGCGCAGGCGAGCGAGATAGGCGGGTTTCAAGTCAACGCTTTCGATCAGGCGTGGCTGCGGCGGCAGCGGCAGAATGGAATCCTGTGCTAGGAAGCACGCAACTTCCGTCAGGATGCGCTGCGAAGCTGAACTACCGTAGCGCGCTTTCAACTTGATGCCGTTCCAGCGGTAAGGATTATGGCTGGCGGTAATCATCACTGCGCCTGCGGTCTTCAAGTGACGCACAGCGAACGACACCGTAGGTGTGGGTGTGGGCTGGGTGGCGAGATAGACGCGGAGGCCAGCAGCCGAAAGTACTTCAGCCACCGTGCGCGCCGCTTCCGGCGAGAGGAAACGCGTGTCGTAGCCTACGACCACGCCCGCGCGGGTATCTTCAAACTCAACGAAGTAGCGTGCCAGGGCACTAGCGACGCGGCGAATGTTGTCATAGGTAAAGTCGCGCCCGATTACACCGCGCCAGCCGTCGGTGCCGAAGTGCAAGGTGGCCGCTTTTGCTTTTCTCGGTCTCATAGCAGTCGCAAACGCTTGCTCGCCTGCAAGTATTCTACGACCTTCCCTACGTCCTGCGCGTACTCCTTTGCGCACACCAGTAGGGCCGCGGGTGTTTCCACTACAATCAGATTCTTTACGCCGACCGCAGCGACAAATTTCCTCGGGGCATAGATCAGCGTGTTGTGTGCATCGCGCGTGAAAACGTCGCCCCAGATGACGTTTTCCTTGCCTGTAGCCGCCAGCCAGTCATGTAGCGTCGCCCAGGAGCCCAAGTCGTTCCAGCCAATGTCTGCGGGGAGCATGCGTACGTCGGGAGCGCGTTCCATCAGGGCGTAGTCCACGGAGATGTTCTGGAGTTTAGGATAGAGGTGTGCGAGTTGGCGGGCGTAAGCACGACTACCCACAACGGCGCTGAGCTGATGCATCGCTGCGGCCGTCCGCGGCAGAAACTGCGCCAGCAAGTGCTCGAAGACGGATAGCTTCCAGAAAAACATTCCCGAGTTCCAGTAGAAGCGCTTGGCACGCAGGTAACGCCGCGCCGTAGCTAGGTTGGGTTTTTCGGTGAAACGGCGGACGCGATAAACTGCCACGCCTGAAAGACGCTGCCACAGTGCTCCGCGCTCAATGTAGCCGTAGCCGGTGTGAGGTTGCGTGGGGGGAATGCCGAAAACTACGGCGCAGTCGGCGGTAGCCGCCGCTGCCAGCGCGGCATGTACGAGCTGGCGAAAACGCGCTGGGCGCACGATGACGTGGTCAGCCGGGAGGACACCTAGCAGTGCTTCCGAAACTCGTCGGCGAATGTGCGCCACTGCGAGTGTAATTGCTGCGGCGGTGTTACGCGCGAGAGGCTCAACCAGAATTTGCTGCCGGGCAAGCTGCGGAAGCTGCCGCCGCACTAGTGGTGCTTGCTCGCGGCTGGTGACTACGAACATGCGCTCCGGCGGGAACAGCGGGCGCAGCCGGCGATAGGTTTGCTGGAGCAACGACTCCGCGCCGACAAGCGTCAGCAACTGCTTGGGTCGGCGGGCACGGCTGAGCGGCCAGAAGCGCGTGCCGCGACCACCGGCAAGGATGATGGCAAAAGCGGCTAGAGCGGAGTGGCGAGCCATCAAACAGCCTGGAAGAGCTTTTCGAGTCGGCGCAGGCCTTCTTCGATTTGGGCCATGGAAGTGGCGTAAGAAATGCGGATGTGTTCGCTGGTGCCGAAGGCTTGGCCAGGCACGACTACTACTCGGGCTTCGTTGAGCAACTTACGCGCCAGCGCCACGGTGTCGGCCAGGCCAGCACGCCTCATAAACTCGCTCACGTTGGGGTAGGCGTAGAAGGCGCCTGCTGGCTGGGCACAGGTTACGTGGGGGAGCTTATTGAGGCCCGCGATGATGCGGTCGCGTCTGCGAGCGTATTCCGCCAGCATCACTCCCACCGACTCTTGCGGACCCCGTAGCGCTTGAATCGCGGCCTTCTGCACGAACGAGGTGGGATTAGAAGTAGAGTGGCTCTGCAAGCGTAGCATCGCCTGAATGATAGGCTCCGGGGCCAAGGCATAGCCGAGCCGCCAGCCGGTCATAGAGTACGTCTTGGAAAGTGAGCCGACGATGATGACGTGAGGTTTCGCCTCGAGCAGACTACCGGCAGAAAACGGCCGACCATCATAGACGAAGTGCGAGTAGCACTCGTCGGAGAGCAGTAATGCTCCGCGGCCAGATACCAAGTTGAGGATGCGGCCAAACTCCTCCGGCGCGATCACGGCCCCGGAAGGATTGTTAGGGGAATTGACGATGACCAGCTTGGTGCCCTCCACCCAGGCGCGCTGCAATTGGGCTGCCGTAAGCCGGAATCCAGCGGCTTCCTCGGTGGGCACAAACACGCAGCGACCCCCGACGTAGTTCACTATCTCAGGAAAGCTGACCCAGTAGGGCACCGGCAGCAACACTACATCGCCGGGATTAACCAACACACTGATGGCGTTGAAGATGGCGTGCTTACCGCCGACGCTGGCGATGGTTTCTTTAGGCTCGTAGTGTGTGCCCAGTTGCGCTGCGTGCCATTCGCAAATAGCTTCGCGCAGCTCGCGGATGCCGCCTGCCGGCGTGTACTTAGTGAAGTCTTCTGCGATGGCACGCATTGCTGCCTGTTTGATGTTGTCTGGAGTAGGGAAGTCGGGCTCACCGGGCCCGAAGTCCACTAAGTCAACTCCTTCGGCGCGCAGACGCTCGGCCTCCTGGACGACGGCCAGGGTGGGCGAGAGCGAGATGCGCTCGGCGCGTTCGGCTAGTGGAAAGAGATTTATGCGTGTGTTTCTCGTCATCGCAGTAATTTACTCACGTGGAAGGTTGTTTGGCAGCAACAGCACTAGGTCGCCGCTCCGCCAGCATTGTAGCGCAAGCGGAGCAGATCGGATAGTCGGCTTGGCGAATTAGCCGCAATAACAGCAGAGATAGCGGCGTGGAATGCTTTGCCAGCAGCATTTGACTAGGAATTGACCTTAGCGCGAATGCGCTCTTCCACCACCGCTGGTACCAAGCCCTTCACCGAGCCCCCCAACCGCGCCACTTCCTTCACTAGCCGCGAGCTGATGTAGCTGTAGGCTTCAGCCGGCAACATAAACACGGTTTCAATGCTCGGCTCCAGTTGCCGGTTCATCAGCGCCATCTGCAACTCGTATTCGTAGTCGGAGACGGCGCGGATGCCACGCAGAATGACGCGGGCGCGGTGGTGCCGGGCGAAGTCAACCAGCAGCCCGTCGAAGCTATCCACGCTTACGTTGGGCAGGTGCGTCACTGACCGCTCGAGCATCTCTAGGCGCTCGTCCAAGCTGAATAGCTCGTCTTTTTCCGGGTTGCGCAGTACAGCCACAATCAGCCGGTCGAAGAGCTTACTGGCACGCTCGATGAGGTCGAGGTGGCCGTTGGTGACCGGGTCGAACGAGCCTGGGTAAATGGCTGCGATCTCACCCCTGCTCCCATTGTTTATCATCGCGGAGGGATTCTAGCGCATATGGTGCCGCGGTAGCTAGCGCGAAGACAACAACTTGCGTGACTGTCGTCACAACCCCCGGCCAGAGTGGATACTTGAGGAGAAAAAGGTTCTCTAAGTGTACATAGTTCTTGACAAGCGAGAACTGAGCGGATAAGATAAATCTCGGACTGATTTAGTCGGGTATTGCCATGCTGAAATTATCTAAGAAAGCTGACTATGGGCTGATTGCTGTCCACCACTTGGCCATGCGCTATGACCAGGGTACTTCGAGCGCGAAGGAGATTGCCCGCACCTACGGAATTCCGCACGAGTTGCTGGCGAAGGTGTTGCAGCGGCTGGCGCGGAAAGGCTTGCTGGTCTCCCAGCAGGGTACCCGCGGAGGCTATGGCTTGGCGAAGGCGCCGAGGCGCATTTCCGCGCTAGAGGTTATCAATGCCATTGACGGGCCGATTCTGATCACCTCCTGCCGAACCGTGCGCGGTGCTTGCTTGCAGACGCAGCGCTGCACGGTGCGGGGGCCCTTACGCAAGGTGAACGACAGCATTATCAAGGCACTGAGTTCACTTTCGATAGCTTCCATGGTGCCGCCACATACTTAGTCGGGAGTCTCTAAAGGAGCGCAAGGCTATGGCACTGAAGCTGCCTATTTACATGGATAATCACGCTACCACGCCTGTGGATCCACGCGTAGTGGAGGCGATGTTGCCTTACTTCACCGTCCATTTCGGCAACGCTGCCAGCCGCAATCATAGTTTTGGCTGGGAGGCGGAAAAGGCGGTGGAGAATGCACGCGCCCAGATCGCCAGCCTGATCGGGGCTACGCCGAAAGAGATTATCTTCACCTCGGGCGCCACCGAGTCGGACAACCTGGCTATTAAGGGCGTGGCGGAAATGTATCGGGAGAAGGGCGACCACATCATCACCATGGCCATCGAGCATAAGGCTGTGCTTGATACCTGCAAGCGCTTGCAGAAGTATGGCTACCGGATTACTTACCTGCCCGTCAATTCCGAAGGTCTGATTGACCTCGACGACCTGCGCCGCGCCATCACCCCAAGGACCATCTTGATTTCGATTATGTACGCCAACAACGAGATCGGCGTGCTTCAGCCCATCGCCGAAATTGGCAAGCTTGCCAAAGAATATGGGGTGCCGTTTCATAGCGACGCCACGCAAGCTGTGGGCAAGATTCCTTTTGACGTGGAGCAGTTCAATGTCGATCTCGTCTCGCTTTCAGCCCACAAGATGTACGGGCCGAAGGGTATAGGGGCGCTCTACGTGCGCCGGCGTAACCCGCGCGTGCAGCTCGCGCCTATTATTGATGGTGGCGGCCATGAGCGCGGCATGCGCTCCGGCACCCTGAACGTCCCCGGGATCGTAGGCTTCGGCAAGGCCTGTGAGATTGCGGCGGCAGAGATGGCAAGCGAGGGGGAGCGGCTGCGGCGGCTGCGCGATAAACTCCGGCATGGCTTGCAAAGCCAGCTCGACGAGGTTTACGTCAACGGCTCGCTGGAACATCGTCTGCCGCACAACCTGAACATGAGTTTCGCCTACGTCGAAGGCGAATCGTTGCTCATGGGCATCAACGACGTCGCCCTCTCCTCAGGCTCGGCTTGCACCTCGGCCACGCTTGAGCCCAGCTATGTGCTCAAGGCGCTCGGGGTAGGCGAGGACTTGGCCCACACCTCGATTCGCTTCGGCCTGGGTCGGTTCAATACCGAGGAGGAGGTGGACTACGTGATCGCGCGTGTCACCGAGGTGGTGAAGCGCCTGCGTGAGCTTTCGCCACTGTACGAAATGGCAAAAGAAGGCATCGCCCTGAAGAAGAAAATGTAATAGGAGGCTGCATCGGCTGCTGACTGCTGCGGCGCCAGGAGAGAGCATATGGTTTATTCAGAGAAGGTACTCGAGCACTACCGGAACCCACGCAATGTAGGCAGCCTGCCCAAAGACGACCCCAACGTCGGCACGGGGTTAGTGGGGGCGCCGGAGTGTGGCGATGTGATGAAGCTACAGATCAAGATCAATCCTGAGAACGACGTCATCGAGGATGCCCGCTTCAAAACCTTTGGCTGCGGTTCGGCTATTGCGAGCTCCTCGCTAGTGACCGAGTGGGTCAAGGGTAAGACGGTGGCGGAGGCTTTGGAAATCAAGAACACTGAGATCGTCAAAGAGCTCGATTTGCCTCCGGTTAAGGTGCACTGTTCGGTGTTGGCGGAGGACGCCATCAAAGCCGCCATCGCTGACTATCGCAAGAAGCAAACGGGTGCTGCCGCCGAGACACCTTAGCGGCAGAGGCACTATATTATTGCAGGAAGCTCAGTACGAGCTTGGTTTTCGCATGGAGTAAGAAACAATGATTCAACTTACCGAACGTGCCCTAGAAAAAGTGCGTGAGCTACTCAAACAGGAGCAGGTGCCCGAGAGCGGCGGCTTGCGCCTGGCCGTGCAGGGTGGCGGTTGCTCCGGGCTCACTTATGCCATGCGCTTTGACACGCAGGCGCGCGAGAAAGACAAAGTCTTCGAGTTCGCCGGAGTCAGAGTGTTCGTTGACCCGAAGAGCTTGATCTACCTAGCGGGCACGGTACTGGACTACAAAGCTGATCTCATGCACCAAGGATTTGTCTTCCAGAACCCTAACGCCCAGAAGACTTGTGGCTGTGGGCAATCATTCTTCGCCTAGGGCGCTGGTAATCATCCGCAAGTCAATTTTTATCTGGGGCATGATTGGTAACTAGCTTGCCAGCTCTATTGTTGACTCCCAAAGGGCCGCGAGATACTGAGACTAAAAAATGGTAGAGCATTCGCCCGCTGCGACTCAGCCCAGTGGTACGGAAGCAGCAGCCCGGGTCTGCTGGGAGTGCAAGGCCACGCTGGGCAACTCCCATTTCTGTCCCGCCTGCGGTAAGCTCCAGCGGCAACTCTCCGACATCGACTACTTCAGCTTCTTCGGCCTGCCGCGCAAGCTCGACTTGGACTTGACCAAGCTCGAAGAGCAATTCCATCAACTGAGCTGGAAGCTGCACCCGGATAATTTTAGCCAGGCTACGGCCTACGAGCGCGCCTTGAGCCTGGAAAAGTCAGCGATGTTGAACGATGCCTACCGCACACTACGTGACCCCATCGCGCGTGCGCTCTATCTGCTGGGTTTAGAAGGCGTCAGTCGCCAAGGTGAGGACAAGCCGCAGGCGCCGCCGGACTTACTGGAGGAAGTCTTTGAGCTGAACGAATGCTTGGAAGAATTGTGCCAAGCCAAGCGCAGCAGCACTGATGCGAAGCAGTTTGCGAAACTGCGGCAGCGCTTGCGGCGCGCCTGGCAGGCGTTTGCGGCCAAGCTGGCCGCGACGGAGGAGGAGCTGTTTGCCTGTTTTCGCGCCTGGGACGCGCTAGTCGATGCCGCTACTTTCCCAGCAGAGCGCAAGACCAAGCTCACTCAGATGAGCGAAATCCTCAACCGCCATTCCTACATCCGCAATCTTTTGCACAACGTGCAAGCGGAGTTAGAAGAGTAAGGGGTGGGGAGCGGGGCCTTGGTTCTATGAGCCGCGGGTCACGCCTACGAGAGAAATGAAGGGATAGCTGCGGATGGGCAAGCTTGTCGGAATCGATCTCGGCACCACCTACAGTCTGGTGGCTTACCTGGACGCGGCCACACAGCAGCCGCGCTGCATTGCCGATGAAGCTGGGCAGACGCTGTTGCCTTCGGTGGTCGCGCTCGATGCCAGTGGGACGCCGGTGGTGGGTGTGCCAGCCAAGCAGCTCTTGCTGCACCAGCCTGAGCGCAGCGTCTATTCCATCAAGCGGCTGATGGGCAAGGGCATTGATGACCTCCAGGAGGAGCTGAAGTTCTTCCCCTTTCGCATTGCTCCGGACAGTCAAGCGGTGATCAAAGTTCAACTCGGGAAGAAGATTTTCACCCCACCGGAACTCTCGGCCTTTATCCTGCGCGAGTTGAAGAAGCGGGCGGAGGAATTCTTTGGCGAGGAGGTAACCCAAGCAGTCATCACGGTGCCGGCTTACTTCAATGACGCTCAGCGGCAGGCTACTAAGGATGCTGGCCGCATCGCAGGTCTAGAGGTACTGCGCCTGGTCAACGAGCCTACCGCCGCTGCGCTCGCCTACGGCTTGGACAAGCGCCAGCAGGGCTTGATTGCCGTCTATGACTTTGGCGGTGGCACCTTTGACATCTCCATCCTGCGACTCAAGGAAGGCTTGTTTGAAGTGCAAGCCACTAACGGCGATACGCACTTAGGCGGCGACGATATTGACAACCTGTTGCTGGAGAAAGCGCTCGACGAGTTTCGCCGCGGCTTGCGGGTGGAGCTGCGTGAGCAGCCCGAGCGCGTGCAAAACCTGCGCCAGGCGCTCATCGCAGCCAAGCACGAGTTATCGCGTATCACGAAGGCCAGCGTGCGCTTCGCGCTAGGCCGCAAGGAGTATGTGCTCGAACTCACGCGTGCCGAGTTCGAGAGTTGGATCCGGCCTATTGTCGAGCGCACGATTACGCCGTGCCAGTTAGCGTTGAAGGACGCTGGGGTCAAGCCTGAGGAGATTGACGCCGTGGTACTGGTAGGCGGCTCGACGCGCATCCCGCTGGTGCGGCAGCGGGTAGAGGAGTTTTTCGGGCGCAAGCCACACTGTGAACTCAATCCAGAGGAAGTAGTGGCACTGGGCGCAGCTATCCAGGCCAATATTCTCGAAAGCGGCGTACGCGATATGCTCCTGCTCGATATCACTCCGCTCTCGCTCGGCATCGAAACCCTGGGCGGAGCGGTTGCCAAGATCATCCCGCGCAACTCCACCATCCCTGCCAGTGCCAGCGAAATCTTCACTACCTCGGTGGACAACCAGACAGGCGTGGAGATTCACGTGGTACAGGGGGAACGCGAGCTGGTGAAAGATTGCCGCAGCTTAGCGCGCTTCACCCTGAAGATGCCGCCGCAGCCCGCTGGCGTGCCACGGGTGGAGGTGAAGTTTTTGATTGATGCCAATGGCATCCTCAACGTCACCGCGCGCAACCTGCACACCGACCAGGCACAGTCTGTTCAAGTCAAACCTTCTTACGGGCTGACGGATGAGGAAGTCGAGCGCATGATCCTAGAGTCGTTTGAGTATGCGGAAGCTGATCTCCAGCAGGCACAACTGATTGCGGCCCGGAACGAAGCTGAAACCGTTCTCCGCGCTACCGATAAAGCCCTGAGCCAAGAGCAAGCCCAGCAACTCTCGGCGCAGGAGCGGGAGGCGATTGCTGCTGCTGCGGCCGCCCTGCGCGCCGCTTTGTCCGGGCAAGACTATAAATTGATCCGCGAGCGCATCGAGCAGCTCAATCAAGCTACTCAGCACCTGGCGGAGTTGATTATGGACAGCGCGGTACAGGCGGTGCTGAAAGGGCGGCGTGCCGATGAGGTGAACTTATAGCCATGGCCAGACAAGTCAAGGTTACCTTTCTGCCTTTGAACCAAACAGTCGAGGTGAACCTTGACCTGATGCCTTACAAGGCGCACGGCAAGCCCGGGTCGTTTCTCGATATCGCGCTGAACTATGGCATTCCTCTCGAACACGCTTGCGGCGGTAACTGCGCCTGCACTACTTGTCACGTGGTGGTCAAGCAAGGGAAGGAACTAGTTTCCGAGCCCGAAGAGTGCGAATTAGACCGCCTGGATATGGCCGCCGACTTGCAACTTGACTCCCGCTTGGGCTGCCAGGCGGTGGTGGTCAAGCCGGGTGAGCTGGTAGTGGAGATTCCTACTTGGAACCGCAACTACGTGCGCGAAAGCGGCGAATTCACGCTGGTTTCCACCGGGAAAGAAAATGAGGAGTAGCATTTTCTGCGCACGCAAGGAATCCAGGAGGGCAAGGCAATGCCGGAAGAATTGACCTGGGAGGACGCCGAAGAAGTCGCACTGAAACTTATCGAGAAGTTTCCTCAACTTGATCCGCTTACGATTCGCTTCACCGACTTGCACCGCTGGGTCTGCGAGTTAGCTGAATTCCGTGACGACCCCAAAAGCTCGACCGAAGCTAAGCTGGAAGCTATCCAGATGGCCTGGTGGGAAGAATGGCAAGCCCGCCAGGAGGAGGAGTAGCCGCGTCCCAGCCTGCCCTGCGGCAAGCAGGCCGGATTTTCTTTTCTGCGTTTTCTGCCGCTGCTAGACTTACCTGCCTAGGGAAACGAGGGACTTAGAAGCTTGCAACCGAAGCCAAGGAGGAATTATGCCTGCGAGCGTTCGTCCTGAGACTCTGCTCATTCATGGTGCGCACAGCGCCAATCCTACCCGGGCTGTTTCTATGCCAATCTTCCAGACCAGCACCTACTGCCTGCCCAGCGCCTGCCACGGCGCTGACTACCAGCAGAGCATCGAGCCGACGGAGTACTACACGCGCTGGGGAAATCCCACCACGCGCGCCCTGGAAATCCTGTTTGCGCAACTGGAGAGCGCGGAAGCCGCGCTGGCGGTGGGCTCGGGGATGGCTGCCGTCTCTACGGCCGTGCTCGCTGGTCTTAGCCAGGGCGACCACGTCGTCGCTGGCTCGCCGCTTTACTCCGGTACGGCGGAACTGTTCCAAGGGATTCTGCCGCGCTTTGGCATCACAGCGACGTTCGTTGACCCGCGCGAAAGTGCGGCGTTTGAGAGGGCGCTCCGGCCAAACACGCGCCTAATCTATGTCGAGACGCCTTCGAACCCTACCTTGAAACTCACTGATCTAGCCGCCGTGGCACGGCTGGCGAAGCCGCGCGGCCTGCTGACCATCGCCGATAACACCTTTGCCACGCCGCTCGGGCAGCAGCCACTGGCACACGGCATTGATGTAGTGGTGCACAGCGCAACTAAATATGTCGGCGGCCACAGCGATGTAACCGCAGGCCTGATCGCCGGCCCTAAGCCCTATATTGAGAAATGCTGGCAGCACGCCAAGCTCTTCGGGCCTACACTTGACCCGCTGGCTTCGTGGTTGCTGTTGCGCGGGTTGAAGACCTTGGCGGTGCGCTTTGCGCGCCAGTGCGAGACAGCGCTGAAGCTAGCACAGATGCTGGCGGCACAGCCGGCGGTGGCGGTAGTGCACTATCCCGGCCTGGAATCGCATCCCCAGCACGCACTCGCCCGCCAGCAGATGAAACGTTTCGGGGCTATGGTGTCGTTTGAGCTGAAGGGCGGGTACGCCGCGGCACAGCGGTTTGTTGAGTCACTGCGCGTGGCGTTGTTAGCAGTGAGTCTGGGCGGCACAGAGACGCTAGTGGAGCATCCTGCTTCGATGAGCCACGGTCTGTTGGCCGCGGAAGAGCTCCAGCGCACGGGTATCACTGCGGGCCTGGTGCGCGTTTCCGTAGGGCTGGAGGCGGCGGAGGACCTGCTGGCAGACTTTGCACAGGCACTGCGTGCAGCCTAGCTGCTGGCGCTTGCGAGTGCGGCAGAGTTACACTAAGCTAGAAGCAATGCTACGGGCAGGCGGCGCCATGGTGCAACGGCTAGCACGGCAGTCTTTCAAGCTGCAGATCCGGGTTCGATTCCCGGTGGCGCTACCAAATTTACTGAGCTCGGCCGGCGTTGCGCCTGCCCGGGGCAGCACCACCTAGCCTGGTACTAGGCACCCTGTGGCTGCTCCCAGTACCAAAGTCCCCTTGACTCTCTACCGCCGGCACGCCAGACTAGTCCGTGCGAAATTCATACTTGGAGGAAGTCAACGAATGGCGCGCGATGCCCGTGCCCGCGGATTCACGCTGCTCGAGCTAATGGTCGTCGTGGTTGTCATGTTCATTCTCATGGGCGTGGCCTTACCTAGCCTATTGCGCGCCATTCGCGGCTACCAGCTGGAATCTTCCGGGCGACAAATTGCCAATCTGATCTTGCGTGCTCGTTACGAGGCTATGCAGCGCAACCGGCGTGTCTGCACCGCGTTCGTGCGCGTGGGCGGGGCAGCTCGCTACCTGCTCGACTTCAGCGGCCCCGACGCCGACCCCTGCGACGACGCTGTGCCCGCAGCCGACCCGGGCGAGCCCTACATCGTCACTGCTGGCGTCGTGCAATGGTATGACAATGACAACCCAGCCTTGCCTCCCTTGGCCGGGTTGCCCCCGGGCTTCAATAACCCCGCAGACGTTGTGGCACCGGCTAACTATCGCGTGACTTTTTCCCCTCGCGGTACGGTGGTGATGCCAGCCGGCGCAGGCACGTGGGCGCTAGCTAGGCAAGTGCACATGTTCTGTATCCACCGGAGAGTGCCCAACGACTTTGATGCCATCTTGATCACCGTAACCCCAGTGGGCCGGATCAAGCTATACCGGTGGCACTTGGGTAGCGGCCAGTGGGTGGAGATGTAAGGCGAACAGAGGAGTGTAAGCTATGCCAAGGCAAATGCGCTCTCGGAAGTGCATGGCTTCCGGTTTCACTCTGATCGAACTGTTGATCGCGATTGTGCTACTACTGGTGGGCATTGTTGCTGTGGCGCGGTTGGTGCCTGCTGCCATTCAGACCAACTTCCGCAACCGCTACGACAGCACGGCGCTCATCATCGCCCAGCACCAACTGGAGCTGCTCACGGCACAGGACATGATGGTCGGGGACCCGGCCGTCAACAACCACTACTTGTTCACTACGAGCCTGCCCGACGGCTCCCCCACGACCTACAATCTGGGCTTAGCGCCGCCTTATTTCACCGATACCCCTGGCGCAGCTCCGCCGCCGGCGCGCACCGCTGGAGCGGCTCTGGCAACGGGCTCCCTCGCCATCAACTGGTCGCAGCCGTTGGCGGCGGTGCCCGCAGGCTACTGGAATCAGTTCAGCTCCGCAGAGGGCTATACCTACGAGACGCGCTGGAATGTGACCACCTTCTACGGCAACATCAACGGATTCATTCGCCCGGTGGGCAAACGGATCATCATTTCCACTCGCGGCGGGCCCGCCGGCACCGCATTTCTACCGACCACGCTGGTGGCGCTGGCGGGTTGGCGGAGAGACTGAGGGAGAGATGAGCATATGATGGGCGACAAGCAGCAAGGCTTTTCCTTGGTCGAACTGATGCTGGTGCTGGTGATTTTTCTGGTGGTGACTGGCGCCGTCTTCGGCTTGCTCGATACCGCCCAGACACGCTACCGCGCCGAGCAGCAGTTCCTGGAAAGCTTCCAAGGAGCGCGGCTGGGAGTGGAGCTGATGGTGCGCGACATCCACAACGCCGGCTACCCGCCGCCATATACTTTTGCAGGAAACCTAGGTCAGCCGCCCACGCCGCCGGCCTATCCCCCGGGTAGTTGGACGCTACCGACTCTCGCGCCGCCGGATCTGCAACGGCGTTTCGCGGTCGGCATTGTCGGTGTGGACGCCGGCGGGGTGAATCCCAATTGCACGGTCAACGGCGGTCCCACCCCATGCACCATCCCTAACGCCTGGGACTTGATCCTTGAGCTTGATATCGATCCGGAAAACCCCAACCCGGATCCGGTCACTGGGCTTAGTCCCCAAGTGGAGTGGGTGCGCTACAATCTGCTGCGCCCTGCCGGCGCTGCCACCTCAACTCTGTATCGCACCGTGACGGCCAAGGTCCCCGGGGCGAATCCTGCCGCCACCCAGGATAACATCCCCTTCGTAGAACACGTGGTGCAGGATCCCACTGCCGGGGCAAGCAGCTCCGGGCCGCAACTGTTCACCTACGAGTGTGACCCGAATCAGATACTCTTTGCGGGTACGCAGATTTGCCTGGCAGAGCACGTGAAGAA
>Ga0315309_1000984_pt1 | contig 17308 bp, 15 predicted proteins | sample TDP4_MG_FD_203080 | JGI IMG/M metagenome (GOLD analysis project Ga0315309, IMG submission 203080) | Freshwater sediment microbial communities from Lake Towuti, South Sulawesi, Indonesia - TDP4 | ecosystem: Environmental > Aquatic > Freshwater > Lake > Sediment | place: Indonesia: South Sulawesi... | reverse complement strand
AAAGGCATTCAGACAGGCGCTCAAATTGAACCCAAGAATGAAAACAATGATCAAGCAGCTTCCGGGCGCGGGTTTAGTGGAACCAGATCCAGAAGTTTTCAGAGAACTCGACATAACATAGGGGACTTGACTTTCAAATTCTCGTTCTTCCTATTCGTTTTTACTGTATGAGCTTAGATCCCTCAACGTCAATGAGAAGTTAGTCACTGCATTGCAGGGCTGCACTGCAAGGTTGTTCTATGGCTATTTGCGACGAGCAGAGGATCTTGAGATCTCAGGGCACCCCAAAAAATGTTAAAGGTTATGAGATCTACGATGTGGATGAGTGAACTTACACATTCATGTATGTTGATGAACTCAGGAAGACAGTTGAGAAATTCGAGGTTAGGGGTCCGAGTAGCGGCTTCGCCACTTTGGAGGATTTGGAGTTGTCCTGTGATAAATCAGGGATAGCGTTCAAAAGGGAAATATAGGAACCAAGGAACGGGCTGTTTTTATGAACTCCTGAGCAAAACGTCCCTAACAATGCTATTGACTCCATTACAAAAAAGACTCTACCTCTTGACCCCCCCACCCCCTTTAATATGTACCCCATGTCCATGCTTAAATAGATTATTCGACGCCTATTTCTTGTCATGCTAAGTCAAAGCAAGCGCCATTCAAATACAACTTCTATCAACAGCCTTCATCTGACTCAGAATCAGGCTTCAAGCTGAAAGATGCCGTTTCAGTACGGACCGACCTCCCGGCGGTTTGTTACGTCAGTTCTATGGAAGGCATGCGAGGCTCCGTTTCTTCATGAGATTAAGAAGCCTGCCTCGTGAAGTTTCTTTACAACCCTCTTGAATCCTGGACATTTTCCCCAATTGGATCTGTACTTACATGAGTCGCAGGTTTTCCCGATTTCGTACATCCTCAGTGCCCCGACGAGCATATTGCCTAACGACCAGAATATTAGCAAGAGAAAGAGTTCAACCAGCAGTGACACCCCCAGCGTTAAAGGAGCAAAGAATATGAAGGCAAAACCTATGCCCTCAACGATTTTGAGGCCAACCTTAACCGACACTCCGCCTGATGAGTAAGCGCTCTTAACGAGAAGGGTGATGCCGACTATTACTAGTCCTATGAGAAACGTTTGATCGAAGCTAAACCTGATTCCAAGAGATGAGAAGGCGATGAGCACAACTAGGGTTACAGAAGTCGTTGGGAAACCTATAAAACACCCAATGCATAGCTGGCGACCTCGTACACTCATACAATGACAACTAAACGGTTCACAGTCTGGGTGATGGGAGAGGTTAAAGGGGGACAAGGATCTCCAAAACAGGATTGGATGCCTTATGATCCTTCCGAAATTGACCCTCAAAACTCCATGTCCACCTTTTTCGAAAGATCTCATCAATCATGACTGATCGTTCTGTTGAACCGTCTACTTAATATGTCCTCCTCTCAAGCAAATGGCACACGGGATCCCATCTGGTCGGAATCACGTGCGGCTTTACAAGATGGAAGACTTTCCTATCCTCAGACTCTATCTTTCCAGTGGATGTTACCAAGAAAGCAGGAGCCACCCAAAAAAAGAGTGGGGATATCAGCTCCCCTTGTACATTCTTCGTGCTGCCATCTCATCAGAGGAATGGGAAGATTACGAACACGAAGAGTGCCAGTATTATTGCGAGTGGTATTAGCCCCGCGATAAGCCAAGCTGCTATCGCTCCACCCCAGGTGGTCTCGTGTCTAACCTTGATCATGTACCAGTAGAGTATACAGCCAACGATTGGTATGTAGTTGACAATGGCGCCGATAAGAGCAGTTATGAAAACCGTACCGAATTCTCTGTGCTTCCCGTTAACTGCGCCTAGACCTACCATTAGAAACAATGCACCAAGTATCAGTCCCAGTACAATGGCTACAACCACGAAAATCGCTAGATACAGCGGGTTCAATAGCAGCCCGTATAGTATGGTCCATATGTCTGCCATTTGATGTTTCCTCCGTTGTCTTCTCAAGTTGTTATCATGCTTTGCGTTCTTTCTGTTAGCTCAACTATTTATAGTTTTTCGACCTGAGCCAGGTGGCTCACCACAGGGAGAGTTAATACAATTCCCGACCGACACGCCACAATATTTACGAGGCGTCGGCTCGCCATATCGTCTTTCGAACCTTGCCTGGATGAGTCAGCTTCATCACAGAGAAATATCCGAATAGTCAGAAGAGAGTTCTACTTAGGCAATAGCACGCGCGATCGCTAGTAGACCATTTCTCCTCTTATGAAGGCTCTCGTAAGTGGCTCTCTTGGATTAGTGAACATCGTCTCTGGGTCACTCACCTCTACGAACTCACCGTTGAGGAGCAGCGATATTCGGTCTCCTAGTCTTCTTGCTTGAAACATGTTATGAGTCGCAATTACAATTGTTGCTTTGTAGTCGGATTTTGCCCTAAGTATCGCTTTCTCCACGGTAGAGGTGTTGGTTGGATCCAAGTTGGCTGTCGGTTCATCCAGGAGCATGAGTTCAGGCTCATATGAGAGGATCCTGGCAATCGCAACTCTCTGAGCTTCTCCTCCCGACAGAGTCTTCGCATAACGTAGCTGAAAACTTTCTAATCCAACTGTTCTTAGCGCCTTAGCGACTCTTATCTTCTCCAAGTCCTTTGGAACTCCTCGAATTCTTAACCCATATGAAACGTTTGAGTACACAGTTGTATCGAAGAGTACCGTTGATTGGAAGACCATGCCGATCCTCCTGCGAAGAGCAAGCCTCTCCCCATTATTCAGCAAGGCTGTATCGACATGTTTGAAGAGGAGTCTCCCACCATTTGGATAGTCCAAGAGATCTATCAGGCGGAGTAACGTTGTTTTCCCTACGCCGCTGGGTCCAATTACGACAAACGTCTCTCCCTTTGTGACTTTGAAAGATATATTCTCAAGTACTTTTTTTCCATTGAACGATTTCGAGAGACTCTCTGCCTCAACCACAGCGGAATTATTATTGCTGCGCCTGACCAATTATCATTGCCTCTCTTTCTCTATGATACCCCGCCTTCTTTGGAGTCTGACTAGCGGCACGTTGACGATGAAGGCTAGAAGTAGAAGGATTATCCCGAGTGCCATCGCGAATCCGAAGTCTCCTATGTTTGTCTCTAATATGATAGCGGTCGTCAAGACTCTCGTGTAACCGTCGATATTACCGCCGACGAGCATCACCGCACCAACTTCAGATATGCAAGCGCCGAAGCCAGTAATGATTGCTGTTATCAGACCAATCCTGGCTTCCTTCAGAATTGTTAATGTGGACTGCCAGTTAGTTGCCCCGAGAGACAAGGCTGTGTCTCTAACCTCTCTTGGAACACTTGACACAGCTGAAATAGTAACCCCAACTATGATTGGCAAAGCAAGCAAAATTTGAGCTATGATCATAGCACTAGGCGTATACAGAATGCCTAGCACGCCAAGGGGACCGCTCCGCGACAGGGTGAGATAGACGACCAGTCCGGCAACCACGGGAGGTAGCCCCATTAGAGTGTAGGTTATTGTCTTGATGAATTCTTTGCCTCGGAAATGTTTCAGAGCAATTGATGCCCCTATAGGGATAGCAACAGCTGATGCGATCAGCGTTGCAAGACCAGACACGAATAATGAGAGAAACATGATCCCGTATATCTTAGTATTGAAAGAGAACAGGAGACCTAACGCATTTAGTAAGCCCTCAATTATGTCACTCATATCTCAACATTCCACCGCATTTCATATCAAAGACTTCATTGGGATATTGGAAAAAGGAGGAATATGTAGCATTGCACGAGAAGAGTCTACGCCACTAAGCAGTCCGCATCCTAAGAGGTAATGGGCTCCATGTGTAACCCGCTAGAGACATTGGCGAAAGGCTACTCGAACCAGTTTGGTGTTGAATGTTGGCAAGTCCGTTGCATGCATCGCAAAAAAGGCGATCGCTATCGCAAGGTGGGCTATTGCTGTAACTAACTAGGTTGAGAGTCCCATTACAAATGGGGCATAGTGAGCTACTACAGAAACAGTCAGGTTTAACGGACTTGTAGAATACTTGTTCCCCGTCGATCGTGTAGTTACCGATTATGTTTTGTCCTTCCCGTATCATGAAGTAGATGATTTCCCTGGCCAGATCAAAGTTTACGGTTGGGTGTTTCTCTGGATCCACTGCCATTACCGAGTAGGTGTTCTTCAGATCTTTGCATTTCAGCGAGCTAACAACTTTCAGATTGATCAATCCGCTTCTCATCTTGAGCCACGTTCCATAGTCGGTCAAAGTGTATGCGTTCAATTCATTTGTCTCTGTCAGAGTCGGTCCCATTCCCTGGCCAAGGCTCTTATACCATGTTTTCGTTTGTACAGTTCCGTTTAGGCCCCATGCCTTCCAAATTGTTTCCTCTTTAGTGTTGGTTCCAGACTTATCTCCGCGTGAAGTAAAGATTACTGGCTTCCCGCTCCCAGCAGCGTCGTAAATTATCTTGAAGATTAAGGTAGCATTGTCGGGTTTAGTCATTCCTGCGACATTCGCAGGATCTGATGTGGGACCTACTATCACGAAGTAATTGTATGCGAAATTAACCCTGAAGATCCCCTGGCCACTATACGGATACTTCGTACTTGTGTGATTGATGAACTCGCCTTCATAGGTGGCTGAATGGGCTATTACTACATCGCCGTCACCTCGACCGGCAGCGGCTATCGCCTGGCCTGTTCCAGCTGCTATCCACCTAAGATCGACTCCGTACTTTGCATCAAAAGCTGTCTTAATAAGATCCAAGATACCAGAGTCCTGCATGCTGGTGGTGGTTTGTAACAATAAGATAGGTCTTGGGGCCAACACTGTGACACCTGCAACAACTAGACTGACAGCTACTAATGCTATCAGGGAAGTCGCTATGATTAACCTCGTTCTTTCTTCCAAATTCCCTCACATCCTTTTTGCCGTTATGCTCAGCCGGACATATCTGTATGTCCTAAGACTTAGTATATAAGAATTTCGTGATTGCTGGGAGAAAAGAGAAGAATAGGGAGACGACTTCATCTATAAGTTTCTTAAATAGGTGTCTATCGCCTTGGCTACCGTCTTGCTTTCACCCATGCCTTGATCACGGTTGCTCCTCCGCTGATTATGGGCTCGTGCCTCGTGTAACAGAGCACGACTGGCGGATAGTCATGCTGATCAAGCTAAGGAGTCGGTGGATCCTAAAAATAAGGAAATGATGTGACAAGATAACTGAAATCTTGTCACTATGGTGTCTTCATGTTGTGTCCTACGATTATGATGGGTTTTTTCAGCTCGTCTCACAAGAGTTTTGAGCAACTGTTGGCTCTTATCCTTTTGAGGAGTCCGTGCTAGGGATTCGAGCAATGGTCGACCGGCGGAAAAAGCCCTAGAAAAGACATATTTGAAATTACTTCATAGGTTTTGAGTCAGAGAAGAGTATGATAAGTAGGCTACTTCCCGAAAGCCAGTTCAGGGAGATCCAGACTGATTTGAACTTGGATGCATTAGAGGATCCTCGGTAATCAAACAATGAGGATCCCATATTAACCAATAGGCTTTTCTTTCCTGCGGGTATTGACCGAATTGAGAACGATGGGACAGGAGCATGCACGGTTTTTCGTTCTAGTCTCGAGGCTAACTGCACTCATTGCAGGAGTCACCCAACACGGTATGCTCGAAATTCTTATGGAGCCAAACACTATTCTGATCTAGTGAAGTACCATGAGATCAATGGATTATAGTAAGGCGATTCACAAGAGAATTGTTGCGAGTACAGTTGGTGAGAATGAAGCCAAAAGTTGAAATCAAAAGACACCAGCGAACCTAGCGAAGATGGCTATCCAAAGCTCTAGTAAGGTTAACTTTACGACTTACTCTGAAGAACGATAGTCGAGGGTGCCAGAAGACAGGAACAAGTGGGAACTCATCAATCGCAGTCAAAGCGATACCACCATAGTCTAACACAAGGAGAACTGACAACACACCGGACGGTGAAGGAAAGTAGACTAGAAGAAACGTAGGGACTGCGCATCGTCATTCTTTCTCTATTCACCCCCTGTTCTTGGGGTGCTGGAGGAGATTCTCACATCCGGGCACAAGGAAGAAAGAGTTGGAAGAAGGCATTTCCTCACAAGTCCTTTAGATAGGTATTAATGGCTTTGGCTGCTTTCTTTCCCTCTCCCATAGCCCTGATTACGGTTGCTCCTCCACTGATTATGTCTCCGCCAGCGAAGATACCTTTTCTCGTGGTCATCAGGGTGTCGGGATCGACTACGAGTGCTCCTATCTTATTGCTATTCAGGCCCTTAGTTGTTTGACGAATGAGTGGGTTCGGGCTTTGGCCAACTCCAATCACAACTGTATCAACATCAAAGGTGAATTCTGAACCCTGAATGGGGATGGGTCTTCGCCTTCCTGAAGAGTCCGGTTCACCTAGCTGCATCCTGATACACTCAAGCTGCTTCACGTAACCCTTTTCATCGGCGATGATCCTGGTTGGGTTTGTCAATAACATGAATTCTACTCCCTCTTCCTTTGCCCTTTCTACTTCCTCTTTACGTGCTGGCAACTCTTGCTCCGATCGGCGGTAGACGATGGTCACCTTGTCGGCTTTCAGTCTTAAGGCGCAACGAGCTGAGTCCATCGCTGTATTGCCACCGCCGACGACCGCGACACGCTTCCCAACCTTGATGGGTGTATCGTACTCAGGGAAAAGATACGCCTTCATCAAGTTAACCCGTGTTAGGAATTCGTTAGAGGAGTAGACTCCACTAGAGTTTTCCCCCGGTATTCCAAGGAAATCAGGCAATCCAGCTCCGCTTCCGACGAAGATAGCGTCGAAGCTGTCATGGAATAGTTCGTCGATAGTGTAGGTTCTTCCAATGAGTGCGTTTGTCTCTATTTCAACGCCGAGTTTCCTGACGTAGTCGACCTCGGCCTTAACTATCTGCTTTGGCAACCTGAACTCTGGAATCCCATACACTAGGACTCCGCCGGGGACATGAAGTGATTCAAATAGTTTCACTTTGTGCCCCACCTTGGCTAAATCGCCAGCACAAGTCAGGCCGGCTGGACCAGACCCTATCACGGCGACTTTCTTTCCAGTGGACGCAGGAGCCTTTGGATTTTTGACGCCGAGTTTCTCTCTTTCATAATCGGCCACAAATCGCTCCAGTCGTCCAATCGCAATAGGTTCTTTTACCTTGGCCAAGGTGCATGTCTTCTCACACTGTTCCTCTTGTGGGCAGACGCGACCACATATGGCCGGCAAGCTATTTTGCTCCTTGACTATGGATATTGCTTCGTCGAATTTTCTCTCTTTGATGGCTTTGATAAAACGGGGGATATCTATGCATACTGGGCATCCGCCGCAGCAAGGCCTGTCCTTGCACTGCAAACATCTACTTGCTTCTTCAACAGCGCCTTCTTCTGCGTAGCCGAGTGCCACTTCTTCGAAATTCTTGATTCGCTCTTTTGGATCCTGCTCAGCCATTCTAACTCTTTTTTTAAGTTTCTTCCCTTTCACAGGTTCCGGTTTCTGTGCCATAGGGGTCACCTTTTTTCTTTTCCCAGAATCGTCTGATTGGCGCTCTTGTTGAAAATATCCATTGAGGCTTTCTCTTCATCGATGAATGTGCGTGATCTTCGCATAAGTTCATCGAAGTTGACCTTCCGCCCGTCGAACATGGGTCCGTGAACGCACGCAAACTTTACTTCGTCTCCAACAGTGCATCGGCACACTCCGCACATCCCCGTGGCATCAAGCATAAGGGGGTTTAGGCTGACTTCGATCTTGACTCCGAATTCCTTTGCTACAAGTGCTGCATTCTTCATCATTATGAGGGGGCCGACCGTTATTATCCAGTCAACCTTCCTTTTCTCAAGAAGCTCTCTAAGGGCATCCGTAACGAAGCCCTTTCTGCCCTTGGAACCATCGTCTGTCGTGACGATTAACTCGCTAGAAATGCTTTTCATCTCATCCTCCATAACGAGGAGAGCTTTGTTTCGGGCACCAATTATGGAGATAATGTAGTTCCCATGTTCTCTAAGCGCCTTTCCCTTTGGGTATAATGGGGGAATTCCGACTCCGCCGCCAAGCAAGACGATAGTTCCGTACTTCTTTAATTCGATTGGAACGCCTAATGGCCCGAGAAGATCTAGAACGCTGTCACCAGGTTTTAGAGTGCCGAGGAGCTTAGTGCTTTTCCCCACTTCTTGGTAAACAATTGTGACTTCTCCTTTTTCTGGGGAGGCATCCGCCTGAGTCAATGGAATCCGCTCTCCATTCTCGGTTATTCTCAGAACCAAGAACTGACCAGGCTGAATTTTCTTGGCGACTACCGGCGCCTTTATTACAATTCGTTTTATATCCGGTGCTAATATTTGATTTGAGATGACCTTGTACACAGAAATCACCTTACCTTACGAAGAAATCACGACTATTTCTTATGCCTTTTATACCTCTCGGTGTGACTCTGCCAAAAGTTTGCATCTTATATATCTTGTTTTAGCTCGAAATATATACCATATATGGCCATTAGTATATTATAGCGAAAATGTATATATTCATCGCCACAATTACTATACCACGCGGAAAGGCTCTTATAACTAGGTCATGGAGGTGTGAAAGCTTGAAAGTACTCGAAATAGAGCCCCTGAAAGATATTGATTTGCGTGTAGTAATGATTGAAAAAGAATTTAATGAGCCGTTCCTGCCTATAGCCTCAACTTCCGGTTCACCAACGAGGCTGCTTGCTAGACCTTCGATGGCTTTCTCCAAGTTTATTGAGGAGCTAGTCAGAAGGAGCAAACCAACCTTCGCGACTGAGGAACTAGGTGACCGCTCACCAAAGGAGTTCTACGACAGCAACCCTTTAGTCCCAATATTCAAGAAACACAATGTCTCTTTCCTGCCAGTTGACATCGATGAGAATGCCAAGTCATATCTCTTCGCTAACATTAACAGCAAGGTTGATCTTAGGACAAAGATTCTCGATGAGCTATCAGCGCTCTCTAGGCAAAAGGGTGCGCTGAACAAGGCTCTCATGCAAAAGGAAGACTATTTGGTGGCCTACGGACAGTGCCTTCAGTCTGAGATCGAAGAGGAACTAAAGGAAATCAACTTCTCAACTCGACAAAACTGGATCGTTATGGGAATTCTTGAAAGCGCCAAGAGGTTGGACGGCAAGAATAATACTTCAATGTTGTGCTACCACATAAGTAGCCCTGAGCATGTAGAGGGAATCAAGAAACTACTGGAATCACTCAAAGTTAAGGTTGATGTCCTCTCAGTTTCCAAGAAAGCCGTTCCGATACAGGCAGAAGCACCAACTGTAACTAACGGCAGGGTAGAGAATGTGCTGCAATCAATGAGGATTCAGGTGAAACCCGTCATCAAGAAAGCGACAGAGTATCTTCCCTACTTGCTTTTTTTCCTAGAGTGCGATAGCAAGAAGGTTAATCCATTCGACATCTGCATGGGATACGACGCAGGCTTTGACAGCGTGATACCTTACAGCGATATGCCGCCCGAGGACGCAAAGGCAATAGTTCAGGAAGCACTGCTTTCAAGAGGACCTGCCGGTGCGAAGCGCACTTGTTTCTTGATTGGTGGGAAAGACTCTGACAAAGCTGAAAAGGTTCTTGAAGTTGCTTTGCAGGCAATGTTTCCTCCATTCGAGGCTCCAGTCATTATTGACCCAAGTGGAGCATACACCACGGCAGCAGCTATGGTGGCAAAAGCGGAAAACGCATTTGCGGCTCATAGTCTCGGAGAGATTAGGAACAAAAGCTGTGTCATCTTCGGTACTGGTCCCGTTGGAAAGATTGCCGCGGTTCTCTTGAGCCGACTTGGATGCGAGGTTACAGTCGTTAGCCCCAACCCAGTTCGCGCTGACGGAGACGCGTATGTAAAGGGAATCGCTTCGCAGCTATACGAAAAATACTGCGTAAACGTCGAGGGATTCTTCGCGCCTACTAGGGAGCAAAGGCTAGAGATCGCAAGAAACAAGGACCTTGTTTTTGCAGCAGCGCAAGCCGGAACGCAGCTCGTGGATGTTCAAATGCTGAATGAATTGGAGCCAGTGAAGATCTTTGTCGACATAAATGCTATTCCGCCACTAGGGATTGATGGATTGAAGCCTGAGGACGAAATGAGAGAACTTGCAGGTGGCATGTTCGGAATAGGTCCCATAGCAATCGGGAAACTCAAGCACAAGATTGAGATCGAGGTTCTCAAGCAAGCAAAGGAAATTGGAAAAGGAGTCTTCGACTACAACCAAGCTTTGGACATTGCGAGAAGACTGCTGCAGAAGAAGACCTCAGTTCCGGATTTCACAGTAACCCTGACTTATCCAGAATCGAAGATTTACTAGTCTCAACCCAGGAAGAAGACTTTAATTGTCTTCCTCCATTTTTTTGATTTTTAGCTCTCTTCTGATGCCTTGGCCGTCTTTGTTTCTTTTTGTAGAAGGATCTTATCTCGTCCTTCGACCCGTGTTCTCAGCTCATACATGCGGTCTATCGATATTTCGGCTATGTCTGCTGCAAATTCGGCTATTCTTCTTATGCTGTCGCGGATTGAGCAAGTTGAGCACACGACCATGCTACTGTTCTCGGTGTTGGCGAAAGTTTTGGACGCGATTTCCCTTCCAGACTTCTCGATGTCATCTTCTTGTTCTATTATCTTCTCTGCGGTTGGCATGTCCCTAGCGAAGAAAGCTTTGATCGCACTGTTATACATTTCTGATGCCTTGATTCCGGCATCCGCCATCAGTTCTAAGAGTTCCTTCGGTATTCCCTGCTTTTCTCCTTCTAAGACTATTATGTTTCTAACGATATTTGCTGCTTGATCTGCTGTCTGCTCAATCCTGTGTACAAGTGTTTGATAGTCGAGGCAGTCGATAAGAGTGAGGCCAAGTTCGTTCGCGAGCCCTGGGTTTGTGGCTGCACTCCTTAGCAGCCTTATTTCAAGAAAAGATAAGTGATCAACGTCGTTGTCAAGCGAGAATACGACCCTAGCTAGTGACACGTCAAAGTTCTTGAGCGCAGTCATAGTATCTCTCAACATGGCCTCGGAGATTGCGTGCATTCTTTGTATGCCAGCGTTGACATGAGCCTTGGAGTCATCCATTAGAATCTGAATATGAACACCCTTTGTCGTCGCCTCCATAATATTCATAAAAAGCATGCCAGCGGCTTCACGTATAGCTTTCTGCTGCGTGACGTTAATCATGTCATTAGAGATGATCCTTAGGCCAGAGTACCCGTTCAAATAGCAGGCGATTATTCTCCTGATAATGGAAGCAGAGGTTTCGTTGGGCTTAATCTCTATGACGACTTCCTTGCTGCTCTCCCTCATTCCTGTTCCAGGCATAATTACAAGTGAGCGGTTTTGTTGAAGTGTGAGGGATACTTCGTCCCCTTTCTTCAGTCCGTTTAGTTTCAACCAGTACTTGGGCAAAGAGACTACCAAGGAGCCTCTCCCTAACGATATTATTCTTCTCGTTTCCAAATCTTCCGCCTCCATTATATATATTGCATTTATCGATATATAAATCATATCAGATCAGCAAGAACTGCTCAGATGTATATACTAGGCTTCCGAGACATGTTAGGATCCGTTGACCATGTCAAAAAGGGTAAGAAAAGATCCCAGGTTTAATTCCTACGTGAGCATTTTTCCAAATCGTATCGTCGCGATCGTGTGTTAAGTTCCGTGGCTTCTGTAGCCAGTTCTCCCAACTTTCCTGACGCCCATCATAATGGTTCCAGTCCCAGTTCTATTCTTTTGGTAGTCTAATTGAGAGAAGGCTGATAACAGAAACCTCGTCACGAAACTGCTGATTACGTTGGGAGAAGTTCAACACACTCTAGGCATCATATGACTGATTTCAGTACATAGAATGCAAGTAACTCATGGATTTGGTCGCCCTTCAGAGATCTTGTTACTGGATTCGAACAAGTTAACCTTATAACATTGTTGCGGTTTACTTCTCTGATCTTTAAATCAGTTTTCGACAGTACGCCGCGCTTGCCCATTGTTCTAATTGCATAAAGGCAGGAGAAGGCGATCCGAGCCCATGTCGCTGGACAAGTTATCTGCGCAACCTTCTTCGTGGTCGTCTATTATGAAGGACCCTGTCATGAACAAGCTCCTCCTGTACCAGATCTTTAGCGGGCTCAGCGGCGGCATCTATGGTATTCTCATAATGTTCTTCATAAAGGCTCTTTTCGGGTCCGGATACCAACTACAATATGCGCTTTTCTACTTAGTCTCCAACCTGACTATGTCTCTTCTACTTCTCCCAGGAGGAGCCTTAGCAGATAGGATCGGAAGAAGGAGCGTTCTAAGGATCGGCGTATCTCTGCTCGCCCTCAGTGGATTCATTGCCACAATTTCGACGGAGTTGTGGCAGCTTCTCATAGCCTCGGGAATGTCAGCAGCAGGGAGTGCATTCATTGGTCCCGCCCAGTCATCTCTTGTGGCTGACATCACTCTAGGTTACAGGAGACAGAAGTCTTACGGCATCATAACGTTCGCGAATATCACATCCATCACCATTGGAACGCTGGCCCTGTTTGTTTACGCTGCTGCGTTTCAGCACGTATTGGATCAGGGAACCTACTATAGACTGATGCTAGGCGTATCAGCGGTTCTCAATCTGGTTTCAGCAATACCTATGTTCCTGATTAGGAAATCGCCCACACTCGAACCGAACTATCACAACAGCGACTCAAGAGATAAAACTGGCATTGACAACACCTCAGCCGAGAAAAAACATAACCTAGAAATAGCAGGTAAGGAAGAAGGAAGGCAAGCTGATGGAGTCCCTCTATCCCTCAGAAGGAATAACGTCGCCCTCAAGATAATAGTTATCAATGCAATAATAGGGCTTGGCGCAGGTTTCATTATACCCATGTTCAGCTACTACTGGTCTGACGTCTTCTACTTATCAGAAGCAGCAGTATATGCCATAAACATCCTCGGATATATCGGAATAGGAGTTGGGAGCCTCTTTTCGCCGTGGCTGGCAAGAAGAGCTAGGAAACTTGGAGGAAGAGTCGGAACGATTGTTGCATGCCAAGCCGCGTCGATAATATGTGCAGGATACCTCGCAGTAGCCCCTTGGCAAATGAACCTATACCTCGCGGTTTCGGCATACATCGCCAGGCAGGACTTCATGAATATGATAGGTCCGCTGACTTCTTCGTTGCTTATGGATCACTCTCCGGAGAATAGGCGGGGTGTGATTAACTCGTTGACATCAATCGCATTTAATGTGCCAAATGGGATAAGCCCATACTTCACTTCAATCATACTCGGTCTTGTTCCGAGTCCATATGGCTACACGTACTCGATTTTGGCTTTGGTCGTCCTGTACACGATCGCAACAATGATTTACTCAACGACAAGAAAAGCTGATAAGTTACTCCTGTTCGGGCAGTCTCAAAGGAGCGACCCGAAAATAAGCCATTGACGAATTCTTCCCAGGTTTACTGGTCCTAATCCTTGTCCTTCCAGAACTTTACTCTTTCATTTAGACCTTTCTTCTTTGGCTTATCTATCTGTTTCTTTCTGTGAGGACGCTGGATACCGAGCTTTGTTTCTGCTTCTTCAATCTTCTGGATGACTCCGCCGAGGCGCGGATCCCATCCGTTAGCTTTGTTAATCCGCATTTCGGTCAAGTCTTCAAAGGTTTTCGTTAGATCCATTACCAATTGCCAATCCAAGGGACTCTGCTGTGCGGCATTCTTGAACACGTACCTAAGTTCTACTATGGCCTTCTCGATGTCTTCGTCCGACAAGTTGTTCTCTGACTCGGGCTCAGACATGAACACTCTGGCCCCAATTTCAGACCTTACTTAGTGGGGAGTTTGTTCTGGATAAGGCTTTCACTATCAAGGGCAACACCTTCACATGTCAGATGTCTGCTTTCAGAAGTCACTTCCATTCGAACAGAGTTCCGAGTCTTTGTCCAGACATTTCGTAGTACTTCGTTTTGGTTCCGTAGGAATGTCAGCTTCGAGTCGATAAGTTGATGGATAGAATTCACATGCGGCATGCTCGTTTGAGATACATACCTCTTAGGGCTTTTTATGTAACCGATAGCCATTATTGCATTGACGAGGAGCGGAATTCCAGGCGAGATTTCGTCTCCTAACTGGTTTCAATGGAAGTAGGTCTTGTTGGGAAACGAGAAGCTGAGTCGAGCTGAATGGAATCAATCTTGCTGGCTAATCGGGACCTTCACCCAGCACATTCTCTTCCGTATAGAAGGAAAGAGAATGAAAACCATGGACGAACTCCGAAGAGAAAAACCCGAACTCTCGATAGCCGACTCAATAAACCTGCACAGGGAACTGTATGGACCAAGAATGGAGTGGGATGACAGGAGAGTCTATGTTCACTTTAAGGAGAAGGAATTCGACATATCTGAGGACGCAGGGAGGATAGCGGTGAAACACATCGGTGATGAGGGATTCAACATGGTGTTAGCGTTTAACGAAGCAATCGAGACAATAGTGGTGAAGATCGCCGGCGAAGAAGCGTCAAAAAGATTCCGGAACCTCACAGCACTCGAGATTATAGCACTTGGCTGAGTGAATGATTCGTTTTCAGACTGGAACTCGTTTCACTTGGCTACTATTTTAGTTTCCTACCGAACCTTTTATATGCCTAATCTCCCATATACGTCGCTACATCAGTGGGGTGACGGTAGTCTTGGTTGATAGGAAACCGATTTTGCTCGACAAAGTGAGTTTCCTCGTTACCCGTCTGCTTTCCGTAAGGCCTACGTGTTTTAGTTCGTTGGCCAGCGCCCTTCCTGTAAGTAAGAAGAAATTGACAAGAGTCGTCAAAGGATTGATCGGCAAGGGGGTCGTCGTAACAAGTCCAGACAGAAAAGACAGCGATATACGAAAGAGAGGTCGACCGAAAGTCTGGCTCTCTCTCACAGAATCAGGGCTGGATTTGTTTCGCAGACAATTGAGCGTCACGTTCAGTCACCTGAACGTACTATTCGGTGACAACTACTTGGCTGGACCGTGGCTCACCTGCGAGGCTTACAGAGTCAGATACGCAGCACCAGCCTTGGACATTATCATCAATAGAAAGGATTTGATTGGCGATCCCCTCGTGATGAAAGAACTTCAGGGAATCGTAGATCGCTATTATGTCTGGGCTGGGGATAACGATCCCTTTCGAAGGGGGATGCGTGTTAGTCTCGGAGCAGCTCAAGCTCCCGCGCTGGCCGTTGAAGACCTTATCACTTTTACTCTTCGCTACAATAGAATTCCTGACTTGGTGATTTCTGCACCTGCAGTTCTGTCTGCGGCAGGGAGAGGAGTTGACTACGCGTATCTTCATCGGAAGGCTGCTGAATACGGGATCCTACAAGAAGTCGGGTTCCTTCTAGACATCGCCTGTTACCTTGATCCAGAGCTCCAAGAAAGAGGCGGTGTGACCTTATTTGCAAGGGATCAGAATAGATTCAATGCGAAGAATCTTCTATCACCATCGAAGAAGTCCTCACTTAGTAAACGCACGCTGGCAATATCAAGATCCGAAGGTATGGAGGGTCGGGAAAAACCACGGAAATATGGCAGGATTGTCAAGGGAGATGTCAATATAATCCCTTACCAGTGGTTCTGGAGAATTGCGCAGACACCAACCTTGGACGAATTCGTTGAAGCTTTTCTAACATATTCGTCTGAATCAAGAACACGGAAGCTCCTTGACAGACTTTATGATGAGGGCCACTGGCTCCTGACAAGGGATACTAATGCTGACCTATTCAGAGAGTTTGTTGAGAGGTGAACGACGGCTCAGGCGAGTCCCCCGATTCTTGTCAATCATGTAACCTCGTACATCGTATTTATGGCGTTTCGAAGAACATGGGAATAACATGCTCTCAGGCGGAAGTGAAAGGAATTTGAACCAAAATCAAACTTTCCCTTTAAGGCCATTGATGAGATCTCAACTTATCCATCTATTGGCTGAAATTGGCAAAGCACTCTCTGAGCGAACTGAGAGCGTAGCTGTGGGACGGTCGAGTCTGGTTCTCCAAGGTATAAAGCCTGTGACTTTTGTCGTTGATTTGGCATTCCTTTCTGAGGACGAATTTAAACATTGTATCGGCTCCCTAAAGTCTCTGGGTTATAGGTTTCAAACATCGGAACGTTGGGTGAGGCTCGTAAGAGAGGCTTCGATTGATCTCTTCCTCAACCGAATCCTTCTGATAAGCGGCTACATGCTCGAAAGGGCAAGCAAACTGGAAATCGACACTGGGAAACTAGTGGTTAGACTCCTAGATCCCCAAGATATTTTTCTCTTGAATTCTCTATCTGGGCATCCACGGGATTTGGATGACATGAAAACGATAATTGAGAAGACAAGTGTTGACTGGGAATTGTTGCTACATGAAGTCAGGGAACGGATGAAGATTGGGTCGAGCCGCAGAGTCCCGCTCTCCCTAGCTTATAGTCTCGAAAAACTAAAAGAGATAGGCGCAAGAATCCCTAATCAGATTCCAGAAAAGGTTAGGGAAATTCTCCTGCAACAGTCACTCTTTTGACGTAAATCGCGGTATTCAGGCACTGAGTTCAATCAAGGATTTCTAACAAGCAATCCTTTTTAGGTGAATCCTATAAGACATATAGAGCATACTATGACCTCGCAAGATTAGTTGTGTTATTGAGGTTCAGAGTATGAGAAGTAAACGGATCGTTCTTGTGGGAGCGGGTAGCGCCCAGTTTGGTCTTGAAACAGTTGCGGACATTCTTATGAGCAAGGTCCTTACTGGTGGAACAATTGTTCTTCATGATATCAATCCAAATTCATTGGAGATGGTTCGCCGAGCCTGTCAGGCGGCTATAGATGAGATGAAGTTCGATTTCTCGCTTGTAGCCACAACTTCTCGCTCTGAAGCATTTAAGGGTGCCGACTTCGTCATCAATTCGATTGAGGTTGGCAACAGGTTTAAGCTTTGGGAGCAGGATTACGAGGTACCCCAGAAATACGGGAACAGACAGATATTCGGTGAGAACGGTGGACCGGGAGGGCTTTTCCACTCGCTAAGGATCATTCCTCCAATTATTGAGATATGTGGGGACATCGAGAAGATCTGCCCCAACGCGTGGGTGATCAACTTCAGCAACCCCATGAGCAGAATCTGCCTGGCTGTCAAAAGAAAGTTTGGGAAGAAAGTGAAACTTGTCGGTCTCTGTCACGAGATTAGCTTCTTGGAGACGTACTTACCAGAAATGCTCAATTCTCCCTTCTCAAACTTCGAGATCAA
>Ga0315309_1000983_pt1 | contig 17312 bp, 9 predicted proteins | sample TDP4_MG_FD_203080 | JGI IMG/M metagenome (GOLD analysis project Ga0315309, IMG submission 203080) | Freshwater sediment microbial communities from Lake Towuti, South Sulawesi, Indonesia - TDP4 | ecosystem: Environmental > Aquatic > Freshwater > Lake > Sediment | place: Indonesia: South Sulawesi... | reverse complement strand
AGTCAGAACAGGGCCACCTCCAGAGAAACATCTCCCGATTGTGCTCGTAGGTGCGAAGTGTGATCTCGCAAGAAATGTGTTGGCTTGGGAAGCAAGACAATTTGCTGCTAGGAATAATCTGGATGGGTACATTGAAACAAGTTCCAAGGAGAACATCAATGTAGAGAAACCATTTGAGAGACTTCTTCAGCTCTTCGCCACCCAAGCAAGGAAGGCCGCAACATAGAGGACCACTCGACTACTGAATCATCTTTGCTGACACGGATACTCCTTTGTGGTGCTAATCAGTTGGAACCAGTCTGATTCTTTTGACGGCGGTCATTGTCAAGCGGTGGTAGAGCCGCATAAACTTGGCTTTAATAGTCGCGTTATCAATTCCGCCAACACCTGCTAGGTCCCCTATCATATCCCCTAACGCGTGGTACAGTGAATCCTCTGTCGGTCCCTTGATAAACGCTGTAACCGACTTGCTGACTCTCGACTTCAACTCGTCAGGCTTCAAGCCTTCTTCAGGATCAAACATGGCCCTCAGCGGACCTAGGTTTGCCAAGCAGAGTTCTATGTCGAGTCCAGTTCCCTTTAGCGCCGGATTTATCTCCAGCTTTCCTCCATCCTCCGTGGTGACATGAACCCTTTCAGCTACCGTTACTTCATCCCTTTCAGTCCCTGAGTCTACGATTTCGTTCTCATTGATTAGTTCTATTAATCCTGCGCTTATAGTCCCATCAGGGCCACCGACTATCGCTGATGGTTTTAGCATGAGGGCGTACGCTGCCCTGTGCTGTGGTCTAGCGAAATCCCAATTGGCCTCAATTCCCTCAACCGTTGCGTCATGAATCCCGCACATTCTCAGAGCAGCCAAGGGGTGTTCAGTTACGAAAGCGAAGTTCGCGCCATCGCGCAGCACAACGCAGGTGTCTCCTCTGACGACGTATCTTGGACATGCTAAGACACCGTTTAACGTTATTCCAGAGTTAGGCTTGGCTGGTGTAACCTTGATGGATGCTGTCTGCAGCGATTTTCTTAGAGTGTGAAGATGCATTCTGTTTGCACCTAGCTTACAATTGCTCGTGCTCGTCCTCCAAAACTGCAACCTCATAAGGCGTTTGACCTAGAATCTCTGAGGCGACAAGGGCGTCCTTCACCATGCTTTTCTCGCCCTGCCAGCCACTCAGACTGCAGTCTCCCGGACCAAACGCTACAACATCTCTCGCAAAGTTACTCGCTTTCAGCTCCCCCGCTGAGACAGGGAAAGGCAACCACTCGAAAACAGGCTCAAACCCTGTCAACTTCAGCAAGGCCTTTGAAGTTGCGGTGACGATAACGGAATGGGGGTCCTCTCGAAAAGGTTCCTCTTCAAGCACGTCTTCGATCGATACTTTACAGCCAGTTGTTTCCGTGACATGAACTAATGCTTTATTCAACTTTTCCTGAAAATTCTTCGATGAAAACTCTGGCGGCGTGGATACGTAGTAGTCAACCTCAATGCAACTAACGCCCCCCATCGTGCCTTGCCGTTCATATCTGATGGACATGGGAGTCATTGTTAGGTATCCAACCAGAAAATGTGACAGAATCAGAGAAGAGGTCTTGCCTACTTCTACAGGATACTTATCATGCCTAGGTTTTACAGTCTCACTTAGACTCTCACTGAATCTATTCAGCGCGTCTAGAGGGTTCTCTCCGAGCCATGAGAATGATGGATGATGCAGCCGTCCTTCAACGATCAGTTTGAAGGTTATACAACCCTTCTGGACGTTGCATACGTTCAAGCCAGTCGGCGCGACAACAATGAGATGAGTTCCGGCCTTTATCCTATCATCCTTAGAAACAAATGATTGCATCAGAGAGGCTGAGCGTCCCCGGTACCCATGTTTCTCTGACTCATCCCCAAGAAGAATGAAGGCAACATCAATGGGCGGTTCTTTCTTCTCCTTTTCTGAAAGTCTTCTCATGGCGAGAACCGCTGAAACCATATTGCCTGCAGCCAGATTCAAGTAACTCCTATCTCCATTTGTTTCACTCTTGTCCTTCGACCAAGTTGCATTGTGAGGAGTCCCTTGGGTGTCTACAAGGAATGTTACAGAGCGTGAGTGGTCTCGCCCTTTCGCGAAGAAGCATACAATGTTACTATCGCATCTTGTCGGGACCTTATGGAGTGCTTCGATAGGGGAAAGATACTCATCAACAAGGTATGCTGCGCTCCCTTCTTCCAAGGAACGAGAAAACCTACGAAACAGGTTAGATGCTTCCAGTTCGAGTTCGGGTTTTGGTCCAAAGTCACTAGCACTTATGACCCAACACCTCCCAAGTGCAATAGAGGAGACTGGCTCCATTTGATCGCGACAGACCTGGCTCCATGCCTAGCTGAATGAATCCGCGCTTATCGCAGTTAACATTTAAATGAGACGCCTTTACTGATCTCAATAGGTGATAGTCAGTGCCTTTCACTCCGTTGCACTGGGGACCTGCACTCCTCATAGGCTTCATGGTCTTTCCACTCCTAAATATTCCGATCCTTGTAGTGTCAAGCGTGATCGTTGACATTGAGCCGCTTGTTATGAATCTTCAGCACGGGTTTTTCCACTCCTATCTAGGAGCAACAATTGCAGGCTTAATGGTAGCCGTTGCAACGATGCCCTTCAAAAACAGCATAGAATGGGCCTCAACCCACATCGTGGGATTGCCTCAGAGAGTATCATTCAGAAACGTGGCACTTACGTCATTATTCGCCGTCTGGCTGCACGTATTCCTAGACTCATTCCTGTACCCTGAAATGAAACCCTTTCTGCCCTTTGACGGCAACCCATTCCTAGGCTTAGTCTCCTCACCTGTGATCTATGAGATTTCATTCGTGTCGTTTCTACCAGCTCTCGCGCTCTACCTTCTTAGGATCTACATGAGTCTTCGAAAAGCAAGAAGTAACTGGTGCGAGCAACAAGATGGCATCTTCCGACTCTCCTCTGGCGTATCCAAAAACGTTAAATACCATTCCCTTTATCCATTACTTTCACGAATGCCAAGAAACCTAGCTGATGAGCGAAGATGGTTAAGTCTCCCACTGGTGAGTTTGCCGCCAGAAGAATCGTTGGAGAGCGGAAGCACTTCAGGTGGCGGAGCTCCAAGTTCAAGAACAGGATGCTCCGGATAGGCGAGATGACTCCATCTGAAGGCACACCACAAGCCAGTGGGATCGTTCTCGAAAAAGTAGGACGAGAACCCAGAAAACCCAGCTCAGGCGTCAGAAAATGCGTCAGAATCCAACTCATCAAAAACGGAAGAACATGCACCGCCTTCATCCCATACGACGGCGCCTTCGACTTCATAGACGAACACGACGAAGTAGTCATAGAAGGAATAGGAGGCCGCAAAGGTGGGTCCATGGGAGATCTTCCGGGTGTGAGGTATCGGGTTATTAAGGTGAATGGGATTTCGATTCAGGCGTTGTGGTTGCATAAGAAAGAGAAACCTCTGAAGTAGTTCGCTTGGGTTAAGGCGCTTTGTTTTTGCCTCGTTGAGGATCCGCACCTTCTTGTCTTTGGCCACTCTCCTTGCAGATGCGTCTCTTTTTCTCGGAGTCTTAGACCGGATGCACTAGACTCAAGAGGATAGAGCAAGGTTTTTTATGGGGTCTAAACACACCCTCTAATTTGCGATCATGACGCATTTCTGCGAGTGACATCATTAATGACCATTAACTTCATCAAAGAGGCTCCTCCACCAGAAGAGGAGACTCTCAAGAAACTACGTCCCTACGTGGCTCAATGGTTCAGAGAAGCATTTGGGAGAATGACTCCCCCTCAGAAGTACGCTGTACCATTGATCCATGAGGACAAAAGCACATTGATATTCTCGCCGACAAGTCGATCATCTTTTTCCTGCCTTGATTGACGGGGTAGTTGATGCCTCAGTTCCGGGTCTGTCTAGAGCCTGGTATCTCATCTTAAGGCGATTTGCCTCCCTTCTTGGAACTATTAGGTGTCTATTTCCCTTTCCCGAATGCTCATTCACTAGCATAGCTTTAAGCCTCCCGCGTCGATAAGTTGCGTAGAGTGTGTTGGGTTTGGTTCCAAGGATCTCGGCGAGTTCTCTGAGTCCTAAGCCCTTTCTCTTTATGTTCTCAACTTTCTTCCTCTCTTCTAAGATTCTGTTCATAAGTCTCTGCGCTTCAGAACTCTGCATCACCAAGTATGTATGCACCGACCCCATCTGACGTATTAGTGTGGCTTGTAGCTGCCCTTGGCGATATTGATTGTACAACTTTGAATACGAAACGCCCAAGGTTTTGGCGACATCCGCAAGTCTTACGCTGTTCTTCTTTGCCGATTCTATGATCTTTGCTTGTTCATTGATTTTCTCCCTGAACCTCTCCAGCTCTTCTCTTGAAACATGCTTCCAGTGCCTCTCAGTCATGTAGTCTGACTCCGGGCAAGACTTCAGCTTTCCGGTGCTGATCCATTTCCTTACGGTAGAATCACTAACATTCAGTATCCTAGCAGCCTCTCCCGTTGTGATATAATCCGCCACATGGTATGCTATTTTGGTGGTCTTCTCGCACCAGCGAGCTACTTTGCATGAGTACATCGCCAATCCTGCATCCAGCAATGCAATGGTTGCAGGCTTACGAAACCGTATCGTTTGCTTACGCCCACCTTCTTGGGTTGTGACTCTTAAGCTGTTGGGTGCGATGGAGTGGACGAAAGTCGTGACGTAATCGATAAGAAACGGGAGCCTGGTCTGGCGGAAAGACCATCCCCACTTGTCTATCTCTCCTCTTGCTCCATGTCTCTTTCGCAAGAAGACCGGACAGCATCCATCTCCGTCTAGAAGACCAGCTAAGAATGGGATTCCATTTTCAACTGTGAATAGTTTGTTCTCGTCAAAGAATTCTTCTCTTGCGTCTGGGTCACTCATCATAGTCTTCTTGTTTGGGAGGAGATCAACTAATCGAGTCGAATATACTCGGAGAATTATATCGTCTTTTCCTGATTCACCAAATACAGTATGGGGGGACAAACCCGTCCTCTTCAGCAGCTGGGTAACCTTTTCGGCTATGTCCCCTTCATTGCCCTGTAGACAGAATTTGATTTCGTATTTTCTGCCACGATTTCCGTCGGCAAAGTACATGCCGAGAAGATAGTTCCAATCGGCATTAGAAAGTGTCTCAATGTCCACGAAATAGGGCGTCCTGCCCCTCCGCCTTGCTTTCGCTTGACTAGCCTTGTCCGAGGAAGTGTGATTCTCTTCATCGTGTTCCCTTTTGGCTTGAACTATGGGCGTGTTCAGCTTACCGTTTCCTCCGATTCTCGATGTAAAGTAGTAACAGTAGCTCCTATTTTAAGACACCATTTGGAGTCTTTGTATGGCTTATCGATCAGCCTTCGCGCACAAGCTGGCCCCCCTATTTCCTACCAGTTAGCTCATCACGAAATATTCCTTAGAACCTCTAGAAGGGACCTAAGCGCGCAAGAATTAAGAAAAGAGAATGAGGAAACCACGTGTAAGAGGCGAGTCGATCGGAAAGACTAGTCAATGCCTTTGTCGAGAGTCTCGGGTAGTCTTTGCTAGTTTTCTCCAGAAAACAGGTCTAAGGACAACATGATTCAGATTGATACGGCAAGGTTTTTTATCTTATTTCAACATAGTAACCAGTTTGCTTGATGCTATCATTTACGAGTGAGCGAACTGACAAATGACGATCAGATTCATCAAAGAACCTCCTCCAAGTGACGAGGTGACCTTTGGAAAACTGCGTCCCTATGTGGCCACATGGTTCAGAGAACAGTTCGGAGAGATGACACCGCCACAAAAGTACGCCATTCCTCTAATACACGAGAACCAGAATACGCTAGTGTTCTCTAGCACAGGCTCCGGTAAGACCCTGGCTGCTTTCCTATCTATGATTGACAAGCTTTTTGCAATGGGTGAAAGAGGCGAGTTGGGGGACACTGTCTATGTTCTCTATGTCAGTCCCCTAAGAGCGCTCAACAATGACATTAGGCGCAACTTGATGGTCCCACTCGAAGGGATAAGGGAGATTTCACGTAGAAACAACTTGGAGCTACCTCTCATAAACGTGGCTGTGAGGACTGGTGACACACCTCAATCTGAACGCAGTAAGATGCTTCGTCATCCTCCTCATATATTGATAACGACTCCTGAGACACTCGCCATAGTCCTAAACTCACCCAAATTCGTTGAGCACCTTAAGACAGTAAGATGGGTGATCGTTGATGAGATCCACGAGTTATGCGACTCAAAGAGAGGTGTCCACTTGTCTTTGAGCCTCGAGCGACTTCAGCGTTTCATCGGTGAAGACAAAGAGTTTACGCGAGTAGGCTGCAGCGCAACTCAAGCACCTATAGAAGAGATAGCCAAGTTCCTAGTGGGGTACGAAGACAATGGCTCTTTCAGAGATTGCAGCATCGTTGATGTTTACTCAACGAAATCCCTCGACATTCGTGTCGTATGCCCTGTCTCGAATCTTGCATACGCTAGCTTTGACTCTGCGACGGACAATATGTATTCGGTTCTCAAGGAGCAGATCGATTCACATACGACGACACTGATCTTCACAAATACACGAAGTGGAACCGAACGGGTTGCCTTCAAACTCAAAGAACTGTATGGAGATGAAACCATTGATCACCTAGCCGCCCACCACGGCAGCTTGAGCCGCGACACAAGACTCGATGTTGAAGAAAGGCTGAAGAAAGGCATGCTGAAGGCCGCTGTGAGCTCGACGTCTCTTGAACTTGGCATAGACATAGGTTACGTTGACCTTGTTTGCCAAATCGGAAGTCCTAAGAGTGTCGCCAAGGGTCTTCAGAGAATCGGAAGGGCTGGCCACGCTCTGCATGAGACATCCATCGGGCGTCTACTGGTTTTTGACTTGGATGACCTAGTTGAATGTACGGTCTTGGTGAGATCCGCCTACGACGGTAAGATCGACAGAGTCACAATCCCAAGAAACTGCCTAGATGTTCTAGCCCAGCAACTAGTGGGTATGAGTATTCAATCCAAGTGGAATATTGATGATGCATTTAGAGTCATTCAGCGTTCCTATTGCTACCATGATCTACCATACGAGGACTTCCTAGGCGTGACCAAGTACCTATCTGGAGAACACGTGAACCTCGAGGAGCGCGGAGTGTACAGAAAACTTTGGTTTGACGAGGAACAACGCATCTTCGGGAGGAAAAGAGGGGCACGAATGATATACTTCCTAAACATAGGAACTATCCCAGAGGAAGCCAACTATAAGGTGCTCCTCGAAGAGTATAGAACCCCTTTAGGACAACTCTCAGAGAGCTTCGTTGAGCGCCTCCAACCCGGTGACATCTTCGTTCTTGGCGGCAGAGCCTACGAGTTTAGGCGAACAAGCGGCTTGAAGGTCTACGTGAGACCAGCCTTTGGTCGCCGCCCAACTGTACCATCGTGGACCGGCGAAATGTTGCCTAGGAGCTTTGACCTCTCTTGTGAAATCGGACAGTTCCGGCAGGCGCTAGCAGATAAGATAAGAAAGGATGGATTGGAAGCGACCAGAAAGTGGCTTCTGAGCGAATACAGGCTAGATGTGAGGTCAGTGGAGAGCATCCTAGTGTACTTTAGAAATCAACTTGCGATCACTGGAACGGTCCCGACTGACAAGAGGATCCTGATTGAAGGGTACATTGATAGAAAAGGAAGACTCAACGCGGTCTTCCACAGCGTCTACGGTCGTCGGGTGAACGACGCCTTAAGCAGAGCCTACGCGTACGCCATAAGTAGAGCCGTGAAAGTTAATGTGGGCACTGCGATCCTCGATGACGGGTTTGTGATTACGCTCCCCTCAGGAAAGATGATCGACTTAGCTAGAATCCCATCACTTGTAACCCCAGAGAATATTGATGAACTGATCCGCAGAGCAATTAGGAGAACGGAGTTGTTCAAGCAGAGGTTCAGACACTGCGCTGTCAGAAGCTTCATGGTGCTCAGAATGTACAAAGGCTGGGAGATATCCATTAGCAGACAACAAACTAGGGCAATCAAGGTTCTTGACCTATTGGAAGGTATGGAAGACTTCCCAGTTGTAAAGGAAACTTACAGGGAGGTACTTGACGATGTAATGGACTTGCCTAACGCCGAAAGTGTTGTCAAGGGAATCGCTAACGGAGAGATAGAGTTCAGGGTCCTACCCCTGACAGACGTTCCATCCCCATTCTCCCATGGTTTGATCCTCGTCGGAGCAGAGGACGTGGTATTAATGGAGGATCGCGAGGCCTTATTGAGAGAGCTACATCGCCAAGTCCTAGCACATGTGGTCGGGGAAGCTGGAGAGGCGATCTTCCCAGAAGACATTGTTCAGTCACTCTATAACCAGAGGCAACACCTAACCCCCGAAACAATGGGCAAAGTGAAGGATGACATTCCCAAGATTCTTCATGACATAGGTCCAGCAGAACTTTTCCGAGATACTTACCCAACTATCTTCAACAGAATGACGGTTAACCAAGAAACTGCTGGCAGTTGGGCAGATGAGCTTGTCGCTGAAAGCCGGATCGTTGTCATCAGGACTCCAAAAGGTGAGTCGTTTGGCGTAACAATAGATGATTTTCCGATGTACTATCACGTCTTCAGGAGCACTCTCACCAAACCTGATGAAGTCGACAAGAAAGTGTTAGGAACCCTTGATGAGAAACCCCTCAAGACTAGTGAATTACTCCAAGCCTTGGGCACTAAGGAAAGTGAGCTGAGAAGATCTTTACGAAGACTTGAAAGAGCGATGCTGATCCTCAGATCCAAGTACTCGCCAAAAGGATCCGCAAAGGAAGAAGCCCGAGAAACAACTTGGAACCTTTTGTCAAGGCATCTTCCAAAAGGGATATGGACTCGGATAGAAGAGGCCGACCCCGAAGATGAGAAAGAGAAAGCTGCGAAACAATTCCTTTGGTCGCACGGTCCATGTATCCCCTCAGAAGTGGCTTCTCAATTGAATTTATCGGAAGAGGAAGCCGATAGAATACTTAGGCGCCTTGAGAGGACGAATCAAGTTTTCAGTGGCTACTTCATCGCCTCGAAACCACCCGGTCAGTACCTTGTTGCTGAAGATAGGGAGTTATTGAGGCAACTGGAGAAAGGTAGGGAGCCAACACGCTTTCCCCAGATCATTGTTACGCAGTTAGCCTTGGAGAAACAACATCTTACTCCTAGCACAAGGGGCAAGGCAGAAGATGACATTCTCAAGATAATCAGTGAACTTGGGCCTATACAGACTCACAGAGCACTCTACCACAGGATAGATGGTTTCGATGTGGATTCATTGCAGAAGCTTCGGGCAAGGGACAAAGAAATTGTAGTTGGGCGATTTTCGGAGAGAGGCTTGTCATACGTCCGTGTGGACGACGTGCCGATGTACATAGCCCTAAGCGAGGGGAAGAGCAAGGAGCTACCCGATGTCGATAAAGTGGTTCTGAATACCATTGAGAGAGAAAACCCTGTGACGAAGGGTAGAGTAATAGCGTTGACAGGTCTGGATAAGCCCATCGTCGACGAGAGCCTAGAAAGGCTTGAAGAAGCTCTCCGTGTAGTGAGAACGATCCCGTATGAGACGGAGGCAGAGACTCAGCAACTGACTCTATATGAGCCAATAGAGAACTACGCTCCAGCATCGGGGAAACTGGGTAGAAGCGAAGCACTGAGGACAATCATTCTCAGAATCATCGAGCAACATGGACCGATTACCATTCAAGGTATCATTTCACTAACCAATCTCCCATACGACGAAGTAGAGAGTACCCTCACAGTCCTCAGAAAGGAAGGAATGATTCTATCTGGACAATTCATTGAAGGCATACCCATCGAAACATATGTAGTTGCAAAGGATCTGCAAAGACTGAGAGAACTCAATAGCGACCTTGAGGGCAGCAACCTAAGTGACAACGAAATCCCATTTGAAGGCAAGATCATAGTCGACGTACTGAGCAACTTAGACCCATACACGTGGAGGGTTGCTCAACAGCTTACTGACCTCTATGGGAGCGCCTTCCACAACCCAATAATAGTCGACGGCGAACTTGTAGGCGCAGCCGATGTCCGGGTCACGCAGGATCTATTGCATATAGCTGATTTGAAGTTGTCAGATGTTTTATTTGAGAAACTTGATCTGGTTAAGAGAATAGGGAAACGTTTCATTGATATAGCGCTATACTACGGTCTCATGGCCGTCGAAGTTGAACTCGTCTGGGGTCAACCAGCTGTTTCAGAAAAGAATGAGAAACTAGTCAAGGTCTTCACAGACATAGATTACGAGATCGTGGGCGATAGACTATGCTGGGGGGAGACTCCCTCAGAGGTGTTTGATGAGGAAGTTGTCAGAGAGTTTCAATTCAGAAAACAACACGTACATCCAGAGACACGGGGAAGAACAAAGGAGGATGTTTACAAAATAATACAGAAAGTCGGGGGCATAAGGGCACCTTGGGATGATAAGCTGAGCATACGAGCCGAGGGATTCAGGAAGGACTGGATTCAGGACCTACTTAAGAAAGACAGAGTGCTCGTGGAAGACACGTTACTTGGAATGAGATCTATGCTCATACCAGTAAGAGAGTGGTCAACATATTGGTGGGCCTGCAAGACAACTTCCCGACTAAATGATGATGCCATGAAGCTTCTCAAGATCGTAAGGGAAAGCGGACCAATCTCGAAGAAAGCTTTGATCAGAAAGTCGATGATGCACCAGTTTGACGTCGAACATCTTCTTTCTATATTGGCGCACATGAGAATGGTTCTGAATATCGGAGGTCTAGCTCCCTCAGGTATTTGGGTCGCTGTAGAAAGATGGTTCCCTCCAGGAGTGCGGCTAGAAGAGTACGTCGAGCCTCATGAAGCGAGGAAAAGAATCGTTTACAGATTTCTCAAGAGTCTAGGACCACTTACGGTTACCCAGCTGCGTGAACTTACCGGATTACATTCAAGGCAGGTAAGACTCGCGCTTATCGAGCTAAGAGATCAGGGGAGAATAGGGCTAGGCAGATTCCTAAAGTCCTCAAGAACACAAATACAATTCCTAGCTCTCGAAGACCTAGATGAGCTTCACTTGCTCTCTTTCGCGTTAATGGAAGGAAAAGCGAAGCGCATTAGAGGAGCATTCACAGTACCGCCTGGTGACACACTCTACTATGGTTTGAAGGATGAAATCAAAAGCCTCTTTGGCACAGCATGGTGCTACACGATACTTGTTGACGGCTCAATAACCGCGGTCTTCAAGTCCAAAGGCGTAAAGAAAAGGAGCTTCATCATAACGGACCTCCTCATACTCGACAAGTACAAGGACAGCAAAGATGTGCTCCTCAAGATCATTGATCAAGTAGATGAAGCTGCGAGGAGAATTGGTTCACTCGAAATCGAGCTCAAGATGATCAACGGGAAAGCAGTAAGCTACGAAGACAACCAGAACATTGTAGATCAATTCAAGACTAGAGGCTACAAGGTAGGTGGGATGGTTCTCTACAAGGCTTTCTCGGTAGCCATTCAGCCCAGCGGGAAAGAAGTCTTCGCTGAACAAGTATGCGTAGCGTTCCTCATGCGCAGACAACATCTATCCCCGCTCTACAAGGGTAGAGGCAAAGAAGACATACTCAGAATTCTCCACGATATAGGCCCAATTCAGTGGACTGATTCTATAGCCATCCGGGTTGAGAAGTTTAACCCAAATGATCTCGATGAACTCAAGTGGCACGACAGGAAAGTAGTCCACGGCAGATTCTTGGGCGAGAATGTAACTCTGGTGCCCTCGGATGAGTTACTCGATTACTACTATGCCACGAGACCGCCGAACCTTCTTCTAGGATATGATGAACAACGGGTCCTGGAATTCCTGAATAGATTTGGACCACTAGATGAGAAAGGGATAACTCAAAAGACAGGCCTAGACATGAGTTCCGTGCAACGGATCATAGAGAACGTGGAGAGATCTGCACGAGTAGTAAGAGTCAGAAAGGGCGACTCGCCCTATGAATCTGACATTTGGCTCTATGACGTAATCGACCACTACCTTCCAAGAGGCACGGCGGAATTTGAGAGAACAAACCCCAAAGAAGCAAGAAAGAGGATCATTCTGAAATTCCTCGGCGCAAATGGCCCGGTAAGCCTGAGACAGATTGAGGAATGGAGTCATATGGACCCAGCCGAAGTAAAGTCAGCCCTATCTGAGCTTGAAGCAGAAGGTAGAATCACGTCGAGTGTCTATATAGGAGGGATCGCAGGCAGACGGTACATCAGAAAAGAAGATCTACTAGAACTCAGGCAACTTGAAGAGGCGTACCTCTCACAGAAGGTAAGCGATGAAGCGCCGTACTATGTTACGCTCCCGAATTATGACCCAGTGGTTCGAACATGGAAAGATGAACTGCTGAGAGGATTCTCAATAGGCCTTATTGAACTGGGCGCAGACTACTATGCAATCACTTTGAGATCAGGGAACCCTGTAGCAGCGATGCAAGTACATTATGAGACGAACGCCCTGAGGATACATGATATCGAGTTGCTCAACGCATCTGAGGAAAACTCGGTGAACTCTATCGCAAAAGAAATAGAGAAAGTGGCAGAGGAATCAAGGAAACTGGAGATACAAATCGAACACATAGGAGGCAGAGGAGTTCAGGACAGGCTAAACAAGGAGCTCCTTAAGAAATTTCTTCAAACCGGATTCAAACTCGACAAGGATGCATTGCACAAGAAACTCTGAAAAGGAACAATGACTCACCAGAGACAAAAGAAAACGTGTATCACCGCTGATCACCAACTAGAACACAATCTCACGCTCATGCAGAACCACAATAGAAAGAGAAAAGGAGTCATAACCAAAAATGTCAATCCTGATGAAATATAGAGAAGAAATGTCTCACGTTAAGAGTCACCTTATGAAAACCGCGCCGAACGAATCCGAACCAACATTCCCATTTAGTGACGGAAAATACAAATGGGAGCACACGCTGCTAGTCTTGAAGTCGGGGTTAATGCTTGCTAAAGAGGAGAAAGCGGAAACCGAAGTAGTAGCGCTCGCAGCGATATTCCACGATGCATGCTACTACACCTCAGAATACAACGAACACGGACATGAAGCTGCAAGGTACGCAATGGAATATCTGAGGAAAAAGAAATACCCCACTGAATTAATCGCAAACGTCTCCTACGCAATAGACGTCCATGTAGGAGAGATGAACCCGAAGACAATCGAAGCAAAAATAATCCAAGATGCAGACACACTCGACAAGTATGGCGCAATGGGAATCTCTTTGGTGCTTCTAAACGCTGGAGCTAACAAGCTTCTGTTTCTAGATGTGGTTAATAAGTTCAAGATTGACTATGCAAAGAAGCTTGACTTCATGGCCAAATCCATATGGACTGACAAAGCTCGTATGATAATGAAAGAACGGACAAGATTTCTGACCAGTTTCTTCGAACAATTGGAAGCTGAATTGACTATCTAACCCTCAAGTTTGGCCAGGTATACAGTAGTGGGCTACAAGAGAATCTTGCTCGAACAGTCAGGAGCAGGAGACCATACTCTAATCTGGATCAGGTCTGGCTTGAACTAGTTTTCGAGATCTCAGATCTCCTATTGTAGGGAAAACGTCGCACCTCGTCAACAGGGATAAAATTCTTCCTCCATCCCGCGATCGTGGCGAGGGAAATAGCCTTCAACTGGCCATTTCCACAGTATTCCTGCACTCTACTCCGCGCAACACCAAGAACACATGAAACCTCTTTCACACTTAGGTAATCACGACTTGATACGATTGCTCTATTCTTCTGCTCAAGCCTGGTTATTTCATTTTGAAGGCGATCAACCTCTTCGATCGGGATAAGAAGATAGTTCTTCTTCTTGGCATCAATACTCCTTATGGTAATGTGAGCAATTTTGCCTTGTCTGCATAATGTTCGGATCGTATTATCATTAATGTGTAGTTTGCCTGCAACCTGGTGCGCGGTGAGAAACTCTGACTTCAGCGCTCCAATATCTCTCTGAATCTCCTTAGCCCTTTCGAGAAACTTACTAATCTTAAGAGACCATTTTGATATTCCGTTTTGAAGGAGAACACTTCTACCAGCTGCTAAGATTGACACTGTCAACGCCCCGTTTTCCTCATATCGCAACGAAGCACCATCCCGCACCAAGCCATTGACATACTCGTCGACAAACTGAGCTAAGAATGGATACTTAGCTTGCGTGAACATCCACCTAACGTACAAGCCTCCAAAGATTGACCTCCTTCTCCTGTCAATCTTGCTGCAACTTGCGCTAATGTAACCATCCCCGTCTAGTAGACCACCAATAAACGGTATTTCTAAACCCTCACTTCTAACCCACTTCAGTGAATCATGGTTTAGAGATTTAACCTTCTTCTTCTTAGGGAACAAAGAAATGAGATCCTTACATATCACGTTAACATCAATTGTTTTACTTTGCTTTCTGAAACTGATCTTGGGGCTCAACTCCAAGCGTCTGAAGAAGTCCATGACCCTGTCAGCAATATCATTCTCACCGCCTTGTAATGATATCACTAGCCTGTATGTCGATTTGGCACATTTCATAATACAACCGTCCGCGAAATATAGACCCACCAAGTAGCACCTCTCTGCAAGAGAGAGATTCTGGATATTCATCTTATACACATACGTCATCGGCATCTATCCTTATTCCCCCAAAGCAGCGCCATTTTAGACCGGTCTTATTTCTCTTCCATCACTAGCCTATTGTCTCCTGCAACAATAAAAACTCACCAATCCATTACTTTGGCAGCAAGCAAATCGAACTTCTTGAAGCGGATGGAAGACGAATTATCAGGATGACCACTTTGTGACCAAGCTATCTGGTTTTTCGCCGATAGTGAGAACGGGGGACCATATTTTTCTGAATCCTCCATATTAGCGAAAGAAGACTATAGGCTTGCGCGAACCCCAAAGAATATGAATAAGATTCGAGAACATATATTTCACAAGGTCAGCAACGTGATGCGGTCAAAGTAAACCAGGGAGGGAAGGGTATGCCAATTCTCCCCCATGTTCAGAAAATAATCGATTCTTGGGCAGTTTACAAGATGGACGTGAATGACCCCACATTCAAGTCTTGGAAAGAGATCGAGGAGATTAGGAGCAAAAACCTGCAAAGGCAGATCAAGCTGTGCGCTCAATACTGCAGGTACTACAAGGAGTTCTTCAAGAAGCACAAGATCAACCCTGATAGCATCAAGACAACTGACGACTTGGAGAAGATGCCACTTACATCCAAGAAAGACTACATGGGTGACCCAATGGCATTCAAACTTGAATTCGATAAACTTGGCTTGTATGACGCAATTTGGGACATAAACTATACGGCAGGCACGACGACGGGCCGCCCGACGCCATTCTACAACACTGTTCACGACCACTATTCATCACTGTTGCAGGGCATAAGATCGTTCAAGATAGGCGGTGGACCCACGCCGGACGACCTTATGATCAATCTGTTCCCCCTGTTCTTACCGCATATCGGCTGGATCAAGACCGTTGAGTATCCCATTGCTATCGGTATCCCTGTAGTGTGCGTAAATGTGGGTTCACCTCACCCTGAGTTTCCTGTCCACCGGAAGCTTCAAACTGCCATAGAGCTTATTGAACATTACTCCAAGATGCAGAAAGCTGCCAATCGCCATGCTATTTTCATGGGTGTCGCCTCATTCATAAGACGCCTCCTCATGCTAGCTGAAAAACAAGGTAGAGACTTCAGCGCACTCCGCATGGTTAGGGCGCTCGGTGAACCGGCGCCAAAGGAGTTGCGTGATGATATTAGGAGGAGGTTGCAGAATATGGGTGCAAGTGAAGTATTCGTAGGCAATGACTACGGGTTTACGGAAATGCAGGGGTCAACTACTGAGTGCGTCGAGCTTGGCGGATGTCACAATCCATCGCCTGAACTATACTATTTCGAAATCGTTAATGAGAAGACGGGGGAGCGGGTAGAAGATGGAAAAGAGGGGCTTCTGGTCATAACACACCTTAATCGTCGTGGAACTGTTTTACTGCGTTACGCAATCGGAGACATAGCAGCGATAAGACGTGATACTTGCCCTAACTGTGGCAGAAACGGGGAACGGATCGTAATCGCGACAGGAAGCACCTATGCGACTAGGACAAGTGAGTTGGTCAAACTTAAAGGAGTTCTGATTAACCCTGAGCTACTAAGAAATGAGGTTTCGACGACTCCTGGTGTAGCTGAGTACTGCGTCATATTCAAGAAGGAAGACCCACAAGACCCCCTTTCTGCAGATGTCCTTGAATTGAGAGTAGCCCCATTTGAGGGTGTGAACAAAGACGATTTAGAGAAAGAGCTCATAGAGAGAGTATTTAATGCTACCGAGATGAGACCCAAAGTCACATTCACAGACATGAACTCTATTTTTGATCCGACGGTTAGCCTAAAGGCGCAACGTCTTCTTGACTTCAGACCAAAGGCTAGATAAACAAGTTAGTAAGTCTCTATACTTCCATTTTTTCTCCTGTCTCCTTTCTTCTCATTAGCTTACGGACACGCTTGTATGTCTATGCAAGCAACATAGCCTCCGACTTTATAGTGCCTTATAAGGAATCAACTGCTGACGTGATTGGTGACGAGGAAACAATCGATTCATCATTATGTATGAGCCTTTGACCAAATCACCCCACTACTGGTCAAGAAAAGTCTCTTACTTGATCTTGTGAGGTGAACTGTCGAAGGTGATGTAAGCTAATGATGGGAGAACTAGAGAGGATTGAGTAGAGGAACAAAGAAGATAGCTGGACTTGTGAGAGTAGTTCAGTGGTACTTGCGTTGAGTGTGACATGGTTCATCGTATGTCTGAGACTGTTTCGCGGCATTTGCCCGCCGTTGGGGAGATTGCGTGGGGGAACGCCGAATATACACTGCTGGATGAAACCGGCTACCCCGGCAGACGAGTGAACTAAGCGTGCAAGTGTGTTGCGGTAAGCCAGCTATCGCAATACAGTAACGGTGATAAGAGGTAAACAGAAAAGAATCTACGACAGTGGTACGCTGACTGGCATCGGACATTACAATACCTTCCCCTCCATTTTTTAGTATTTCAACAATCCTCTCCCTCACTCCCTACCTTACCATTGCTCTTCCTCTGTCCGTATGCTTTGTAAGCGCTTGCATTTATGCGCGGTTGCGTGAGTGCTGTGGTTAGTAGAGAGGGCGCTTGAGAGAGAGGAACCCCAGGAGGAAAGGTTTCCACGTACACCGGGCCACTGCTCCAGCCGGCAGGTTGGGTGGGGCACCGTGCGTG
>Ga0315309_1000982_pt1 | contig 17334 bp, 13 predicted proteins | sample TDP4_MG_FD_203080 | JGI IMG/M metagenome (GOLD analysis project Ga0315309, IMG submission 203080) | Freshwater sediment microbial communities from Lake Towuti, South Sulawesi, Indonesia - TDP4 | ecosystem: Environmental > Aquatic > Freshwater > Lake > Sediment | place: Indonesia: South Sulawesi... | reverse complement strand
CTACCAAGCATCAGAAGGAGCGGAATTCTTTATCTCCGCGGAGGATACCGAGAACGATGTGTTAATTGGGTATCTGAGGTTAAGATTTCCGTCGAATAGGGCGCATAGACCTGAAATTGCGGGCAAGAAAGTCTCTCTGATAAGAGAATTGCATATCTGCGGTCCTCTCGTTCCAGTCGGCTACAGATTTGATTGGGCGTACCAGCATAGGGGATATGGCGCCTTGCTTCTTAGAGAGTCGGAAGAGATCAGCAAGGAACACGGGGTAGAGAAGACTATCGTGACAAGCGCGTTAGGAACGAAACGTTACTACATGAGGTTCGGATACAAGCACGAAGGTCCATACATGGCCAAATTGCTGTGCTGAGGATCCTGGGAAAAATCTCAACCACATTTCAGTGTACCTTAGCGCAGTCACAGCGACAGCAGTGAGATATGTGCACGCAAACCTCAGCGCTCTACTATGATTCTTCTAATTTCAGCCAGATGGCGTCTGACCTCATTGGCGAGTTCGTACTCGCTGTATAGTTCGGCCAGTCTTTCAACTCCGTTCAGTCTTTCAAGAATGGTGTCGAGCTCGGCTTTATCAGGATCTAGCAGGGCTTCTTTGATCGTATCGAAGACGCCGAGAACATTAGAGATATCTGTTGAATAAGGCTCATAAGGCTTAATGATCTGTTCGATAACATCTATTTCCTTTAGGACTTTCTTCATCTTTCCAATTTTCGGCATGCATCCCTCCGAATCATTTCTTGGCGATCTAGAATAGAAATTGCTCGCGGTGGATTCATAAACTATTTCGTGAATTCTGTCTCAGCGTGGCATGAGAATTGTGGCCGAATTGAGCGCGAAAAGAGCTGGCAAATCCGACGTAACTGGCGCGTTAGCTGTTGACTGAGGCTTCTTTTCACTTTAGCATTGGATCGGGCAATGGAGTAAGTAGCATTTAAGAGTGTGCTTTTGATTGCACTGGAGAACGGACAAGAAATAGAAGGCGATTCGGACCATTCTTGCCGCGTTAGGATTCTTACCGGATTGTCCTGATTCGAAAGATATTTAAATTCAATCAAGGATCGTTAGAAGGTAATCAACAGATTCGGGAAGGCCAAAGCGAAATCTAACCCACAAATCCCTGTGATAAGAAGCAGAGGTCATGATACATGGGTGATGAAAGCAAATTCGACAAGATCCAAGAGTTGGCCATCAGAAGGTGCTTCTTTTTTCCTGCCAGCGAGATATACCCTGATACCCCTGCTGGTTTCTGGGATTACGGTCCACTTGGTGCCGCTTTGAAGAGGAGGATAATTGATGTTTGGAGACAGATGATAGTAAAAAGGGATGAGATGTTGGAGATCGACGGTGCTCAGATACTGCCTGAAAGCGTTTTTGAAGCAAGCGGCCATCTTAAGAGCTTCGTGGATCCTCTAACTGAATGTAAGAAATGCAGAAAAATCTTCAGAGCCGACAAGTTGATACAGGATACGACTGGGAAGCCGATTCCCGAAGCTCTTTCCTCCGAAGAACTGGACAGTCTGATTCAAGTCAATGACGTCAGTTGTCCGGAGTGTAGAGCTGAACTCTCAAGAGTTGTCAAGTTCAATATGATGTTCAGGTTTACGGCCGGTCCGAAGATGGATAACAAAGTTGCGCTCAGACCCGAGACATGTCAAAGCATTTTTCTGGACTTCCCAAGACTCTATAGAGCCATGAGAGCAAAACTTCCAATAGGCATTGCCCAAGTTGGAAGGTCTTTCAGAAATGAGATCTCGCCGAGACAAAGCCTTGTCAGGTTAAGAGAACTCATACAAGCCGAGGTTGAGGTCTTCTTCAATCCAAAGAAGGTAGAGGAATTTGAGAAATTCGATGCAGTTGCAGAAAGAAAGCTTAATTTTCTATTGTTGGGTGCAAGCAAAGAGGAAGTATTGACCGCGAAAGAGGCGGCACGCAAGAAGGTAGTTCAGAATAAGATCGTGGCGTACTATCTAGTTCTATTGGCAGAATTTTACGAGAAATTGGGTATAAGCCCAGAGAAAATACGTTTCAGAGAACTGCCGACCGAGGAAAAGCCTTTCTATGCAGAGTCGGCATGGGACTTGGAGATCAAGACGAGCTTTGGCTGGTTGGAGACTGTAGCAAACCATTATAGGACTGATTACGACTTGAAGGTTCACTCTGAAGGGAGCAAGACAGACCTAAGCGTAGTTGATGGCAACGAGAAGGTTCTCCCTTGGATCTGGGAAGACTCGATGGGTATAGACAGAACTCTTCTCGTCGTCTTGGACGCAGCGTACACGGAAGAACCGAAGCGGACACTTTTGAAGTTGCCCAGTTATCTGGCGCCGATACAGGTCGCTGTTTTTCCTCTTGTTGACAGAGATGGACTGACAGAGAGGGCAAGGGATATCTATGAGGTGCTCAGAAGCGGATTCGACGCTGCATTCGACGAAGATGACAGTATCGGAAGAAGATATTATCGAATGGACGAGATAGGGGTTCCCTTCGCGGTTACGGTTGACTACGAGACGTTAAAGGACGACGCCGTTACAGTAAGAGAAAGAGATAGCAAAAAACAGGTCAGAATAAAGATTGGCGAAATACAAGACTGGCTGAATCAAAGGATCCAGATGAGCCATTCTGCCTAGGCTCATGTCAGTTCTGAAACTCCAAGTCGTATTGAAACTATCAAGAGCACGTAATTTTGTGAATCACGTGAGCACAAGTCCTAGAGGTTTTTCTTCGATGAAGACCAGTATGGTTCGTCGGAGAAGGGAGACAACGTTGTGAAACGCGGATTACGCTGAAAAAGAGGGTGGGCAATAGATGGTGACGAGCTGATCTGTCCTCGAATTTCTTCAGACGTAACACAGCTACGCTTTCTGGTAGTGACTTGCCGTTTTCGGTGTTTGTGCATAAAGATAGACAAGCATATGAAGAGCTGGGAAGGCTCCGAAGATGGTTATCGTTAGATTTTTTAAGGTCTCCACATATTATATAGTAGGCGTTAATGAGCGATCTGTGGGGCGAGCGATGGTTTTTCCAACAGAGACAGAACACCGCGTCAAGATTAGAGCTTTAAGTGTCTGCCAAGACCATTTGAGAAAGGTTGTCGATATATCTCGCAAGATTGCGCAGCTGGTCGACTGTTTCGCGAAGTCAGACAAGGCTTCGGCTAAGCAGCTGTATGCTGAAATCCTAAGTCTGGGGGATGAGATTGATTCAGCCAAAAGAGTTGTCGCGCAGGAGCTCGCTGAGATAGGGGCTATCTTGCTAAGCCGCGATGATTTCCTGAGATTTACCGATTTGACAAGCGAGATAGCAGACTTCTGCAAAGGCATTGCCTTCAGGTTGATAGAGATGATGGAGAGGAAGTGGGACGTTCCGCAGGACATAAGGAAAGAGTTGGCAAATCTTTCCGGCGCGATGTTCGATTCGGTCTCAAAGCTCAGAGAAGCCATGTTCACACTTAACTATGGCGCATCAAAGGTTCTTGAGAAGGCGAAAGATGTGGAGATTGCGGAAAGAGTCGTTGATGATCTTTACAGAGACCTTGAGATCAAGATTCTCAACAGTAAGATGGAGATCCCAGCGCTGCTTCTCCTAAGGGATGTCATTCAACTCTTTGAGGATGCGACCGACAAGGTTGAAGACGCCGCGGATGCAAGCCGAATCTTAGCTTTTGCCATATGAGAGCGGCTCACCCATGTCAAGGCTCATTGAGGCCGAGTTCGTCGAGAATTTCCTAGTTGTTTGGAATCCAGCGGACGGTTCAGAACTATATAAGCTCGGATTCTATGGTAAGCCGATCGGAATACCTAAGCCTAAAAGCCCGGAGTTTGACACCCCTCTCGTACTCGATCTAATGGAGGGGTTGTTCCTCGTCGAGAAACGGCTGATCAAGGTTTTCGAGGGACCTAATAAGGAGAAAGTAGCGTTTAGACATCTGAGAAGCAGAGCCCGAAGACTCTATGAAGAGTTTGATCAGAAATATTCTGTCTACAAGGACCTCAGGGATAAGGAACTTATTGTCACGCCAGGCGTAAAGTTTGGATGTGACTTCGCCGTTTACAAACATGGACCGGGCATCGATCATGCGCCCTTCATGGTTTCCGTTAAGAGCAGAAAGGATGAGATAACAGCTACAGAGATAGTGAAGGCTGGAAGATTGGCAACTACGGTCAGGAAGAGATTCATAATAGCGATCCCTGACTTAAGGGCTGAGGAAATAGAATATTTGATATTTAAGTGGTTCAAGGCTTGAAGGGATCTTTTGCCGCTAAATATGCCGAAAAGCACATTGAATCGGCTTCGTCTTGATCGCCTTTGGCGCTCTGTAAACACGAGAAAGGCAAACCTGTCAGAGGCAACGCTGAAGTTTTGAGAAATCGCTACGGCTAGCCGTGTAAGAGAGCCAAAAAATTCGATAGGAATGTCTCTGATAAATCAGGAGGTGACGCTTCAGCGTTTGAGCCAAACGCTTTTAGATATTAGGTCAATTGGGCAGAGAAATCATCTACGTAGACGATCTCTTCTGAAACATGATCGGTGTTTAGAGCTCCTGCGTAGACATTGAAAGCCTCAATTCCGACGTATCCAATATTTGCTGCGGTCCAGACTTCATTGATCCTGAAAGTCATACTTACCGATAGATCTGGGGATTCATATCCGACAGTATAATGCTGTTGTTGACCTGTCTTGAAAACCAGAAACAACTTGAACCATGTATCACATGCGAAGCTAACCTTATCCAATATTTTGTAGCCAGTTCTATATTCCTCGTCATAATACCCGATATTTCCGTTTTCCGCATCCAATACCACGTTGGGATGGTGAGACTCTTTCCAGTCCAAGTGATCCTCAAAGCTGAGATAGGCTTTGAGGTTGCTTCCGCTTGGGACGTAGAACCATGCTTCTACTCTGTAGGTCCCCGGGTTCACAATAGAATCATTCCTGAAATATCGAGCCATTCCCCGAGTAGCCATAAGATATCCTTCTGGGGCTGGAGGGACACTCATTTTGACACTTCGAGACCCGTTTCTGGCTGCTTCACTTGTTACTTCGGCTATCGACGGGCGTGTCTCGAACTCATAGTTTCCCTCCGGGGTCATCCATCCTTTTTCCAACCAGTGCTCTTTGTCCCAACTATAATTACCTTTTCTAGCTCCTTCAGTCATTCTCATCCATTCTTCATTGGTCATAATTCTGATCTGAGGCACATCCTCGTAATCGTCCTTGAATATATAGGTACCAGGAGAAGCCCCAGGCTGGGGCTTCCCTTTAGCAGATACCGAGTTAGTAGGCATCATTGACGCGAGCATCATTACAAATACTAGAACAATCCATTTTCTGCACAAAGTAACCAACCATCCTAGTATCGGTAGATGAAAGTTTATAAAGGTTTTGTTCTGGGATAGAAGACCAACGTGCCTGAGCAAAAGGTTTGTTAACACTTAACCTAGATCCAATCTCGACGTACTGAGCAATAAGACAATTGATCTATGACCCGAACAGATTCTTGCTTGTAACCTGTGAGATTCTCTTCTTCAATGATGCTCATGAATGTTTAGATCACGCAGAAAAATAATGAGTACCTCAAAAGGTGGTGGATAGATTATGACAAAAATAAAGAGAATTTATGAAACGCAAGTCACATAATGGTCATTGTCCAAGAAAGTGTGAACCAGCATCTCTTCTGTTACAAAGCCTATCTTCCGCTCAATTTTCGGGCTAGAAATTCATTCCGTTATCTCGATTTCCTTCGTGACGGTTTTCCTTTCACTAAGCTTTCAGCCTCTCCAAAACGAAACTGATGATCTCGTCTGCGATATTCACATGCGTGACGGACTGTAGTCCCCTCCAGCCCGGTTGACTGTTGACTTCGATCACGAAGGGGCCATCAGATCCCTCCAGAATGTCAACGCCTGCAACCTTGCAGCCGATCGTTTTGGCAGCTTCAATAGCCAATTCTTCCAGTTCACTGCTCAATCTGATTGATATGGGTTTCGCGCCTAGGCTCACGTTGGTCTTCCATGATTTTTCAGCGATTCTTCTCATAGCTGCTAAGACGCGATTCCCAACCATGAATGCCCTGATGTCGGAGGATCCATGAGGGATGAACTCTTGAATGTAGAAAACGTTATGGTAAAAGTCTAGAGCCCGAAATATCCTCTCTCCAATGTTCGGATCAGAAATTCGAGTCGAGCCGATTCCCCTCGAACCAAACAAGGGTTTCAAAACCACATCGCAGTCCAACTCATAAAATGCCTTAAGGGCTTTATCAGCACTGTCGGTTACAATGGTTCGCGGAACAGTTAAACCTGCCTCCTCAAGAAGTGATAAAGCATAGAACTTGTCGACCGCTCTCTCGATCGCAAGGGGTGGATTTATAATGAATGAGCCTAAACGTTCCAGTCTGTGCAGAAGGTCCATGCGGAAAATAATCTCTTCTAAAGAGCCGCGTCCAACGGGGCGTACAATTATCGCTCTTAAGTCCTTAATGATGTCAACATCGTCTGTGGATATTTGTGGCTTCCCCCTAACCCGTGCTACAAGATTTGAGAAACTGAAGCATAAGGGATCAATATCACGTCTGCTCAATGCGTCTCTGAGTTGGGTTGAGCACCAACCATTCTCATTCCGAGTCAATATGCCTATCTGCAATAGAATCGTCTCCGTCCAGTACTTTACTAGGTTCTCTTCGAACACATTAAGTCTATCTATATTTCTGTCCCGTCCGTTTCTGAGAACATAGTCGTAATTGTGACAGTTCCTGTATGTTCCTCGGTAGATATGTCGCACAGTTAGAGTGTATCTTGGAGACGCAAAAAAAGCAGCAGAATGGTGCGAACCCATGGTAGTTTGCAAGCAGATATTGACGTGAGGGATAACTACGCCGATCGAAACAAGAATAACTTCTTTTTCCGCAGGTTAAGACTCAGAGAGAACGATTGGATCAAGCGATGTGTAGGCCAATTTGAGAGAAAATGGACCGGACACATAGTTCGTGCCTAAGGGAACTTGGTATAAATGATATAGAGTTTTGTCGATTAGTGCGCAAGTTGATCCAGCTGGCAAAACTGGGTACTCTGGGTCTGTGAACCAGTCTCTCTTCACCAACTCCCACTTTAGGAAGTCTTTTGATGAATAAAGATCGTAGCCTCGTGCATTGTAAATCCCGATCAGCATATACCATTCGTTGTCGTACTGGAACAAGGTCGGATTTTCACGATTGTCGTGTATAACGGTACTGATATACTTCCATTCTGTTCCAAGGTTCTGTGCTGAAGCTAGGTGTACACCATGTACAGCGGAAGAAAACAGCATATAGTAAGCGTCGTTAATCTTCACAATATATGGATCCCATCCAGCGCTGGGGTCTATCAAAGGCGAACCCTCTATCCTCAGATATCCTTGATCTTCAAATCTGATTGATGCTATGTCTTTTTCATATTCGCCTATCGCCAATCCCAGTCTAGCGTAGCCTATGTCGCCTTTGATAGTACTGAGCCAATCGCTATAGAACAAGTAGAATTTGTCATGTTGTGGGTCACAAATGACGTAGGGCGCTACTTTTCCCGCTAGACCTATTGTGGCGACGAATCCATATGTTTTTAGATCGTCCGTCTTCAGTATGACTGGAAACAAATTGGCAGTGATGATAACGTAGTAGTAACCTTCATCGTCTCTGAAAATGGAGTGGTCAGATAGTCTAAAGAATTCAGGGTCCTTGGCTTGCTCAGCATAAACCATTATGGGCGTGACAACTTCCCCGAAATAAGTGAATTTTGGATTCGCGATATCTAATCTTTCCTTGAATAGAATCGTTTTGAAGAAAATTGCAAGAGTTACCACAACCGCTATGATCAACGCAATCTGGAAAATGCGCTTCTTCATGGTTCGCCTTCCTGATGCCTTTGCGTGGAATTTTAAGGTTCCCATACCTTTACTTCTTTTCTCCCAGTAATATTTGATTCCCCAAGAAGTGCCTACGGCGGTTCCTTTCTAAACGTTCTTCATTTTGTAACAGCCATATATCAAGTTGAAACTACGGATCTGCAGGTTCTTCGAAATCAGAAACGAATAGAATGGATCAAAGGTACGGATCAATAGGAATCTCCGGGAGCCCAGCAGACTGCAAACGAAATTCTTAATGATGTAGGGTCCCAACCAGGCCATATGCATTTCAAGAAGATGCAATTTCCAGGACGGTCCTCCTCATGAAAACGCTCAAGGTAGATATGCAGATCAGTCTTTCCTCAGCATGCCCAAATGATTGTAAATGACCTTAGGCAATCCAGAGAGAATTAAGGCTTAAATATGTAATGAGATTACAGGCGATTGAAACGCGTACCAAATCTGAGGTGAATGTTCGTGAAGGTACTGGTGACGGGTGCCACAGGTAGAGTCGGAGGCAATCTGATAAGAGAGTTGACGGAAAAGGGGTACGAAATCAAAGCCTTTACGTTGCCTGGCGATAGGGCAGAGGAGAAAATTCTGAAGTTCGGAGTAGAGCTGTGCGAGGGGGATCTTAGAAAGTCTGATGATTGTGCAAGGGCATGTAGGGATATAGACGCGATAATTCATCTAGGCGCATATTTCCCCCAGAGTGGACTAGACAAGGAAACAGCTGAAAGAACTGCGGAGGAGATAACAAGGATCACTTTTGACGTGAATGTGCTTGGAACATTTAACTTGCTTGAAGCCTCCGTAAGGTACTGCAAAAGATGCAAAAGGTTCGTGTTTGCCAGCTCAGAGGGTGTATACCCAGAGTGGTTGCCTGTTTACTTACCTATAGACGAACGTCATCCATGTCGTCCAACGGGCCACATGTACCTCATTTCCAAACTCTTGGGAGAGGATCTAGTCCTAGGTTACCACCGTCAATATGGCTTGCCTGTTGTGATTTGCCGTTTCGGCTCAATCATAGGAGCAGGAGAAATCTTGGATCCACGTTATAACAATTCTCTTTACCATTTTTCCCATGCGAACTTCTGGCTCAACGGTTTGAGGCAACTAAAAGAGAAAAGCGAGGAAGCCGAGCGTGCTATTGAAAGACTGGAAAAAGAGGCCAAGGATGATGAGAAGCTGATAATCCCCTACAGAAAAACAGATGGAAAACCATTGCAGAGGCACCTAGTGGATGTCAGAGATATAGTGCAAGGGGTATTGCTTGCTCTTGAGAAGAAGGAAGCTATAGGAGAAGTGTTCAATCTGAGCGGTCCGCTTCCCAGCGATCTTGAGCAACTCGTACTCCACATGTCAAAGCTGCTCGGAGTCGCATACACTAAGATGGTTATGCCTGAGGATGTTTCCAGATTTCTATGGACTGGTGTAATTCCGTATTACGCAATCAGTAGCGAGAAAGCCAGATATTTGCTTGGCTACAAGCCGAGATATACAATGATTGATATGGTGGACTCAGCCATCGCCTTTCAAAAGGGCGAAGACATAGGCGTATTGGAGAGATTGCAACCAAAGATACCTCCCAGACTTTCTGATTAAAGCATCCTTCACGTCGATGAATGTGCTCGAAAAAATTCGGATTCAGTGTATTGGGCGTATAGAAGACAATGAAGGAATTAGGATGGAACTATGAGCGCCAAGCCCAAAGAGAACTGTCTATTTTCGGACCAGTCGCTCTAGGATGTTATTGAATAGTATTGTAGTAGTAGGGTCTTCTCCATAGTTGCTGAAATCGAAGGTTGAGATAATGATCACTCCATCCCCAGTTTCCTTTTCAAGTATGGTAGCTGCGTGTTCATGGACCCATCCTTCGAAGTGTCCAGCGCCTATATCTTTCGACTCTACTGGAGAGACTGCTTTAATTATGACGTTGGGCATAGCGAGATAGTAAGTCCATTCCATCGGATTCTCTATGGGTAGGCCCTCAAAAATTCCCTTGTCCCTTACGTAGTTGAAGTCTGTCACCCATTCTCCGCCTCTGCGGTCTATGCGGTAACGTTTGCCTTGGATGTCTAAGGTTCGAGGAGAAGTCGTTGTGATGAATGCTCTGCCCCCACTTTCAACGGCTCTCTTGACTTCATCGTCGTATATAGAGGTTATTACGCATGACGCTTCCTTGTCAATAGTATCCGTGATGGCCACGTTGTACCCGATGTCACGCAATTCGTTTGAGATGGTCTTCATAGTTTGATCTGGTGAATAAACTGAAATTAGTGCCTCTTTGCTTATCATGGGTTCCTTCAGATCGCTGGGCGAAACTATTATGTTGATGAAGTTTGACGCCACCACGTTATTGTCTGAGTCCAGTAGCTCAGCTGTCAAAACAAGTTTCGTGAGATTTGTCATGTTTGGTGCAGTGAAGGATATGCTGCCAAGGTCAGTCACATCATAGGGAGCTGCCGTTATACCAGCGATTTCACCCTTCAAAAGATCTGCCAGTCGCCATCTCAACTTCGCGTTGATTAGTTCCTCATCAGACCACTTTGAGAAGTATACTGGAGCGGAAAAACTCTCTCCGGACCACAAGTTCGTCTTGCTCTCAGTTCGGTCTATTATCAATAAATCGTCGTTGTTGATGCTTGATAAGTTATTCATATAGGCTTTAGGGTTGCGGTAGAAATCTAATAGGCCGTTACACTCCCAATGCAGATCGTAAAATTCAGTTATTATGTATCCGCTGATCTGCGGGTACTTCCTCATCTCCTCTATCATAAACTTCAATGCTTGGAACTGGCGCCACTGTGAGGAGACTGCGAATTCCTCCCAATCTCTCCACACTTCTCTCAGATTCCACGCGCCGAATCGTTCCTCAACTCCTTTAGGAATCCCTGATCCCCATCCTGTACTGAACCACCATGGTTCGCCACCATAACCCTCCGTGATATTCTTTAGGCTTGGTAGGCCCCAAACTCCGAACTCTGAAACCATCAGAGGCTCATCTCCTTTTCGAACTGGATCATTTCCAAATGTCCAACTGGGATCCGCCACGTACCTTTTGACGAAATCTACCCATTGCCTGTAGCTTCCGGGTATTGTGTTGTACCAGTGATAGTCATCTATATCTGTCTTGATGTGGTAGTTTGGAACGCATGGTGAGTTGTCCACGACGAGTCTCGTTGGGTCCAGGGCTTTGGCTAGGTCGTACATTTTGATAAGCCATTCCCTGCCACGAGAGCTGGATGGATCGACTCCCCACGCTTCATTCACTACTCCCCAAATTATTATTGAGGGATGATTCCTATCCCTTAGTACCATCTGTCTGAAGGTTTCAGTCAACCTCTGTTCGGCCGAGAGCGTGAAAGAACCTACATTGGGCGGCTCTTCCCAGATAAGGATGCCCAATCTGTCAGCCCAGTCGAGATACCTTGGATCTTCCAGCTTTATATGGATCCTTATGAGGTTGATCCCCATCCTTTTCGCTAGTTCCAGCTCCTTCTTGATGAACTCGTCACTTGGAGGAGTGTAAATAGTCTTGGGGTAGAACGCCTGATTTAGAACGCCTCTCAAATAGATCGGTTTGCCGTTTAGATATATCTTTCCGTTCCTGGCTTCAATCTCTCTTAAGCCCGTCGTTAACATTACTTCGTCTATGGGTTTTCCGTTCTTCTTGAGTGTAACCGTTACGTTGTACAGTTGGGGGTTTTCCAACGTCCACAATAGCATCTTGGATAAGCCCATTTCCATTTCAACCTCGCTCTCCTTCACGTCGAACTTCGCCTCCAACACTTCTCTTTCAGGCGACGTTACCTTGAGGTCGATGGAGAATGCCTCAGGATTCTCCGGCAGATTGCCTACAGTTGCAATAGCCCTTACTTTCGAGTTTTCTACATCCGGAATGACGAACATATCAGAGAGGTAGATGCCGGATGTTATCTCAATGTGTGTACTCTGCCAGATGCCGCCTACGAAGCTGTACCACGTCTGTTTGCCGTGGGGATAATTGCTGATTTGCACAGAATCGGGGTGAAATGCCCTTATTGTTAGTACATTGTCCTGGCCAAACTCGACAAATCCACTCAAATCAACCTCCAAAGGATAATAACCTCCTTGGAACTCCCCGACAAGTTTGTCATTGACCCATACTTTGGGGTCATAGTTGACGGCTCCAATATGCAGGACTATGCGGCAATCTGAATAAGCATCTGAGATGTTGAAAAAGCCTTGGTACCAGGCAAATCCATGGTAGTCACGGAGATGTGGAAATTGGCTTTGCCAGCAGAAGGGAACCTCTATCTTTTCTGCGTCAACGAAATTGTCACGGATGTACCAACTCTGGGATTCCCCGACAATACTTGGATCTGTTTTGAAGTCCCAAAGGCCGTCAAGCGATATCCTGACGCGAGGAAACGCTATCCCGCTAGGCACATGCACACCCTCCTTTTCCACAGGCTTAAGACTCAAGTAAAATACACCACTGATAACGGCTGCTACAGCGATCAACGTTAATAAGATGAATATATATTTGCGTCTAGTGAACTTAGAGACGGTTACCACTCTCGCCATCGAAGAAGTGGGCGTGTTTCAGTTCGAAGATGAAGTGCACATTCTCGCCGATATCAAGGTTAAATTCCATCTCTGTCATCGCTCGGATCATTACGTCATCTATTTCAATCATCGCGTATTTCACGCTTCCAACCGACTCGGTTATGTACAATTTGCCTCTGAACGTTTGTGCATGGCGACTTGGCGTGACCGCAACTCTTACGTGCTCTGGACGAATCCCTAAAGTGATCTTCTTTGTCTGCTCTAGGTTTTCGCCCTGTATCAGATCTGGCGTTATCTCAAAGTTCATAGATCGGGCATCAAAGAATCTTTTTCCATCTTTCGTCACCAACTGTCCTTCGATGAGATTCATCGGAGGGCTTCCCATGAAGCCCGCCACAAAAATATTCTGAGGACCACTGTAAATGTTTTCAGGCCTATCTATCTGTTGCACTTTTCCCTTGTCGAGAACGACTATCCTATCAGCTATCGTCATAGCTTCTTCCTGATCGTGGGTAACGTAGATAGATGTTATTCCCAAGTCTTTCTGAAGCCTTTTCAAGAAGCCTCGCGTCGTGACTCTGAGTTTAGCGTCTAGGTTGCTTAAGGGCTCGTCGAACAGAAAAACTTGTGGATTTCGGACTATGCATCTGGCCAAGGCGACTCTCTGCATCTCACCTCCGCTCAGTTGCCCTGGCGTTCTGTCAAGAAGGCGTCTAATATTAAGGATATCTGCGGCCTGCTCAACTTTTGCCTTGATTTCATTTTTCGGCAGTTTGCGAAGCTTCAGGGGAAAGGCTATGTTGCCAAAAACAGACATGAAGGGGTATAAGGCATAACTTTGGAAGACCATCGCAACGTCTCTCTCTCTTGGAGAGAGATCAGTCACCACTTTGTCGCCGACTATGATGTCTCCACTCGTTGGTAGTTCAAGCCCTGCAACCAATCTTAGCAATGTACTTTTGCCTGAGCCTGAAGGTCCTAGGAATACAATAAGCTCCTTATCCTTCACTGTAAAGGTTACGTCATCAGCGGCTACTACTTTTTCTTCTCCTTCGCCGAAGATTTTGGTCACGTGGTCAAATGTCACCTCGACCACAATATCCACCTCCTAATGGCTACTTCTTTAGTCCAGTAACAACGATACCTCTCAAAAAGTATTCCACTCCGATCAAATACAATATGAAAGGCACTGCCATCAATATAACGCCCCCAGATGCTAGTGTCCAGAAATCTCTAGTATAAGACCATATCATATTCCAGACTCCGAGTGGAAGGTTCCACATGCGTGGAGAGGTCGCAACGAAAAGAGGCCAAGCAAAGTTATTCCAGTTCCAAACGAATAGGAACAATGTTAGAGTGATTAGGGCTGGCTTTGCTATAGGAAGGAAAATGCGGAACAGAATTGTGAGTCTGCTGGCGCCATCAACATATGCGCATTCCTCGTAGTCTCTCGGTATGGCGTCAAACGATTGCTTGAGAAGAAATGCACTATAGGGCGAGGAGATGGGCGGAATGATGATGCCCCAATAGGTGTTCAGCAATTGCAACCTAGCTAGCATGATGTAAAGCGGTATGTAGGCGCAGATCTGAGGAATCATCATCAAGCCGAGAATCAGCCAGAAGAGCTGCGTTTTCCCTGGAAAATTAAGCCTTGAGAAAGCGTAGCCAGTGAATGACGCCATCAAGATGGTCCCAACTGATATGCATACTGTATAAATGAAGCTATTCTTTAGCCAATCAAGAAAAGCCGGGTGCGTGAAGATACTGACGTATCCGGTGAGATCTGGGTTGCTTGGGAAAACCTCTGGAGGCTGAGCAAAAATATTCGCTCGAAGCGATATCATGACCAGTAAGTAGAAGGGATAAAAGTAGATCGCAACAGAAATTGCCGTCGACATGTAAGCTACAAGCCTGAAAATACGGCTTGAGCTGGACTTAATCTTAGGCATTTGTCAAGCATCACACATATCTTTTATATATGATTCTGAACTGGATAATGCTTAGAGTAAACACTATTGCAACCACGACGAGACCTAAGACTGCTGCATATCCATAATCTAACGCATACCATGCCTGTCTCACCGTATAGAAAACTATGGAGGAACTGGACCATCCTGGTCCTCCATTGGTGAGAGTGGCGACCGGGTCAAAAATTTGAAACGCTCCTATGAACCCCGTTACAACCATGAATGTCAGCATGGGTTTTACCGCGGGCAGTGTGACGTATCTGAAGGCTTGCCAGTTGCTTGCACCGTCTATCTGGGATGCTTCGTACATAACCTTTGGAATGCTGCGAATCCCGGCTAAGAACAGGATTGTATTGTATCCCAATGCCCCCCAAACAACTAACAAGCCAACAGTTGGCATCGCCGTAGCGGTTCTAGCAAGGGGACTCGCAGCGATTGCTCCGGGTCTGCCCGTTTGAGCTACGGCACCCGCTCCTAGCAGAAATATCCAGTTCCATGCTGAGCCGAGCGTAACCCAGCTGATAACCATTGGAAGTAGAACGGCCGCTTGCAACAGCCATCTTAAGCGAGGCCTAGCCTGGATGACAATGGAGTTTATCAAAAGCGCAGGAAGCATAGACAATGCTATTCCTAACATTTGGATTAGACCGTAATAGATCGTGTTCTGCAATGTCTGCACAAAAACCCTATCGTCTTGCAGTCTCTCAAAATTCCTAAAACCAACATACTTATCTTCAGGTAGCATAATCTTATAGAAGGACAGATTTATGCCCTGATATATGGGATAAATCGAGAAAACACTTATAAGTGCAAAAAAAGGGAGGATCATGAGGAAAGCGTCACGCGCCTCAATGAGGCGCATGCGCCTTCCTTTCTTTTCTTTACTCACCCAGTGACCTCCTTACTCGTATTCTTCCATGATGGCTTCGAGATCAGCTTGAGCTTGTGCTGCCGCTTGTTCAGGTGTCAGCGTGCCGTCCATGACATCGACTATCCTAGGGTTGATCACATCGCCCCATCTCCATATGAGTTCGTGGAACGAGAGGAACTTGAATCCGAGTTCAGCCTGCTTTGCGAACATGCCTCTCGCCCCAATCGCAGCATATGGTGGATAATTCTGAGCTTCTAATACTGCTGGAATATGACCTGCGTATTGACCCCATCTCCCGTCATTCTTTGGTTTGAGCAACCAAACGGCGAACTCCCAAGCTGCCCCTGTCCTCACATCGCCATTCGCCTTCGTCAGGTAAATGCTGTGTCCGGAAGCCCAAACCTTGTATCGAGGCCCAAATATCGGTACAACCGAGTATTCGAAACCCGTCACCTTATCAAACGTCGCTTGCATCCATGGTCCGTGAATCCAACTTAGAGAATCTCCCGCGAGTCCTGCAGCAAGTTCTTCCCACGTATGGACCTTTCCCAGATTCTCGTCAACTATTGTCTTGTATACATTGAAAGCGTATATTCCCTCGGGCGAGTCAACTCTGAAGTCGACTTCACCATCTTTCATCAGAAGATCTTCAGGCGTCAAGCACCACCAAACCCACCAGTCTCCCCACGATGGCAACCCGAATGGATAGAGGTTTTCAGGCAGTTTCGCTCTTGCATCCCTCCACCAGTCCAGCAGATCATCAGGAGTTTCGAGCTCACCCGGCTTCGGTATTGTTATGCCGTACTCTGCCGCCATCTTAGCGTTTACGTACATCGCGTAGGGGTGTACATCAAATGGTATCCAATAGGTATGCCCGTCTGCCTGCGCTAAGTCCCATGCGTATCCGATGAACATGTCCCTTGTTACGCCCGATTTTTGAACTAGATCATCTAATGGCTGCGCTATCGTATCTTTGAAAATAGGCAGCTCAGTAGGATGCATTATCGAGAGATCTGGTATTCCGCTGCCCGCCTTGTATGCAGCGGCGAGTTTGCTGTAGACATCACTCCATCCTCCCTGCATGATTCTAACCACTTTGATCTTGCCCTTGTACTCGGTGTTGAAGTCTTCGACCAGCATGTCGAAGACGTAGCCGTCTCCGCCACCAAGCCCATCCCACATCTCAATCGTTACCTCCTCCTCTACAGGAGGCTTCACCTCGGGAGGTGCAGCAGGCCTAGACGCCGACCAAACAGCGAAACCTGTAATCGCCACAGCAGCTATGATAACAACCACTAATGATATAGCTTGCATCTGGGTGATAGCTGACTTAGATTTAGAAATCTTTTTCCTCATATCTTTCCCTCATTTTTCACAAAATACTGCATATAAACATGCGGTCGGAAGGTATATTTAAGTTTTTCTAAGCATAGATCTGGCTCCAAGTATCTTCTTATATACTTGGACTCGTATTGGCTTCTCGATAAGCGTATGTTGACCTTTCTCAGGATCGGGATGTCGAGGAATCTCCTTCAGATCGTCAAGAAGGAGACTCCTACCAATGGAATACTCGGTGTGGCGTTCAAAACTATGCTCTGCAAGCGACATCGTTGTGGACTATCACCTTCGGCTATGGGAAATATAGCTAGAATATTGTCCAAAAAACAGTGAACATTATCCTCAAGATATAGAGGACACATAATCTGAATGCTCGCTGCAGTTGGGATGCTTAGAGGGTAAGCCCGGCGACATTCCTCAGCAATCGGAACGCATCCATCCAGTATTGTAATGCTTTCCCATTAAGGCGATAAATTTATCTACATTCCTATCTAATGAGTTTGGGGGAAAAATTTGGGTACATTCGTGGTAGATACGTCGTGCAGTCCTTTCGCGAAGCTGCGCCCTGTGACTATTGAGAGTATAGATCTCGAGGATGTTTTTTGGGCGCCGCGTTTGCAGAACGTTCGTGAAGTTACTCTACCATCACAATACCAATTATGCGAGGAAACTGGTCGACTCTTTAATTTTCGCCGTACATCTGGAGAGGATATT
>Ga0315309_1000981_pt1 | contig 17343 bp, 17 predicted proteins | sample TDP4_MG_FD_203080 | JGI IMG/M metagenome (GOLD analysis project Ga0315309, IMG submission 203080) | Freshwater sediment microbial communities from Lake Towuti, South Sulawesi, Indonesia - TDP4 | ecosystem: Environmental > Aquatic > Freshwater > Lake > Sediment | place: Indonesia: South Sulawesi... | reverse complement strand
AGAAATGAGCTACGCGAGCGTCTAACCAGACTTTTTAGAATGATGGCTTGGGCGCATCGCGACTACACCAAGTGGGATGAAGTGCACGAATACTTGACCATTTTCCCAGAAGAACCCAGAGATCACCATTCAGGTCCGGTCTATCATGAGAAATGGTATGGCCGAACAATATGACATCATAAAGAAGCGGGAAGACCAATATTAGAGATCGTACATGTAGTGTGCGTTTCTGCATGCAACACGAAATGGGCTTGGAAAGTAGAAGAACCGTAAAAATGAGTGCCGGGTTCAAAGGAAAATCCCAATAGAAGGGAATTGAAAGAGTTGTTGCTTGTCAGACGGCACCTTAAGCTTTATTAGTTCTTTGGAGTTTTACTTTACTCAGATACAGTATGTTGAAGATGAATTTGTTGGCAAGTAACGGAGCCATAAGCGTTCTCCGTCGGCTCTGTACGGGAGAAGCCAGGTTTAAAGAGCTGAATGAGGACGTCATTAATGCAAGGACACTTAGTAGGAGGTTAAGGGAGTTGCAGGCGGAGGGTCTGGTTCAGAAGGCTGGAGCCCACTACAAGATTACAGCGGAAGGCTTTGAAACCACCCTTAAGATAGTCGAGTTGGAAGGAAAAACCGAGCACAAGGGAATTAACTCCGAAGAGCTCGCTAAAGTTAGATATAGATGGATGAAAATCTCGCTGGGGCGTCTTACTGAACTTTTCCTTAAAGAGTTCGGTAACGAACTAGTCTCTATTGTCCTTTACGGTTCTGCGGTTAAAGGCTCCTTCCAACTGGGCAGAAGCGATGTAGACCTGCTTTACATCCTTAGAGACGACTCAGGAAATGTTTGGCAACGTGAAGAAAGTGTGTTTAAGGATTTTCAATCCAAATGGGAGTACACTGCCTGCGACTACTGGCTTAAAACGCAGGGATTCTATGGGTACCCAGAGGTAACCACAGCATCGCTACAGAAAAGCTACGCCAAAACATTTCAATCCACATATCTCGATATGCTTTCCCACAGGGCGGTTCCCTATGACAAAGAAGGGTTTTTTCAAAATCTGATGAAGAAGCTGGAAGAAGCTCTCAAGGCTTTAGGAACCATTCGCATTGAACAGTCAGATGGAACCTATGGTTGGATTCTAAAGCCCGATATGGCCGCCGGCGAATTAATAGAAATAAGCTTGGGATAGGCAGATGGCCATAAACAGAGACAGGGCTGAAAAGGCAATCGAGAGCGCAGAACGAGAGTTCAGAAACGCCGTTAGGAGCCTAGAGGATAGAGACTACGTCGGATCATTAAAGTATCTTCAAGAAAGCATGGAATATGCGGTGAAGGCAGTCTTAATAGCCTACGGAATAGATTATCCCAAAATCCATGGAGTGGGGCGCTTCCTCTACGAAATAAGGGAGAAGTGCCCTCCATGTTTCCTCAAAGAAATCCAAGCCATAGCTGAAGTCACAGACAACCTAGCCAGAGGAAGACCTAAATTCAGATATCCCTACGAGCATCCTCCAGAACAGTATGAAGCAACAGCGAGGGAAATCCTTCCTGAGGTCAAGAAATCTCTGGAAAACTGCCAAAAGCTCATCAAACAGCTCTTCGGCTAAGATCCAGCACTCGTGGTTAGTCTGCACTTCTTTCCTTCTCGGCGACATTTATTGGCATTTGATGGACAGCATCTGCTACTGGAGTGCTTAAGCTTGCGATTAATCGCATATTTCATGCAAAGGAAAATCCCATAAGAAGGGAATTGAAAGAAAAGTCACATGAAGGCCTCGCCCCCATAAAACACTCAGAATCCACTAAACGCAATCCTTCACGCTATCTATTTTATATTACTCAAGGCTGGACGGCGGCCAGTTTATGCAGTTTTTGCCTCTCTTTCTCGATGTCCTCATCTGGAATCTTTTGAAACGGCACTTTTGGCTGACTGATTTTGTGTCCGCTCCGTATTATCAGTTCTGAGGCTGAGTCCCAGTTCTGCTTGTGAACTGAGTCCTCCAGATTTAGTTGTTGCCAGAGGCTTTCGGCTGAGAATGGTGTGTATGGTTCGAGCAGGATTGCCAGTGTTCTCACAGCGTTTGCACTAAGATAGAGACACGTTTTTGCCCTTTCCTTATCCGTCCATGGTTGTTTTCTCTGAAAATACCGATTGCAGAGCGCTGAGAACTCTGCTATTTTTCTCAGTCCTCGACTTAGCTCGTTGCTTTCTATATCCTTGCCTACTTCATCTACCACTTTCCTGATTTTTTCTTCAAGTTCTCGATCCGAAGCATCATATTCCTCTGGTTTTGGCACCGTCCCCCCATATTTTGACCAGATGAAGGTTAGTGTTCGATGAATGAAGTTTCCTATGTTGGCTATGAGTTCATTCTTTATCCTTTTCTGGAAGTCTTCCCAATCGAAGTTCAGGTCTGCCTGGCTGTATGGAGTGATTGCGGCTAAATAATATCTGAGATAGTCCGCAGGAAACCTATTGAGAAAGTCTCTTAGGCTGACATACCATTTCAAACTTTTCGAGAATTTCCTTCCCTCCAAGAGAAAATGACCTCTTGTTGGAATGAAGTCTGGGAGTTTGTACTCTTCTTCACCTGTGCGCATGGCTGGCAAAAATAAGTAGTGGTGGTAAACTATGCCCTTTCCAATGAAGTGGTATATTCTGGATGAGTTCCAGGCTTGTTTTCCGTCTATTCCTTTCTCTGAGAAATATTTGAGCGTGGTTGAGATGTAGCAGAGATGGTTGTCAAACCAACCATAGAGCACTTTCCCCTTTGCCTCTTCTAGGGGGATAGGTACACCCCAAGGTATGTCTCTAGTGATGTCCCAGTCTCTTAACCCCTCTTTGATCCAGTTTAGAACGTAGTTTTTGACTTCAGGTTGAAGGTTCCTGTTCTCCTCTAACCATTTTCTAAGTGCATCAGAGAATTTTGGGAGCTCAAAGAAGTAGTGTTCGCTCTTTCTCTTAGTTGGTGGTACTCCGCATATGGCACAGTGTGGGTCTTTGATTTCTCCAGCTTGGAATGTCCTCCCACAAACATCGCAACCATCTGAATACTGATCCAACGCGCCACAGTATGGACATGTGCCCTTCACATATCTATCGGGCAAGAATTTCTCATCGTTTTCGCAGTAGGGCTGCCAGATTGTTTGCTTGAATATATAGCCTTTCTCATAGAGTTTTCGGAAGAAGTGTTAGGTCAACTCTTTGTTTTCTTTTGAGCTGGTCTTGCAGAATATGTCGAATGATATCCCAACGTCGCTGAAGTCTTTCCGGTCTCTCCTGTTCCAATATTCAACGAATTCTTCCGGGCTTTTTCCTTGTTTTTCCGCCTCTACTAATATAGGAGTGCCGAAATCGTCCGTCGCAGAAACATGTATAACATCGTAGCCTTTGAGTCTGCAAAATCGGACGAATATGTCAGCGGGCAAGTATGTTGAGGTTATGTGTCCTAAATGGACCTCACCATTGGCGTATATCAGAGCGGTTGTTACGATTATTTTTTCGAGCGTGGTGCGCCTCCAACATGTGCCATAAAATGTTCGTAGTAGGCATACTTAAGCACAACGAATTTTGACCTACCTGACTGTTTGCGTTTTCCGTTCTATCTGTGTCCAACGTTTATTCTTCTGGCAGCTCATATGTAGCTTATGTTCGGGTTCATAGCGGGTATACCGCGAAGGGTGAGGCATTTGCTCTCGCGGTTTAGGAGGTTCTTCACAAAGCCTCAGTACGAGAACTTCTACAGAACTACGTTGGGACTGATGGTTGCTGGTGAGGGAGCGCGTATACCTCACCTCGCTGAGTTCATTGATGAGAGAACCAGAAATGATCTGCGCGAGCGTATGACTAGACTGTTTAGAATGATGGCTTGGGCGCATCGCGACTATAGCAAGTGGGATGAAGTGCACGAATACCTGGCCATTTTGCCAGAAGAATCCAGAGATCACCATTCAGGTCCGGTTTACCATGAGAAATGGTATGGTCGAACAATATGACATCATAACGAATCCGTGAGACCAATATTGGATGTCGTACATGTAGCGTGCGTTTCTCCTTGCTACGTGGATAATCGGGGCAGCTAGCAAAAGCGGTCTCAGTATATGCAACCGATGTGACGAGTTTGAAGAGTCAACAGTGCAGGTTGGTCAACATCGTATATGCTGGCAAGGGAGACTACCAAGTTTGTGGGATACCCGCGCCCTCAGACAATGCCGCACAACCCATTAGCTATATAAAGGAAAACAACGAAAGGACTACGCACTTGAGGTTGAGGCTGTTGAAAACTTATGGCAAAATCTATTTCGATGGGGATCAGAAAGTTCACGGTATGGAACCGGGAGCCCTTCACTTTCACATTACTCCGCCGCGCCCTGCTGATATCTTGGTTACAGTTGATCCGGATATAGGTTCAGTTAATGCCATGGCTGGAACATTCGGCCCTTGCAGCTGGCAACCATTGACTTTTCACCTGCATTTCAACAATAGATTGACCAGTCATACATACTATAACTTGAAGGCTACAAAGGAATGCGTATTGGCACTACCCGGAAGAGACCTAGTAAGGGAAACCTGGATAGTTAATCTTCCTACCCCAAGAGGAATCAATGAACTTGAGGTGGCGGGCCTAACCCCTATTCCCTCCAGACATGTTAAACCACCCGGAATCAAGGAGTGCCCGGTAAATTTGGAATGCGTGGTAGAACTCACGTATGATCTCTATATGACGGGACTCGTAGTAGTTCGAGTAGTTGGAGGCAGTATCGATGAAGAACTTGCAAAGATGGACTCAAAAGACCGTCTTCAGATAATGAAAAGATATCCACTTTATGAGGCGGATACCGCGCCTGGAATCCCGGAAAGGTTTGGGATAATGGGTGAGCTCATAGACTGCCCACTTTTTCCGGTTGGCACGGGGTTTGGAGAAGGAGGTTCCGTGGGCTTGGCTCAATGGACGTCAGCCCTCAAAGACAGCGGATACATTACAGAACAGGAGTGCTCAAAGATCATTAATGTTTTCACAAGATGGGAACATTCTCCCGAAAAGATCGCTTTCTCTCCTGGAAATGCCGAGAATCCAAAGATAAAAGAAAACCTTACAGCAATTCTACGTCTAATTTGTTGGGAAAAATGGGCTGAGCTTCACGAATACTTATCATCGACTTCTATATAATGAGATGCGCTTCTAATAACCTCATAAGATGCTTACAGAATAGGCGGATCTTCGCAGAGGCTGTAATCACATTTTCCCATACATTCTGCCGTATTCATAGAATGCGAATATGTTCTCGATTGGGACTTCTGCCCCTACGCTGCTTGAGGGTGCCAATATGAAACCGCCTCCTGGGGCCGCGACTTCAATGCATCTTTTAACGTCGTTTTTGACATCTTCTATTGTTCCAAACGGTAGAGTTCTTGCGACGGATACGCTTCCCCAGATTATCGGCTTCTTGCCACTCTTAGTTTTCAGATTAGCTATTACCTCTAAATGAGGACCAGTTTCTTCTTGAAACCCTTGGAATCCGTCAACTCCAACCTTGATAAGTCTATCAATTATCGGCATGATGTTTCCATCAGAGTGCCAGATGACTTTTATGCCCTCTTTTCGCAGTGGTTCCAACGATCTGTCAAGGTATGGAAAGTATATCTCATCTAGTCGAGTCGGAGAGATCATGGGTCCTTGGTCGGTGCACATGTCTTCTCCAAGACGCAGGAAAGGCGGAAGGTCGTTTTCTGCAACCGCCGCTGCAACCGCTTCATTATTTAGATACGCCTCCTCAGCTGAAAACCTGAAGAGTCTCTTCATTTCGGTCTTATATCGGATGCAAGCTGTAAGAAAGGGCTTGTACCCGAATAAGGTGTACCACTGGAAACTGCAGGCTTTTCCAGCAAAGCTTTCGCTCCATAACATGTCCTCACCACACTCATCTTGCGAATCTCTAACATTGTTAAGATAAGCATGATACGTTTTTTCAAAGTCAAAATCAGCCCTGAGCTCACTTATTGATGGCAGCTGATCTATGTACTTTAGAACATCCTCAGCCGTCTTATATCTCAGATGATATTCTCTGGCAACAGTTTCTCGAAAGGGGAGCGCAGGCAAAAGAATAGGGCCTCTTATTATATCCGCGCCAACATTTTTATAGGCTTTTAATGCGTCCCGCGCCGGGTTTTCCCATCTATGCAAAGCAAAACCGTATCTTAGCTTTGTGCCGCTAGCCTTCTCAAGCCATCTTGCATTCTCCACCATTCCCCCTAGCATTGGTATTCTATCGACATTTTCGAAATTGAGCGCTTCCAATGCCCTTTCTTTACCCTTCATTCGTATCCCCAACTCCTCCTAGTTCGAGCAGTCTTAAATATAAGGCTATACCTTATCACTATGGAAACGGGATCAGAGGATTCACTAGGTTCTCTCAGGAGCCTGATTATGTTTTGTGATCTGAGATTGCTTAGCTCACATGCTGGAGTTTGCGGGCTCGGCTTTGGGCTGCATTCACCTTGGCAACTTTTGTTCCTTGCTGATGCGAGATATATGCAAGGCTCTAAGCCTTCTAGTCCAGGGAACTACCGACCGGTGCTGAAGGAAAAAGATATAAAGACTCAAACGGCAGAGGGTTTCATAAGAGTCAATAGTGTTATTGATGACAGCACAAAGAATAGCTCATCATGAAATCGCAAGAGTCATATCTCGACGACTTTCAGTTCTATTTTTGGTTGTCCTTCTGTTATCTTTGGGAACGAGTGGTTATTATCTGCTAGAGATAGGTCTCAAGAAGCAGCAGGAAGAAAGAGTTCGACCAATTGTTAAATCAGGACTAAGCCTAGACGAATCAAATAGATTTGATGAACGTTTTTTTGAACAGAACTTCCGATGGCCATGGCAAGAGAACGAGCCTTACCAAGGAGACGAGATCAAGTTTGCTGAAATGTGGTCAAGAAACAATATCATCGCTGAATTGCTACTTGACTACTATTACTGTACCTCTTCAAACTATTGTTCCTTGGTCTGGCTGTTGGGAAGTTTGAAGAGAGGCGTTTCTTACTGGGAGAACGCTGTTAGATCAGCTGTTCACGGTGACGCGAATAACGACGGAATAAGCAATTACGATTCATTGGTCGGACCTAACGCTGATGTCTTGAATGCTCTTACGCCGAACCCGGTCACCACTTACGCTTTGGAGAAAAACTTATCGAAAGAGATTATCAAGCGACTAAAGTCCTTCGAAATGGATGGTCAGATGTCTGACTGGGAAAAGAAGGTTATAGATCTTATACTTAGTCACAACACCTCTGAAGCCCGCCTTGAGTGGCTCGTGGAGGATTTTGAACCGAATCCTGCCACGATCTACGCTCTTGAGCAGAATCTACCGAACGATGAGATTGAGCGGGTAGAACCATTAGGTGGAGACGATCACTTGTCGGAATGGGAAAGATACATCATTGACCATGTTGAGGAGCTGCCTCCTGTTTATGTGGATTGGGCGATAGAAAAGGCCGTGGAAAGGCGTGGGCTGACAGATTGGGAGAGATTTTTTGTAAACTATGTGGGTAAGCTTTTCGATTTTTTCATCGAGCAAGTTTTGAATGACGGTTATGTGAGCTATGAAGAGTGGATGCAGACACGATTCCTAACGAGGTTTGGTAGAGAGTATCTTGAGGAAAAGGGTGAAGAGTGGATAAATGATCCCGATCTGGATGGTGATGGGTTCACTAACGAGTTTGAGGTCAGTGTTTCGTTCAGTGACCCCTACGTCGGCAATGAAAGGTATGCCATATTTGCGTATAGTAGAGACTTGGCTCTTCTTTGGAAGGACCAAACTAGGGCTGTAGAAGAATTTTTGGCATTAAACCCCAGTTCTTCTGACCCAAACATTCGGACCTTAGAAGGGAAACCGTACAGCGGATTCAAAGAGGGGAATATCTACCACCTTTGCGATGAAAATATGACCTATGAGAATTTTAGGCAAGTGATATTTGACCTTGCTGACAGATTAGATGGGGAAGATATAGTCTTGTTTCTCCTTGCTGGGCATGGAGAGGAAAAACGAATCGCATTCTCAGATGGAATTATTAGCTACATGGCAATTAGTGAAGAATTGGCGAGACTAAAAGCGAAAGTCCTGATCTGCACAGTAGATGCATGTTACTCCGGATCAGCGATCACATGTCTCAAATCGGCAGATAGAATAGTTATGGCATCGTCCGCGGACAACGAAAAGACCTACGGAGGAATGCTTTGCTATTCTTTTTTCACTGCAATGCAAAACAAAAGCAATGACCGAGATGATAATGGCTATTGTTCAGTCTTGGAATCGTTTTCTGGAGCAAGAATGTCGCTTGAAAGTAAGTTTGAGAACCATCCACAATTATCAAATGAGACTCTGGCAGAAGAAACGTACCTGATAGAGCTTTACGTAGGTGAACAAAGGTCTTGAGCCCCGGATTGTGGAATGACGTATGAATAGAACTTTGGCAATTATTGGCGTCGTCTGCGGTCTTATGGTGCTTGTGGGATTCTCTACGCCTTGGCTAGAGTTGAACAGTGCGCCATACCAGTTAGAAGGGGCAACAGTTAAAGATAATCTGAAGATTACAGGATGGAATCTGGTCCTAGGGAAGGTTCAAGTGGTTCAGAGGAAGCTCAGTAGCGAGGAGCCTAGCAAGATAATAGAGATTAAAGTGGAGAGCAAATCTTATCCCTATCTGGATCTAGTTGGTGGAATCCTGCTTGCTCTTGGAGGAGTAAGTGCTCTTCTGCCTAAGCGAAAACTACCTTATGCGATCATCATCCTAGGGGGATCATTCTCCTTTGTGGGCGGATGCTTGGGTCTTTTGGACAATCGGTGGATCAGGCACCCAATCATCATTGGAGATTACACAGTCTTCGGCTACTATAGTCACGGTCTTCTAATATGTATCACTGGAAGTTTGCTGAGCATCATAGCTTGTTCTTTGACATGGGGTCTCAAGCGTTAGTCTACTGTTGCTTTGCCTAATGGCACCCAATTCCAATCAGGTCAAGGAAAAAGATGCACACAGAGAAGCTGGATTCTCTTACTCTCTGATGCACTGTGACAACGACTTGAGAAAAATAAAAAAAGAGGAGGATATTTGTAGGTGCCCGCTATTTGCGTCTCGTTATGACGTATACACCGACGAGAACCACAACGATCGTGACTATGCTGGAGGCCCAAACTGACCACATGGGCGCTGCACTTTCAGCAGCTACCTTGGCTTCTTGGGCTGCGGTCTGGGCTGCTTCCGCTGCGGTCTTGGCTTCTTGAGCTGCAGTCTTAGCCTCTTGTGAAACGCTTTTAGCTTCTTCCGCTGCGGTCACGGCGTCTTCAATTGTGTGCTCCCCTGGTAACGCTGGCGACGTAACTATGGCCACCTTCTCCACCGGTTCACCGGGGTCATACTTGCCAATTCTCCATTCGTCCACGGTCAGCACGTAGGATCCTGGTTCCTCGATTGTCAGATCAAGTGTCTCGATCACGCTCGATTTGGCAGGTACTGTAACAATCTTCCAAGCTGTAACTTCGGGTCCCGGTCCAAGTTTTGGCGAACCTAAGCTTATCTCTACCTTGTATTCCTGTTCGTACTCACCAGTATTCTCTAGGGTTACAGAAGCTGTTATTGGCTGTCCAGCCTCAACCATGGCTGGAAAGACTGAAAAGTCCGTGACGCTGACAGATTTCGGATAAACGTGTTTCAGAGCAAAGTACACGCTTAGATAGTCTGATGAGAGATAATGTTCAAATGGATCGTCCTTCGTAGCAAAGTTGACCCAGTGGTTTCTGCACCAGTAGAGTGTCTGTAGATTTGCCATAAGAGGTATGTATACCAGCTGAGGAACGATTATTGACTGTATCTCCTTCATGATTGCCACGGTCTCCTCTTCATCTGCAGAGCCCAATCTTCTCACCAGTTCCACAACTTCCGCCGCCGTATTTGGCATCTCCGGATAATCCTCAGTGAAATATGTTGGATACCTTGCCATACTCCCACCCCAAGGACCCACAAACGGAGTTGCAAAGAAATCCGTGTATGTATCCAATAGGGCATTCGGACCAACATCAACGCCAGTACAGAACCATGTCCAATCAAAGTTCGCGGTCGTGACATCGTTATCCCAAAGCGTGTAACTTTCAGATACCACTTCGGACGGTATACCTATCGCACTAAAGCCGTTGGCGACTACTTCCGTCATTTTCACGCACGACACCCAGTCAGACACTACTGGTATTTTCCATGGACCGACTTTCTGACCATTATAAGTCCACCCTTCTTCAATGCTTCCTTGGCAGTGCTCTTTCAATATGCTCACTGCCTTCTCCGGGTCATACTTGATGACCGGTGCTCCGCTGACGGTGTCACACTCAAATGTTCTGTACATTACTTCTTTGTCCATGTATTTCTCCACTAAGGCAGGAACGGTTGTAGCTATTAGAGACGGATTTGTCCTAGAAGCCATCCCGACGAAGCTCACATCTATCGACTTCTGGTAGTCTATCGCGTATGCGCATGCTTCTCTAAGCCATTGATTGCGAAGCAATGGGTTCCCAAAGTTAGGCAAAACCACGTGCGTATGAAAGGGCATCATCATCAACGCAGGACTGGCTTCTATGTCCCAACAGCCGAGCACATCTGGTTGGCTCGTTAGCCACTCTATAGCAGCCGAGGTTCGTCCTAAGGCCTCCGAGTAATCTCCTTCATAATCCTTCATCACCCTGTACGCTACGTCTTCACCGCCCACATATCCAATCATGACATATTTTGGAGCAAAATGCCAACCAATCTCTCTTCCCCAGTAATCTTCGACTCTTTCGAAAGTATACCTATCTGGTGACGCGTATACCAGCGTGTAGGGACCTGAGGCCTCCCATTCTTCCGGATTCCAGTTCTTGTATTCAAGGAAATTCTCGCCTTGTTCCTCCACTATGGTAGACCATCTGTCCTTCGAAGCGATCGGCACCAGCAACAGGCTCGTTAGATACTTAGAACGAGGATTTTCCTCTTTAAGGTGAACCCGGATCGTTTTTTCGTTTACAACCTCCAAAGACTCGACACAGAGATTCCATACCCCTTCAAGCAAGCCTCCATACGTCGCGTTAGCCATGGTTTCCCAGGTGAAAGCAACGTCTTCCGCTGTTACTGGTTCACCGGTTCTCCAATGAGCCTCGGGATGAACGTGAACCTCGAAGGTGAACTCATCTACCCATTCCCAGCTCTCCGCTAGACGCGGTATAACTTCTGAGGTGAACTGGTCAAAAACCCCCAGGCTTTCGTACTGAAATACATATGTTACTATGCTGTCAGTCGCCGGATCGAAGGGATTCAAAGTGTAAGTTGTTGGAGAATTGCTCAGCGGAAAGTAGAATACTTGTTCTCGCGGCACTTCTTCTTGAGCAGTCACGTTCACAGGAATAGCCGTAGAAGCTGAAAACAGAAATGCTAGCAGTACTAGTGCAATGCTCATAATGATAAATATCTTCTTTCTTCTAGCTCCTAGTTTGGCGTTCAATTCTTCCTTACCTCCTAATTTTACGGCTTACGTATTGTAGAGAAATGCATATAAAGCTTGCTACTTGCGCCACTCAAGAAGCCTTTTTTGAATACAGTTCTTGCAGAAGTGTAGATAACGTCGTTTTCAATGTTATATCGAGCCTCAGAGCCCAAGTCCTTACGCTTTTTTGATTCTTTCTTGCTAACGGAAGCCTTTACGGAAGCTTCTGGAATATCGTCTTGATGGAAAGGTGGAATACCTGTAAACTTTATTCCGTCTTGTCTAAGAATCTCTTGGAACATCTTGATGTTGATCTCTCTCAATGTTACTTTATTCTTCACGGCTAGGGCAGCGGCAGTGCCTGCGGCTTGTCCCAGTGCTGCACAGGTCGGTATCATCCTGTATGAGGATTGTGCAACTTGGTCTCCTGAGATGCATTTCCCCGCAGTTAGCATATTCTGAATTCCCTTCACCAATATGCATCTATATGGAATCTGGTAAGACGGCACCTTTTCAAGTCTATCTCCTGTCGGACCGTAACTGTCAATGTTATGAAAGTCTATCTGGGATGTACCGACGGCGATCACGTCTGGAAACTCTCTCCCATTAACTATGTCTTCCTCGGTTAGAATGTAATCTCCTGTTATGCGTCTTCCTTCTCTAACGCCTATCTGCGTAGCCATGGATGCCAATTGGTAAGTCGAATAACCATGCGTCTGAAGATAATAGACACATGACATAACCTGTTTCCTCGCCAGAATTTCAGCTTTCGTTAGGTCCTCCGTCTTTGTCGGATCGAGACCAATTGCCCTTGTCATGTTACAGTAGATCTTTTCATCGTCTATTCTCGCAGCCCCAAAAAAGCTTGGCAAATCCTCAGGACTCTTGTATTCGGCGCAGCCTTCCGGCAATACTGCTTTTACCTTCTTCCCAGTATTCCACATCTTAAAAGTAAGTGTCATCTGAAGAACCCTCCCATCACTCTCTCTTCCCTTTTTAAACTCTGCGCCAGCCAAAGCGGCAACATCCCCATCTCCAGTAGTGTCAATAAAAATCTCAGCCTTCAACGCTTCTATTCCTGATTTGCCGTGCACCACGAGATATTCCACTTTGTCCCCATTCTTGACAACATCGATCACCCTGGAATGAAGCCGCAAATCGATGCCATTCCTTATCACGAGATCCTGTAGAATATACTTCAAGTATTCTTCGTCAAATCTTAATCCTGGAGTATGGTACTTCAGATATTCCTCGTCCTCGCCTCTCCATCCTCCCAGCGCGTTTAGTTTTTTTAGGTTCTCCATAATCTCTGTGAAAACATCGCCAAGTCCCTCGATCGTCGCCCAGAACCCACACACACCGCCAGCAGTAGCTGTTCCACCAAGAAAACCATAATGCTCAATGAGAAGTGTTTTTGCTCCTTTCCTCGCTGAAGCTACAGCGGCAGAAACACCCGCGAAACCGCCGCCAGCCACAATCACATCGTATGACTCTGAGACTCTTAATCTCCTATTATAGTCAAGGAAACTCATGACTAAAGACCTCCTGAATATACCCGCAATTTGACATCCAATCCTGCACGAACAATCATTTTTGTAGTGAAATAAGTTGGCCACTATATATGTATTTCACATCAACGGTCCGGAACGACCTGAGCGGATATACCAGAACGCGCTTGAAACGGTCATACTCGAATAGTAAAACATATCACGGATTTCCGAATGCTTAAATAACACTTGGAAACTCTTAAGTCAAGAGAGGATCGAAGAAAGAATAAGTGAGAGACTGAAAAATGAAAAAAGGAGGAGCAAAGAAGCATCCGCTCATTCCGGTGCTGGCTCGAAAGTCTGCATTGGCCTTGGTTTCGGGTCTTATTGCTCTAAACCTCTTGTTTATTTTGCCACATTTGGTGCCTTCATCTCCCTTGGTAGTTAAGATGGCGCAACTTGCTGGAGCAGGAAGCACGGCTTCAGTTACAGGAGCTGGCGAAGCTACGGGAGGAACCGTTCCAGAGGCATTGAGACAAATGTATATGGAAAAGTTCGGAATTAATGATTCACTGGAAGTAAAATATTATCGTTTTTGGACTAGATTCTTTACCATGGATTATGGATACTCATACTGGCAATATCCCGAATCCGTCATGAATCTGGTTCTACGAAGCTTACCTTGGACTTTGGCTCTGGTGATTCCGGTCATCCCGATTGGTTTCTATCTCGGCAACTTCATAGGATCTCGAGCCGCCTTCAAAAGAGATAAGATAAGTAATTTCTTATACATTGCTTCGATGCTTACCACCCGTGCACCCTACTACTGGTTTGCCATATTTCTCATGCTTGTTCTTGGAGTTTGGTTAGGATGGTTCCCGCTCTATGGAGCATATTCCGCAAGGTGGGTGCGTCCCGCACTTCGCTGGGAATGGATTCTTGACGCAGCTCACCACTATGTGCTTCCGTTTCTTTCGCTTCTCCCTTTGACAACGGGGTCATGGGCAGTGGGTATGAGGGCGACAATACTTTACGAGATGGAATCGGACTACGTACATTACTCGAAGCAGCTCGGCTTTAGAAGTAGCGCGTTAAGAAAATACGCGAAGGATAATTCAATGCTACCCAATTTCACTAATATTCCAATGTATTTCACTTGGCTCATCGGTGAAACCATGCTGGTTGAAGTGGTTTTCGCGTATCCAGGACTAGGAACCTTACTGTATCAAAGTGAAATGAATATGGACTACCCTCTTTTGCAGGCGACCTTTGTAATGCTTATACTTATCACAATAATCGGCAATCTTCTGATAGACATGTTATATGCAGTTCTAGATCCCCGTATCGCATCGGGCTACGTTGGTGAGTGAAATGTCCGAGAGAGTCCGTAGTAAAAGTCTGAAACCATTAATGGGTAGAATGTCCGAACGATTCCATAGTGATAGTCTGATGCTTCTGATGAAGAACAGGAATTTCATCGGATCCTTGACCGTCGTACTGTTTGTTGTTGCTCTCGGCATAGTAGGTCCTTGGGTATCCATATCTCCCTACGATATGTCTTCCCGAAACTTCCTTCCCCCTTCTTGGAATCACATATTGGGGACAGACGAATTGGGAAGAGATGTTTTTGCCGAGCTAGCATATGGCACACGTAACTCTCTATTCATTGGCTTAGTTGCAATAGCAATCGGTCTCGCCATTACGCTCGTTCTAGGAGGGTTATGTGCATACAAAGGAGGGGCGGTGGATGAGATGGCAAATGTTATATGCAATGTCTTTCTAACTCTACCCCTAACACCTCTTCTGCTAATCATAAGTGCAACCTTGCAGATCAGATCCGTCCTCATGGTAGCTGCAATAGTAGGACTATTCAACTGGCCGGGAGGCACAAGGATGATAAGATCCCAAGTGCTAAGCCTAAAGGAAAGGAACTTTGTCAAACTAGCTCGTGTAACAGGCAAGAGTGACCAAAAGATTCTGTTTGGGGAAATCTTCCCCAACATGCTTGCACTCGTTTTTATAAGGATATTTCAACAGCTCGGGTCGGCTATTCTTGCAGAGTCAGGCATAAGTTTGATAGGTTTAGGCCCAAGTAAATCTATGACGCTAGGAATAATTTTCCACAATGTCATTACAAGCACGGCAATCGGCGATACAGCTTGGCCTTACCTTGTCGCGCCGGGAGTTGTGTTGTTGGCCTTGACCGGCGGACTGATAATGATGGGGTCAACCATGGATGAAGTTCTAAACCCCCGACTACGAGGAGCATTCCCTAGAATATAAGGACACCATAATGAAGGAACAGAATTGGCTAAATATCAGTGCGTGGCTGGGGTGAAAGTTGAAGGACGAAACGCAAGCAGTCTTAGAAGTTGTCGATCTTAAAGGGTATTATAGAGGCACATTTGGCGTTGTACTTGGCGTTGATGGAGTCTCGGTCACGATCAAGAAGGGGGAAGCCTTGGGTCTTGCCGGAGAATCTGGCTGTGGAAAAAGCACTTTCGCAGAACTTATCACAGGAACTCCTCTACCTGGTCTGCACTACGAGGGCGGAAGGGTTGAGGTCGAGGGTTATGATGTTTGGAAATTACCCCCCGAAACTTTAAGAAAGGAAGTCAAATGCAAGCACATGTCCTATGTACCTCAAGCTGCGTTGAATTCGCTAAATCCCATCAAGAGATTGAAGGAATTCGTTGCAGACATGCTGAAGGAGCGCACTGGTCAGAGATACTCTCCGGACGAAGCCCGTGAAATGATAGCCAATCACTTTGAGAGATTGAACCTTGACAAGCATGTCCTTGATCTCTATCCGCATGAACTCAGTGGGGGAATGAAACAAAGGGCCGTCATAGCAATATCAACTTACGCGAATCCCTCGCTTCTGATAGTTGACGAGCCGACCTCATCACTTGATGTGAGCTCACAGAAAGACATGGTAAAAATGTTGATAGACATACAGCGAGAAGGAATAATAAAGAGCATGATAACGGTGTCCCACGATCTAGCCATGCTAAGACAGTTGTGTGACTGGATTGCGATCATGTATGCTGGAAGGTTCATGGAGCTTGGAAAGATGGATGATGTCGTAAGTGATCCAAGACATCCCTATACCAAGCTGCTTTTATCCTCTCTACTACCCTTAGAAAAGTGGATAAAAAGCCAAGATCTGAAGAGCATACCCGGAAGGCACCCGGATATGAGATATCCTCCACCGGGTTGCAGGTTTCATCCACGGTGCCCTAACTGTACAGATATCTGTAAGTCTGAGAAACCTCCCATCTTTGAAAAAGACGGTAGACAAATCTCGTGCTGGCTTTGCTCTGAGGGATTCTAATGAAGAACAAAGTCGTGATTCTGAGAACTGAAAATTTGACCAAGTACTATACTTCTGGCTATGTGTTCATAAAAAAAGTGTTAGGCGCCGAAAATGTGTCATTCAGCCTAGAAAAGGGAGAGGTGCTTTCTCTAGTGGGTGAAAGCGGCAGCGGTAAGTCCACGGTGGCCAACATGATTCTCAGACTGGTCAAACCAACCTCGGGAAAGATCTACCTTGGTGATAGAGACATCTACTCATATAGTGAGACAGATTACTGGAGAAGAGTACAAGTCGTCTTCCAAGATCCTTATTCAACGTTTAATTTTTTTTACCCAGTGGATAAGCCTCTGATGGACTGCTTTGACCTCATCGAAGGAGCCTCTTTGGGAAATGAAAGATATCCTAAAGCTGAGAGGCAGAAAATCATCAGGACCACTCTGGAAAAGATGGGAATGAACCCTGATGAGATTTTGGGAAGATACCCCCATCAGACAAGTGGAGGCCAGATGCAACGATTGCTCATAGCCAGAGCTCTAATAATCGGTCCAGATGTACTAGTGGCGGACGAACCGACCAGCATGACGGATGCATCGACACGTGTAGCGATTCTGAACGAGCTCGTGCGCTTGAAGAAGGAGAAGGAAATGGCGGTGCTCTTCATAACCCATGATGTTGCACAGGCCTATTACATCTCCGACAAGACAGCTGTAATGAAGGGAGGAAGGATCGTTGAGACGGGTGTACCGGAGAAAGTGTTCTTCGACCCGGAAGATCCGTACACGAAGAGTCTGATTGCAAGCGTGCCTAAACTCCACGAAAGATGGGATTTTTCTGAGTAAGAACGTTTTTGTGGTTTCATTATGCTGAACGTAGGAGTCATTTGGCCTAGGTATAGGAGGAGTTCACGCATTTATTTGCGTTCAGAACCACAAGTCTTACTTTGCAGGGCTTTCTGACATAAATTACGATGCATTTGAGCAGGTCTCAGAAATCTAGGGTGTCAAGGGATATATGGACCGTGAGGACCTGCTAGAT
>Ga0315309_1000980_pt1 | contig 17353 bp, 23 predicted proteins | sample TDP4_MG_FD_203080 | JGI IMG/M metagenome (GOLD analysis project Ga0315309, IMG submission 203080) | Freshwater sediment microbial communities from Lake Towuti, South Sulawesi, Indonesia - TDP4 | ecosystem: Environmental > Aquatic > Freshwater > Lake > Sediment | place: Indonesia: South Sulawesi... | reverse complement strand
CCGTTCCTCCTTTGCTTTTGCCTAGAATCTCCTCATATGTTATTAAGTTTTGGAGCGCTTCCAGGCGCGCCGCTATTTGAGGGGTTCGTCGTTTCTCAAGGTTCTCATGAGGCCTGAGATCCTCTCCGGGTTCACAGACACCGCTGTTCCCTTGACACGGTTTATGAGGGTCAGAGCCGCACACAGCTGGTCAACACCTTGGTGCGTGCATCTGACTATGGCAACCCCTTTCCCCTGATCGTAGGATACCAGTCTGGGAGAGACGTCCGCGAACCCTTTCAGGCCGAAGGCTTCGCAAATCGACGTCCTAATCGCCTCGATCAGGTCTTCCTTGCTTGGCTGGAAGCCTTGCCACTGAACAATGGCTCTTACGTACCTTCTTCTGAGCCTTCCCCTTGGCCTAGCAGTTACGTCTCTTGGCGACAGCCACGCCATCCTCCAGGTAATGGTGAGACAGCTTACGTCGGTTTGCCTGCAGCCTCGAGATGACGAGAGATCCCATGGCTTTGGCTGCCTCGCTCCCACCGACGCCGAGTGCAGCCAGGATGCTCGACAACGCCAGCGGACTTCTTTGCTGAAGGAGATCCCTCGCTCCGCTCGACACAGCGACTGGGAGCCCCGCGGCGAGCGCCCTTCTGAGGTCTTGACTGAGGAGTAGAAAGCGTCTGCGTCGCCGCTCACCTTGATCCATGATTAGGGGTTGGAGCTCAACCTCTAGTAGGTTTCTGCAGATCGACGCCACGCCTACGCTCATCCTTAGATTCCCATCGCAAGGAAAGAGAACGCTGTCCACCCTCCTATCTCTTGCAGCTACCAGCGCGACCTCGTTTGAGACGCATCTCACAGAGACCACCTCAAACCTGTTTCTCACTTGTGACAGCATGTTCAGGAGGCTTCGCCTCTTTCGGGGGGCTATCTCAGCCCTCGTGTAGACTTCAAGCTGTGGCTTGAAATCAGCCACCATGCTCTTCACCGCGCCCATCTCTTCGGGGGTGGCAGATGGATCCAGCGTCAAACCCAGAGCGCTGAAACCCAACCTGATGGCGTTGCGACACATCTCTCGGATGAGGCTCTTGTCCCTGGGTTTGATCGAGAGATCAACGAACGCGGATCTAGGCGTGGCTTCCACCCTCCAGAAGGAGCTCCTCGAGGCCTCTCTCCTCCCCACCGCTGAGCCTCACCTCGACCCTTATTGAGTCGAGCTCCGCGTCTTTCAGGATTCCCCTGCAAGCCATCTGCTTGTCGAACCTGAGGTAGATACGATCTTTCTTCCATCCCCTTGAATCCCTGCCTGATCTCCAGGACTCCAGGGCCACCGCCCTGTCTTGCGGCGTCATGGCTGCCAGTATTGTTTCAACTGCCCTGGCGGCTTGAATCGCGGACTTCGACTGGTATCGATATAGGATTAGGGCGTCGCCGTAGTGCCCGGACAATGTTTGACGGGACAAGTTGAAAGAGTTTGCCAGCTCTGGCGAGAGAACGTTCTCCACGGCGCACCTGACCCTCTCCTCGTCCTCGGTGGCGTGACAGAGAACTTGGAGACGAACCTCAGTTACTCGCAACTCTGCTACCTTAGGCCTAAACCCAAAAATAGAGCCGGAATATACCTTTCGCCCCTACCCATGGGAGGCGCTGACAATTGTACGCCAGCCTCAGGAAGGAGTGGCGGAGCAGAGACGACCGCGCAGAGGCCCTGAGCATAGAGAGGATGACGCAGTGGAGGAGGCAGGGCGCGGTTTTCAGGGTTTCCAGACCTCTGAGGCTGGATCGCGCGCGGAGGATGGGGTATCGAGCAAAGCAGGGATACGTCGTAGTCAGGGTCAGGGTGAGAAGAGGAGGGTTCAGCAAGCCCAGACCCAGGTCTGGGAGAAGGCAGAAGGCACTCGGCGTCGTCAAGCACAAGGTGAACGTCTCCGTCAAGCGCGAAGCCTTGGGAAGAGCTCTGCGCCGCTTTCCAAACCTCTCTCCTCTAGGCGCCTACTGGCTGGCGGAGGACGGAAGGAACATGTGGTTTGACGTCTTGATGGTTGATCGATCAGCCATCAAGGAAAATAGAGAATGGTGAGGAAGAGCCTGGCCTTCGCGAGCTCTTCGATCCAGCGGAATGGGCTTGCCGCGCGCTCATACCTGTATTGAATGCGTGACCACGGGGTCGATCGGTCGATCGATTGACCTGGAAGGTGTTATATTGCAGCCGTCAGCGGGAGCAGAAAGGATGGGGCTCTACATTGGAGCTGGTCGGCATCGTGGGGAAGGCGAACGTGGGCAAGAGCACGCTGTTCTCAGCGATGACCTTGATTCCAGTCGAGATCGCCAACTTCCCGTTCACCACGGTGAAGGCAAACCGGGGCGTGACACATCTACGGGTGCCATGCGTGTGCAGAGAGCTTGGGGTGGAAGACAACCCGAAGAACTCTCTGTGCTTTCGAGGTGTCAGACTCGTTCCAGTCCAGATCATAGATTGTCCCGGGCTGATAGCTGGTGCACACGAGGGAAGGGGATTGGGTTTCCAATTCTTGGACGAGATAAGGCAGGCAGACGCTCTTATCGTCGTGTCTGACGCGGCGGGTGCCACCGATCCAGATGGAAGCCCTGTCTCACCCGGCAGCTTCGACCCAGTGGAAGACGTGACCATGGTTGAGAGGGAGTACTCTCACTGGATGGCGGGAATAGTAGCCAAAGACTGGCAGAAGATATCAAAGAGCGTGGAAACAGGTCGGTCAGACCTGATCCAGGAGTTGGAGGGCAGGCTTTCAGGCCTCAAGATCAAGACCGCGGAGATCGAGAAGGCGTGCGGCGAACTGGGTCTAAGCACAGAGAAGCCCTCTCTATGGAAGGAGGACGACTTGTTGATGTTCGCACAGAAACTCAGACGCATAGCCAAGCCATTCGTGATAGCGGCGAACAAGGTCGACATACCTGAGGCCCAGAACAACGTGGAGCGGCTGAGAAAACTGGAGTATCCGGTGGTTCCATGCAGCGCTGAGGCTGAAAGGATTCTGCGTCTTGCCGCCAGCAAGGAACTGATAGACTATGTCCCGGGTGATAGTGGCTTCGCCCTAAAGAAGGATGTCAGCCTCTCCGCAGAGCAGAGAAAGGCGTTGGAGATGATAGACGAGAAGATCCTCGTGAAGTGGGGTTCGACAGGCGTTCAGCAGCTGGTCAACAATGCCTACCTGGACGTGCTGCGATACATTCCGGTCTTTCCTGTAGAGGATGCCGAGAGGCTCACCGACCACGACGGCAACGTGCTTCCAGACGTCTATCTCATGCCGCCGGGGAGCACCTCAAGAGACCTGGCCTTCAAGATCCACAGCGACCTGGGCAAGGGTTTCTTGTACGCGGTTGACGCTCGAAGAAAGATCAGGCTGAGCGACGACTACGAACTGAAGTGGGGCGACATCATTTCAATAGTCTCGACTGGAAGGAGAGGCTAGTCTCTTGCCTGTTTGGAGTAATGTCCCCATTCCTTCTTAGATCCGAAGCTGGCCAGACCATGGTCTCGCAACTGTTGCCGAAGGGTCTCAGCATACTCCTTTGAGATCTCGCTTCTCTTCTCAAGAAAGTCTATTACCTCCCCCGCCTCTTCGGCGTTTCCGCACCTCCTTATGTAGTCAACGGCGTCCGGGAGAGGGTTAGGGTCACTTGAACTCGGGGCCGTCTCTGCGTCTTCGATTGAAGATCGAGATGAGTTAATAGCGATAGACTGCTTCTTGGTGGCCAACTCGGCATAGAGGTGCGGGAACCTCCTTCTCAGCTCTTCTTCTCCGGATCGATCGCTTCTAGCCAATCCCTCTTCGGCTCCCGGGGACAAGCACCTTGGTCGGTTGCCTGCTTAAAAGCCTGCGAAGACCGCTCAGTGTGAGGCCTGTGTTTCTGTCCCTGAATATCTCGCACAGTCCGACCTTTCGCTTGCTTGCTTCTGTCTTCACCGTTATCTCGAGTTGGAGTCCATGGGGGGAAGATCCACGGATCCTGTGCGTGGCGCCCGCTTCCATCGCCTTTGACACATCTATCGGCTCTAGCTCGGCTCCGTCACACAGCTCACCTCTCACCAGCTCAAACACCGGCTGTGGATCCTCGCTGTAGACATGGATGTCGATGTCGCTCCAAGGTGTGACGATTCCTCTCCACGTACTGCCCATCAAATGCGGGCTGAAGCCTCGGAGCACAGTCATGGCGGCCAGGGCGACCTGCCGCATCTCAATGATTCTCTCCTGATAGCGACGTCCTTCGACCTCCAGGGCATACCTCTCCACCTCCAGAGCGACCTCGGCGTTGCTAGGGAGGAGGTTGACCCCGAGCAAGCGGGCCGCCCGTTTTTTGGCATCCATGTACTCGGCGGCTTGACCGCTGTAGAGCAGAGCGGCTGCCTCTTCCGCAACGAGCCTCCTAGCCTTTCTCCTCTCCCTCGCCGCGTGCCGCTTCATTCTCTTCCTCCACGGGAGAAGCCTTTTCCTCGGGCTGTCCAGGGAGCGAGACAACCTTGGACTTGGTGCTTCCCACGTGTCGTATCAAGGCTATCTTCCTCGACTCGTTGTATATCTCTGACGCCGTCTTGCCCAGGACGAGCTCTTGCGCGAACTGATCCAAGGTCAGCCGAGCGGCAGCCCTTTGAACCACATCGAACATTATCTTCCTTATCGCCTTCTTCTTGACCGATCGGGTTCGGCCCACCGTGAAGGCGGCTATAGTCACCCTCAACCCGTAGCCCTCCTTTGTCGTGGCCTTGAACACACCATCTATTCGTGTGCTCCCCCTTCTAACGAGGCTTCTCAGATACTCTCGTCCGTACTCGTGTCCGTAGAACATCGTTTCAGCCGAGCTATCGCTCACTCTTGTTATCTTGAAGCGCATCAGGAGATACTGTTTCGAGAAGTCGTCGGTTATGGCGTAGAGACTTGTCTCCACCACCCTTCCAAGTATCTCCGCTGCGCCGCTTGCGAAGGTCTGCCCTATCTCCCTCCCCCCGAAGTATGGGGGCGAGTATATGGTTACCAGATCACCATGCTCCGGGGATTTCTTCGACAACTACGGACACCGTTCTTTCTCTTTCTTTCGGGACACTCTTTCTGTCGCATTTAGGGTTTTCTTGGCTAGAACCATCTTGGAGAGTATGTCGTCTGCGGTGTAGAGCATGGAGAGGAGCGGTCTGCTGGATTGAATGGAAACAAAGATCGAGGTTCCTTCCCTGCGGGCCTTCAGCTTCAATCCAGAGGGCAGAGGTTTGTTGTCCGGGGAAAGGGCGTGAAGAACGATCTCTGCTTCACGGGCGTGCTTGAATCGTGCCTTCATTGTCAGGTTGCTCTTTCGCCCCGACGCTTCCATGCTCTTTGAGGGTCTCCCCAACTCTTCTGTCCAACTCCATTAGGAAGAGGGTGAGCTTCTGGGAAGGGATCTCGGCTCCCGCGGCCACGTTGTGTCCTCCCCCCCTTCCCCCGAACTTGCCAGCGGTCTCGGCCAGGATCTGACCCAGATCCAAGCCTCTAGCCACCAGCTCCCTTCTAGACCGAGCCGAGATCTTGGCGATCTCCCCAGCGTAGGCTACAGCTACGAGCGGCTTGTCAGCCGGTATCAGGTCAGAGGAAGACATGATCGTAGCCACCGAGCTGATCTTCTTCTCGTCCATGGCTTCGCCTCCCCTGAGGATGGCTATGTTGTAGGCCTCCTCGACTACGCCCGGCTTCAAGACGTAGTCCATGTGCTTGGCTAGTTGAACCCTATAGTCCTCAAGGGTCTTCTGCGCCAACTCCAAGACCTCCCCTCTCACGCCCATGGCCACGGATATTCCCTGCCAAGCGGCGTCGCTCTTTCCGCAGGCATTGAGAAGTGAGGAGAACTCTCGAGCGTCTCTGAGAGAAGTCCAAGATTCTTCCTTGGTCAGCTCGTACACGCTGCCCATCAGTTCTGTGGCGACGCTCGGAGACAGCCCGCGGGAAGCCAAGTATGAAACCAAACCATTGTACAGCGTCTCCTTCTCCTCGGGCGTTAGGTCCGCTAGAACCTTCCAGCGGTTGTGGTCTTTCACCTTGAGGCCGAGTGATGCGAGAAAGCTCACGCAGTTCTCTTCTCTGCCGCTTAAGCCGGGAACATAGGGGGTGGTCGTTGTGGCCAGGGCTACATGAAGAGGCTTGAACGTCCTCCCGAAGAGGAGAATATCCTCAGTGACAGTCAGGAAGCCTTTCTCTTCGGCCTCCCTCACTATCCTGTCGTTCAGGCCGCGTAGGCATCTCTTTCCATCCTTGTCCTGCGTGTCTCCCAATGCGCCGACCACGGCGATGGGTGAGGACGAGACGTTCTCCTCGTTCAGGGCCTTGGCAGCGAGGTATGCAAGCCCGGAGCCGCTTATCTCGGTTACACCGTCTATCCCTCTCAAGTGGGGGTTGACGAGAGTCCAGCTTTCTGGAGCCTCAGCCTCGTTGGAACGATGGTGGTCCAATATGATCACGTCTCTTCCACGGATCTTCTGAGACAACTCACCGATGTAGCCGCAGCCCGTGTCCAGTAGCACCACGCAGTCTCCCTCAACAAACCCCTGGTCTATGTCGTCTAGCAGATGCTCGATGCGGTGGACCGCGCGGACAACGAACCTCGCTCCCTCTCGATAGAGAGCCGAAGCCATTATGCCTGCTGAGGAGAGGCCGTCTGCGTCGTTGTGCGAAACCACTGTCAGCATCTTGTCCTCTTGAACAAGCGCCGCTAACCTTTCCGCAGCCGCAGCCGCGTCTTCGAGGAGATCCTCGTAGCGCTTCTCCATGCCGGCTACGCCGCTCCCGTGTATCTTGGCTTCCACTCCTGAGGTAGAACACCTTTCCGCTTGTAGTACTTGGAAAGACGATGGATTTTGGATTCCACGAGTTGGAGGCGGTGAACGCTCATTCTGTCAGACTTGAAGCGGGTCAGATGCCTGTTCATGCGCGCCGCCGTATCCACGAGGTTCGATAGATCCTCCGGGACCTCGCCAGCCAACTTGTTGTCTCTTAGAATCTGGGTAACAGATTTTCCTGTAATCTGCTTCACCAACGGCACCGCGTGTTGGTCCCTCAGGATGGTGCCTATGATCCCGGGATGATTTCCCTCCTTGGCGTACTTCACGACCAGGGCTTCAACTTCGTCGCTCGTCATCTTGCACCAGGGGGGAGGCTTCTTGCTTAGCGGCCTTGTTGAACGCGATCGCCCCCTCTTCCCGGAATGCATCCTAGCCACGCGTCTTCACCGGCTGTCAGCCCTTCACCGAAAACGTCTCTTAAAAGTCTTAGCCGCCACGTAAAGTGCACCATCTCACGCGGCAAAGCTATTTAGGCGCAGCAAGGAGCCAGCGGGTGGTTGCAGGCAGTGAGCAACCCAGGAGTCAGGGCAGGCCGGCTCTACTTTGCCACCGGAAACAGGGAGAAGCTTGTGGAAGTCCAAGCCATCTTGGCGAGCTACGGCCTTACCGTCCACATGTTGAAGGCCCGGAAAATAGAGATCCAGTCGAGCTCTTTGAAGGAAATAGCTCTAGGAGCGGCTCTGCAGATCGCTGAGGCCAACAAGGCACCGGTCCTGGTAGAGGATACGGGTCTCTTCATAGAGGCGCTGAAAGGTTTCCCGGGACCATATTCCTCCTTCGTGTACAGAACGATGGGAAACGAGGGAATACTCAGACTTATGGAAGGCAAGAGGGACAGAGCCGCTGTCTTCAGGTCCGCCGTCGCGTTCTCTCCACGTCCCGGGGAGGCGCACGTCTTTCTCGGCCAGACCAAGGGGAGGGTGGCAGCAAGCGAGAAAGGGAAGCGATGGGGATATGACCCCATCTTCGAGCCTGACGGGGAGGGGGGCTTGACCTACGCTGAGCTACGCAAGCCACGTAAGAACCAGATCTCACATCGCTCGAAGGCTTTCCGAAGGTTTGCCAGGTGGTACCTCGGGAGACGTCTATGAGAGCCGTCTCTTCACGGTCTTGACGTATCTTCCCCTGCCGAGGATCTCCTCCATCCTCTGGGACACTTCTTCGAACGTCCTCTCCCCAACCACCTCCCTGTAGCCCCGCTCAAACCCCCTGAGAAAGGACTTTGAAACACTATAGTGAGAACTCTCCAAGGCTCTTCGCATAAGGTGGATGTCTATCGCCCTCTCCTCGACCTCCGTGGAGAAGTCTCCCAGTCCAAAGTCGACGAAGAAGGTCTGACGCCTCTCGTTCACTATTATGTTGGATGTCGTTAAGTCCCCGTGGACTATGCCACCCCGATGTATCAGCCCCACGTATTTGCCCACCCTTATGCTCAGCTCGCGCAGGACATCAGCCTGGACCTCTGGGATGATGGCCTTGAGCTGTCTTCCCGCAATGTGTTCCATGTATAATGTGTTTTCAGACCTGTCGACTAGCAGGACAGACGGACTAGGAACGCCGAGGGCCTTGGCGGCATGCATCAGCTTGGCTTCGTGCGTCGTTCGGGCGCTGCGAATCCTGAGGTCGAGAGCCGGGTGCCGATATGACTTGGGGATCCTCTTCTTGGCCACAATCGAGAAGCCGTTCCACTCAAATCTGAATAGAGCTGCCTCGGCCCCGATCTTGATGAGCCGAGCTCCCCTCTCGTCCATTATCAGTGACGAGGGCTCCCCTCTCTCCAAGTTGCCTCAACCTCCTCAATCCTCATCCTCGGCTTGACCACGCTCTCCGCAACTTCTATTGTGTCGCCTTGCTGGTAGTGAAGCAGGCCGTTCCAGGATATCATTGCTCCGTTGTCACCTGCGTACTGCGGGGGCACCACGTGGAGATTGGCGCCATGGGTTTGGCAGATCTGCCTCAGGGATCTCTGAAGCCTCTCGCTTCTTGCTCCTCCGCCTGTTAACAAGACTTCCTTCTTCTCCGTGTGGGCTAAGGCTCTCTCCGTCACCTCCGTCAGCATTCCGTAGACAACCTCTACCAGTGTGAAGCAAACGTCCTCCGGATCTTTTCCCTGGGAGAGAAGCTTGATGGATGCCGTAAGGATGCCGCTGAAGGAGACGTCCATCCCCTTTACTATGTAGGGGATGTCTAGCAGCTTCCCTCCTTTCGTTGCTTCTTGCTCCACGGGATGCACTTTCACGTTGGCCGGAAAGCCCAGGCCGGCTTGGATCGCGAAGGAGTCAAGACAGTTGTTGGCTGAGATGTCAAGTGTCTCGCCGAAAACACGGTATCTTCCCCCCTCGAAGGCGGCAATCATGGTGTTGCCGCCCGACACATATAGAGTCAGGGGGTCTTGGCAGCTGCAGATCAGCCGCCCAATCTCGATGTGCGCGAGTGAGTGGTTTACCCCCACGAGGGGTCTTCCCAGAAGCAGGGAGAGAACCCTGGCAACGGTAGCACCCGTCCGAAGGCAGGGACCTAGACCGGGTCCCTGGGAGAAGGCGATGACGTCGAGTGACGCTGGCTCAATTCCCGAGACGCGCAGCGCGGAAGAAAGGACGTCAACAGCCACTGCCGAGTGCTGCTGCGCCGCCTCCCTGGGATGTATTCCTCCCTCTGTAGGAACGTAGCTTTTGTTCTCGTTCGCAAGTATCTCGCCTCGTGATGTCGAAACGCCTACACCGAAGGTGTGTGCCGTCGACTCTATGCCCAGGCAGGATATGGCGCAGCTCAAGTGCGGGGCACCGCTTTCATGTTACGTAGGTTAGGTCTCCAGGCTCCTTGTTCTTTCCGGCGGCCGCCGCGATCCGAGGCATTGGGAAGGGGGGAGGTATGTTCAAAGTCTTGGCGACCAGCGTTGCTTCCACGATCGAGTAGCCCAAGATGCTCTCCACGACCATTGGGGGAACTGGTTGCTTCTTGGTCTGCGCGTTCAGGATCTCCTGCGTCTTTTCCTTCTCACCGGAGATCATCGCGTCCCCTCGAATCGTAACCTGCGCTATGGAGGGGGAATAGGTTATAGAGGTGATGAACGAGACAAGCACGCCGCCGCTCACGGGTTTCACGCTGGTGATGTTCACGTTCGTCGACACCTGCACTTCTCTCGGCGCAGTATTCCCGTGCTCCAGGAACCGCTCAGCCGAGAGGCTCCTGGCTGTGAAACGCATCTCCACGTCGCCGCTACCTCACAACCTGCTTCGAGGCCATGTGATATTAACGTTCAGCGCGACCTGATAGTCAGAAAAAGAACGTTAATTAGATGCGGCTCCAACCGAGACGCCCGAGCTGTCAGCCTTGCCTCTGAGAGAACCAATAGTCGTGGTGTTGGGACACGTGGACGTCGGCAAGACCACGCTCTTGGACACGGTGAGGGGGACCTTTGTAGCTCAGAGGGAGGCGGGAGGCATAACGCAGTACATAGGTGCAAGCCTCTTTCCTGTGGACGCTCTCGTGGAGATATGCAGGAAGTTTGTGAGGGAGCTAAGGGTCGAGATCAAGGTTCCGGGAATTCTTGTCATAGATACGCCGGGACACGAGGCGTTCATGAATCTGAGGAGGAGAGGCGGATCGATAGCGGACCTCGCCATACTGGTGGTGGACGCCATGAAGGGCGTGCAGGAGCAGACGCGCGAGTCCATAGGGCTTCTGAAAGCGAGGAGGACTCCATTCGTTGTAGCCGCCAACAAGATAGACATGATATCAGGTTGGAGACCTCAAGGCATGGTAGGTTTCGCAGAAGCATACGGCAAGCAGTCCGCTGAAGTCAGGGAGGACCTTGACAACAAGATCTATCAGCTAGTGGGGGACCTTTCCTTCCTGGGGTTTAGGAGCGATCTCTACAACAAGGTCAAGTCGTTCGCCAAGACCGTCGCCATAGTACCGCTGAGTGCAAGGACCGGGGAGGGAATACCTGACCTGTTGATAGTGCTCCTGGGCTTGACTCAGCGCTTCATGGAGAACCAGCTCCAAGTTGCCCGAGGACCCGGTAGAGGCGTTGTCCTCGAGGTCGTTGAGGAGGAAGGGTTGGGTGCAACCGTCAACGCCATAATTTACGCGGGAGAGGTTGCTGCCGGCGACTCGATAGCCCTAGCTGGAAGAGACAAGCCCTTCACAACCAAGGTCCGCTCGCTACTTCTACCCAAGCCGCTGGACGAGATCAGGGACCCGCGAGACAGGTTCAGGCAGGCGCAGCGCGTGGAGGCCGTAGCTGGGGTGAAGATAGCGGCACCAAACCTGGACAACGCAGTTCCAGGTTCGCCGCTGCTGGTTCCGGGAAGGGGGGAGCCTGAGAGCGAGGTTCTCGCACGGATAGCCAGCGAGGTTGAGGAACTAAAGGTTCACGTGGACAAGGTAGGAGTCGTGTTGAAAACCGACACGCTTGGGACCCTCGAGGCGACGGTAAATCTATTGAGTGATAGAGGGATACCGACGCGGGTCGCAGACATCGGCGAAATATCCAAGAGGGATGTAGTTGAAGCTCAGGTGGTCAGACAAACGGACGAACTCAGCGGCGTGATTCTGGCCTTCAACGTAAAGGTTAGCCCAGAGGCTGAGAAAGAAGCTGCAGACGCGGGCGTCAGGATATTCGAGGAGAAGATAGTTTATCGCCTCATCGACCAATACGTTCAATGGGTGGAGACCGAGAGATCCTTGAAGGAAACTGCCGCTCTCGAGAGAATCCCGAGGCCGGCGAAGATCAGAGTGCTCCCGGGTTTCGTTTTCAGGCGGAGCTCCCCCGCGATATTCGGTGTTGAGGTGATCTCAGGTACTTTGAAACCCAACGTGAAGTTGATCAACGAGAAAGCCAGGGAAGTCGGCTTGATCTCCCAGATACAGGACAAAGGACAGGCTGTAGGTGAGGTCAAGAAGGGCGGGATGGCTGCGGTTTCCGTCAAGGACGCAGTCCTGGGGAGAACCCTGCATGAGAACGAAGTTCTCTTCGTGGACCTGACGGAAAGAGAGGCCAAGGCCCTGACGAATAGTTATATGCATCGACTGAGCGGCGACGAGAAGGAAGCCTTGAAAGACACTACGGAGATCAAGAGAAGACTGGACCCATTCTGGGCGAGATAAGGAGAGGGATATCTTGTCGAGCTTGCCGACTGGAAGTCAAAAGGTTGCTGGCTGTAGACTAGTGCTCTCAGACCCAAAGAAAGGTGCAGCGCAGAGCTTCGTTCTAACTCCTGAGCAGCTTCAAGCATTCGTGGGCAAGAAGATCGGGTCGGTTCTGGACGGATCGGTTCTGGGAATCAAGGACAAGATCAGGTTGACGGGCGGCACCGATGCATATGGCTTTCCTCTTCGCCCAGATGTTCAGGGAGCAAGAAAGGCAGAGGTTCTGGTTTCAGGCGGTGTCGGGTACCACCCGAGACGCAAGCCACCCTCAAAACGCAAGAAGAAGAGGAACAAGAGACCTGTCAAGGGGAAGAGAAAGAGGGTCTTGTTGCGGGGCAACGTTCTTCCGGATAACGCTGCTCAAATCAACGCCGTCATCTCGGAGGAATCTCAGCCTTCTTGAACTCCGTGTAGTGACACTTACCGCACGTGGATCTGTCTTCGTGTTCTGCCATGAAGAATCCCGGGCCGCACCGGGGACAGAAGCGGCTGCCTCTCTTCAACGAGCCATCCTTCGACTCGTACAGCCTCCAGACACCTCTCCTTGGCTTCTTCTGTTTTTCAACCGGGGCGGGAGCAGCTGCCTCCTGACTCACTCAGTCTTCTCCTCCTTCTTCTTCGTCTTGCCCTCGGCCTTCTCTGCTTTCTTGGCCTTCTCGACTTTCTTAGGCTTCTCTTTCCTCCCCGTCATCCTGTCCAGGATGTGCTCAGGTTCGACGTCCCTGAGGTCCTGCGCTGCTTCATACACGTGGCAGTGCCCCTTCATCGTCTTGGCGCCGAAAAGCGGGGCCATCTTCACCATCGCTATTCTTTCTTGTGGCACACCCAGCTTCTTTGAGACGAGGCTTGCCGCTTCCTCTCGAGTGAGTTGAGGCGTCTCGTATGCGATGACAAAGTCCACGTCCCTCCTCTTTAGAAGAGGCCTGTCTGTGTAGGCGACCACTTCCACGCTGGACAACTAGTGCACCAACCCTCGTAGGAGATCTCGCAGCTCCCTCTTCTTCTGCCGGGTGACCTTCACGGCCACCAATCCTTTCCCCGGCTGTCCATACAGCACCAGCGATCCCGGCGGAGCGGCTTCAACAGCGGCTATCGTCAACAGATCCTCCTCCCCATGAACCCGGACGACCACGGGGCTCTTCCGTCTTAAGGCTTCCCTCAGGGCACTCCAAGCTTCGCGCGTTATCTTTCCAGCTGGGTTGGATACCTGTATCTCATCGGCTCCCTGTACAACAAACGCCCCGCTTGCCCTCCTTTCGACCCTTCCATCAACCACATAGATGTCACCGCGAACTCCGTGGCCTCCCATGGACGTCGAGGACCTGTCTCCGACGATAATTATCTTGGCCGGTTTTAGGTCGTCGATGATCGCCTTGACCTGGGAAGCTACTTGCTCAGGGCTGCCCGTCAAGAGTTGCCCGATGGGTTGTCTCACTCTCTCCTTGGCATGCTCAGTGAAACATATGTCGTTCTCCGAGAGCCGGCTAGCCGATCTTGATGGCATAGGTCCCAGCCTTCTTGACTCCGAGTACCGCTGACAGCCTAGAGCGCTGGGGATCTATGATAATCACCATTCCACGGAAGCTGCTCGCTAGGTCGGATGAACCGCAGTTGTCACAAACATTGGCTGTGACCACTCGCCGACAGTTTCGGCATACTCTTTCAGCCGCTGGCACCGGCCCCCGCCTCCCCCCTTCCTACGTCTCTAGGCCGGGCGGTCCTCCTCAGCTCCTCCTCGATCCACTCGACCTTTCCTAGGAGAGGCTGCCTCGCCGTCACCCCAATCTTCCCCGTTGCTCCCGCGCCAAACGATACGGCGATCACCCTCACCCTCATTCTGTCGCCCACCTCGAGCCTTCTGCCGGTCTTCTTGCCCATCAATACAGAGTGCCTCTCGTCGTACGTGATAAAGTCGTCCATCACCTGGGAAACGTGCAGCAGCGCGTCCAGGGGTCCTATACGTATGAACGCGCCGAAGTCGGTGATCTCAGCGACCTCGCCCTCCACCACCTCCTGAACTTTGGGGCTGAAAGCAAGCAGCCTACACCTTGCCCGGTGGTACGTGGCTCCGTCCCTGGGATAGATTCGTCCCAAGGGTTCGACATCCACTTCGATAACCAAGATGACATGTCCCAGGTCTTCAGTGGTTAGGCCTTCGTACTCCAGCCTCAGCTGCTCAAGCGCCACGTCCTTGATGGGCTTGCCGAACTCGTGCGGTGGAATTCTTATGACCTCATCGATGTCGTGTATTGTGAACATGATTCGTCAACCTCGCAGGGCCGAATATCTCAGCGAGAGCCACCTTCTGAGCTAAGTCGATCCCTGAAGACGACAGCGAAGCCGGACAATCGAGGTATATAACTGATTCTCGGCGAAGGCTGCGAGAACAGAGATTCCGATCGGTTGAAGGATGGATTGGTGGAGAAGGAAAACCCGTGGTGCGCTGTTCTGAGGTCAGCCCTCGATGAGGGTCTCTGAGCCCAGGCAACCATATGTGCCGCTTATCTCTGAGCTCACGTTCTTGATCTTCTCGTAGCTTTCTGCTTCCAGGAAGACCACCACGTCGTATCTTCCAAAGCAAGTGAAGAACAACTTCACTTCACGAATCATTTCAAGCTTCTTCTGAATGTAGTCAAGCTTCTTGTAGTCTGCGTTCAGAAGCATCACAGCGTTGACGACCATAAGCCTAACTCTCCCTCACGATTTCGATGAGGGTCTCGGAGTCCCTGACCGGAGCCAGCTGATTCACCTTTTCCACGAGGGAGGCGAGCTGCTCCAGGTCGCTCACACGAAACAGAACCACGATGTCCCATCTTCCCAGCGCGCTGTAGGCCCTCTGCGTCTCCCTGAGTTTCTCGATCTCAGACAGAACCTCTTTGAAGGTTCCTCCCTTGGTGCGGACGAGCATGCATGCGTAGACCAAGGTGAGTCAGCCCACTCCCCAGGAACCGCGTGGTTCTTAAGTGTATAGAGCTGGCTGGGCTGGAGAAGGCGTGAAAACCGTGCTGCTCCTTGCGTCATCACAAGCAATATATCTGGTCGAGGACGATATGCGGTGGAGCATGGTGGAAATCAACGCTCTCTGCAGTTTGGAGAGCTTCAGGAGATTCGCGGTGATCAGCGCCTGCAAATCGTTCATGCCCAAGGGCTACCTGAAGGACCCGACGGTCTTTCCCGAGAGAGATAGCTCCCTTGGAGCAATCTACGTTGAAGCCGCCTCCAAGGTTGATCTTCGCAGGATCCAAGACATCAACTTCGTGAAGGTCCATGATGTTCTTGGCGTGATCTACATGTCGAAGAGCGGAAACACGGATCTAAAGTGGAGGCAGGTCAGGGGAAGAAAGGGGCGGCTCAAGGGCGAAGCCTCGATCAATTCCTTAGCCAACTTGCTCAGAGCCAAGATCCTGAAGCCAGAGGACCTGAAGGATCTGCAGAGGGAAACCGGTGACTCTTCGAGGCTCGAGGGAGATGATTGACGAGGAGCACGAAAGTATTCCTAGTGAAGCCCGGCCCAGCCCTCGACTTCAACTCGCTTGTCCCTGTGAACGAACGCCACCGCTATGCCCGAGGACCTGAGTCTCCTCTTCAGTTTCACGTCATTGGTGGCGACGATGCACCGCAACGTTCCAGCCACCTGCACGATGGCTTCGTCCACACTCGCCGTTTTCTCCGTGCAGCTGAACGCCGGGTACTTCTCAGCGATTCTCAGGGCCATTTCAGCTTCTCTTCCCCTCTTACCCCCCGTGGACGATATCTTCTTCAGCTCCCTGAGGGTTTCAGCGAGAACAAGCGGCTCCAGCTTCGTATCAAGACTATCCTCGAGCATCGCCAGCGCGTCGAGCCTGAGCTGAACGGAAGAGAGAATGAAACTGCTGTCCAACAGGACGTTCAAGCCGCGCACCTAGGCGATCTTCCCGAACCCGATCAACCTCCATCCCGCGCCGATTCGCCTGGATATGGTCGCGTTGTCTCCCCCGCGGGCGCAGACCGGTTGGCTGAGCCTGATGGTTACATCCTCATGCGATCTCTCAGATACGATGCCAGATGTGACCGCTGAGTACACATTCAACACCAGCGGTTCCTTCTCCACCAGCGGCTTCACGGCGGCGTGCTCGGTGGCCCCTATCACCTTCTCGAATAGTTGATACTGAAGAACAAGGTTGTCCCAGACCGGGGGCAGCGTTCCAGGTGAGCCTGCAATGTTCATCGTTAGGCCGTCCGCCCTCGCGAGAGAGGGATCGAGCGTGGTCTCCACACCGAGTAGACCACCGCTCCTGGCGCTATTCACGGCCTTTCCTCCAATCCTGATGCCCTTCACCTCCGCCACCAACGGGGTATACCCAGACTTCGCATCGTTCTCCCTTCTAAGCACACCCGGTTTCAGCTCCACTTCGTCGCCGACGTTGAGCGCGCCCTGCAGCAGAGATCCGCCTATCACCCCCCCTTTGATCTTGTCCGCTGATGCGCCGGGTGGGTTCACATCGAAAGATCTAAGCACAGGCATGAACGCCGGCTTCGACAGATCCCGCGCTGGTGTAGGGATTTTCTTCTCGATCACTTGAATCAGCGAGTCTATGTTGATGAGGTGCTGGCCTGAAACCGGGACTATGTCTGCGCCTTCCGCAGCGGTGCCCTTCAGCCCCTCGACCATTTCCCCGTAGTTCTTCAGCGCTCTTTCCCGGGTCATGAGGTCTATCTTGTTCTGAGCAACCACTATCTTCTTCACGCCGAGTATGGACGCTGCCAGGAGATGTTCTGCGTCTTGGAGCTGAGGAAAAGCAGCCCTTGAGTCAACCACGAACACAGCGCCGTCAAAGAGAGCTGCTCCGGAAAGCATCGTCACCATGAGGCTGTGATGTCCCGGGCAGTCGATGAAGGAGATCGCTCTCTGGAAGACGGCCTCCGATCCGCATCTGGGACACTTGGGGCTGGTGGTGTAGGCATCTGGCTCAGGGCAGCTGGGACACCTGTAGACGGCTGCGTCTGCGTAGCCTATCTTGATCGTTATGCCGCGACGGAGCTCCTCCGAGTGACGCGCCGTCCAGATGCCTGTCAATGCCTGAACGATGGTGGACTTCCCGTTGTCCACGTGGCCCAACGTTCCTATGTTGACCTCTGGTTGAGCGGGTAGAGCCGCGGACAGACCCCTTCACCCTTTCTCGAACGGGCTAGTGCGCCTGTTTAAGTCTTCTGCGTGTAACCGGTTCTCAGCTTCACGAAGATGACCTGCTGCCGCTCACCTCGTCCCGCGTCCGTGGCGCTCAGTCCACTTGTACTTCCGCGGATCCTTGCCGTGCTTCGTCATGTAGATACGGCATCTGCGGGAGCAGAACCAGAGGATCGCTCCGTCTCTCCTGACGAACATCGTTC
>Ga0315309_1000978_pt1 | contig 17360 bp, 7 predicted proteins | sample TDP4_MG_FD_203080 | JGI IMG/M metagenome (GOLD analysis project Ga0315309, IMG submission 203080) | Freshwater sediment microbial communities from Lake Towuti, South Sulawesi, Indonesia - TDP4 | ecosystem: Environmental > Aquatic > Freshwater > Lake > Sediment | place: Indonesia: South Sulawesi... | reverse complement strand
TCAGCAAAAAGGTGGATTTGTTCCTTTACGATCTCAAATTGTTTGACCCCGTCAAGCACCAGAAATATGTGGGGGTCTCCAACGACTGCATCCTGGAAAACCTGGAGGCACTGGCCCAAAGAAAGAAACCCATAGTCATTCGCTTCCCCGTCATTCCTGGCATCAATGACGAGGCGGAAGACATTCGTCAGATGGCAGCCTTTCTCTCCCGTCTCGGGCTCTTGCGTATTGAGCTGTTGCCATACCATCGCATCGGGGTGCAGAAATACAGGCGTGTTGGAATGCCGTATCGGCTGGAGGGGCTGGAACCGCCCTCGGCGGATCACGTGCGGCGGATTGCGCAACAATTCGAACGGGAGGGCTTCACTGTCAAGGTCGGAGGTTAAGATGAACGAACGCGTAGCCCGCTTGCGTCAGCAGAGCTTGGAAACAAAGCCCTGGCTGTCCATCGAACGGGCGAAACTCATCACCGAATCGTACCGAGACTCCCGCGTTGCTTCGGCGCCGGTGCGCCGTGCGTGTGCCCTCCGGTATTTGTTGGAACACAAGACCATCTACATCGGGGACGATGAGCTGATCGTCGGCGAGCGCGGGCCCAGCCCCAAAGCAACGCCAACTTACCCAGAGATTTGCTGCCATAGTCTGGAGGACCTGGAGATCCTCACTTCTCGCGCGAAGATTGCCTATCGCGTTCCCGAAGACGCTAAGACCATTCAACGCGAGGAGATCATTCCGTACTGGCGAGGCCGCTCGATACGTGACCTCATTTTTCAGGAGATGACGCCGGCGTGGAAAGATGCCTATGAGGCGGGAGTATTCACGGAGTTCATGGAGCAGCGCGCCCCCGGCCACACCGTCCTGGGGGATGTTATCTACCGCCAAGGCTTGCTGGACCTGAAGGCGGACATCGAGGCCAGTCTCGAGCGGCTGGACTTCTTGAATGACCCGGAGGCTTACCACAAGCAGGAGCAGCTAAGGGCGATGTCGCTGGCCGCTGACGCGGTCATGCACTTTGCTGAACGGCATGCCCAGAAGGCCGCGGAAATGGCGGCGCGAGAGCCCAATCCGCGTCGCCAAGCACAGCTGGAACGGATTGCGGATATTTGCCATCATGTGCCGGCACATGCGCCGCGAGACTTCTGGGAGGCGTTGCAGGCCTATTGGTTTGTCCACCTGGGCGTCATCACGGAGCTTAACACGTGGGATTCGTTCTGCCCGGGTCGGCTGGATCAACATCTGCACCCTTTCTATACGAAAGGGCTGGCGGAAGGTACGCTCACCCGCGATGAGGCCCAGGAGCTTCTGCAATGTTTCTGGGTCAAATTCAACAATCAACCTGCGCCGCCCAAGGTGGGCGTGACGGCTGCGGAAAGCGGCACGTACACGGATTTCGCCAATATCAACAACGGCGGTCTGAAGCCGGATGGCTCCGACGGCGTCAACGAAGTCACGTACTTGATCCTCGATGTGGTCGACGACATGCGTTTGCTCCAGCCGTCCTCAAACCTACAGCTGAGCAAGAAAAGCTCCGAGCGGTTCCTCAAGCGGGGGATTGAGATTATTCGCAAAGGTTGGGGTCAGCCTTCGATCTTCAATGCTGATCTGGTCGTGGAGGAACTTCTGCGGCAGGGAAAGTCGATTGAAGATGCGCGCGCCGGCGGGACTTCCGGATGTGTGGAGACAGGCGCCTTCGGCAAGGAGGCTTATATTCTCACCGGCTATTTCAACCTCCCCAAGATCTTGGAGATTACCCTCAACAATGGCCTGGACCCCCGCACCGGCAAGAAAATCGGGCTGGAGACCGGGGATGCGAGAACTTTCTCCTCCTACGACCAATTGTTTTCTGCCTACCGGAAGCAGCTGCACCACTTCATCGATATCAAAGTTAGGGGAAATAACGTTATCGAGCGCCTGTACGCCAGGCACTTGCCGGCGCCGTTCCTCTCCCTCTTTATTGGCGACTGTATCGCCAAAGGCAGAGATTACAATGACGGCGGCCCGCGCTATAACTCCACCTATATCATGGGCGTGGGGCCAGGCAGTTGCACGGATAGCTTGGCGGCGATCTGCTACCACGTTTTTGACCGAAGGCTGTTCTCCATGGCCGAACTGCTCGAAGCGCTCGCCAGCAATTTCGAGAAGCACGAGAAGATGCGCCAATGCCTATGGAACAAGACGCCCAAGTACGGCAATGACGACGACTATGCCGACAGCATTCTGGTGGATGTGTTCAATGCCTTCTACGATGAGGTGAATGGGCGCAAGAATACCAAGGGCGGGCACTATCGGGTCAATTATCTCTCCACGACCTGCCACGTGTACTTTGGTTCGGTAACCGGGGCGACGCCGGACGGACGAAAGGCCTGGGAGCCCCTCTCCGACGGAATTTCCCCGGTCCAGGGAGCGGATCGTCATGGCCCGACGGCCGTGCTTAAATCCGCGGCCAAGATGGATCACGCGCGCACGGGTGGCGCCCTGCTGAATCAGAAGTTCACCCCTCAATTGTTGGAAGGCGAAGACGGAGTCGACAAGCTGGCACATTTGGTGCGTTCCTACTTCAAGCTTGATGGGCACCATATCCAGTTCAATGTGGTGACGGCGGAAACCTTACGGGCGGCGCAGGCTAACCCGGAAAAACATCGCGACCTGATCGTGCGCGTTGCCGGCTACAGCGACTATTTCTGTGACCTAACCGAGGCCTTGCAAAATGAGATCATTGCTCGGACCGAGCAAAAGGGCTTCTGAGAGCTGTTTGGGGCGTGTGGCTCATTGCTGGTGGTCGGAGCTGAATTGGAGATGGCCTTTGACCTGACCGGATCTCGCCGCGGCAAGTGAAGCGACGGAAGGTTAGACAGAATCCGGTCCTACACCCGTCAAAATGGCGGACCCTGCCCAGCCCGTCTCGCCAGGCGTTTCGACCTCCCCAGATACGGAGTTCACCCGAGGCCTAGGGCTTTTCGATGCGGTGATGGTGGTTGTGGGTGCCATGATCGGCTCCGGCATCTTCATCGTGTCGGCTGATATGGCGCGCCAGACGGGAAGCCCCGGCGGATTGTTGACAGGCTGGGTGGTCACCGGGATCCTGACCGTCGCGGCGGCGCTCTCTTACGGCGAACTGGCGTCCATGATGCCGCGCGCGGGTGGCATGTACGTATACTTACGCGAAGCCTTGTCTCCTCTCTGGGGTTTCCTTTACGGCTGGACATTCTTCACGGTTATCCAGACTGGCACGATTGCAGCTGTGGCGGTCGCCTTTGCACGATTCACCGGGGTGCTATGGCCCCAAGTTGCTGAGAATCACTACCTGATCCCGCCCGTTCACTTGTCAACCCACTACGCTTTCTCGCTCTCCACGGCCCAGCTCTTGGCGATTGTCGTCATCCTGTTGCTCACATGGACCAACAGCCGTGGACTCGCCTACGGAAGAATCGTCCAAAACGTGTTCACCACGGCCAAAACGGGAGCCTTGCTAGGGCTGATTGTGCTAGGCGTGTTTGTGGGACGAAACGCCAGCGCCGTTGCCGGGAACTTCGCTGATCTATGGGCTCCCCGCGGCTACAGCCCTATCAGCGCGGGACTGGACGCGACGACTATTTTTGGGCTGTTCGTGGCTGTCTGTGTGACTCAGACAGGTTCGCTTTTCGCTGCGGATTCCTGGCATGACGTTACTTTTGCCGCGGACGAAGTGAAGAATCCCGAGCGCACCCTTCCGCTCGCGCTGGTATTAGGCTCCGTCATCGTTGTCGTCCTTTATTTTCTGGCCAATCTCGCTTATCTGCTGGTTCTTCCGCTCGCCGGTATCCAGCACGCCCCGTTCGATCGGGTGGCTACAGCGATGCTCCAGGCGATCTTCCCCAGGGCGGGGGCTTTGGTCATGGCACTTGCGATCATGGTCTCGACCTTTGGGTGCATTAACGCCCTGATTCTTGCCGGCGCGCGCGCCTACTTCGCGATGGCGCACGACGGTCTTTTTTTCAAGTCGGCGGGCGTTTTGAACGCAGCCAGAGTGCCGGGGCGGTCGCTCTTGGTGCAAGGGATCTGGGCCGTGGCGCTTGTTCTGCCCAGGACTTTTGATCCCGCCACGGGAGCGTACGGCAACCTGTACAGCAACTTACTGGACTATGTGATCTCGGCAGCGCTCATCTTCTACATTTTGACAATTCTCGGCCTTTTCCGCCTGCGTGCGATCCGGCCCCAGGCAAAACGGCCTTACCTGGCCGTAGGCTACCCGATAGTGCCAGCAATCTATATCGTGGGAGCGGCTGCAATCGTGGGCATGCTTTTCGTGTACCGCCCCTCAACCACGTGGCCCGGACTTATCATTGTGCTGTGTGGCTTGCCCGTCTATCGCTTGCTGATGGCTCGACCACGTGCTAAAGGGTGATAGATCCTCGTAGGCGCGGAAACCGTGGCAGGCTGACCGGCGCGGTCAGCGAGTACCATTTCGATTATGGGGAGCTGCTTTGGTGAGCGGCGATGGCGGCCAATCTGCCAAGGACTCGGCACCAGGCGGTCGGCGCATGAAGTTGGAGCGCCACTAGACAGGAAAGTTGCGTAATCTCCTCGGAAGGGGTCCAGCATGAGAACTCGTCGCTGGTGGGTGCTAGCGCTCGTGCTTTTTGGGCCAAGGCTCGCGTTCCCTCAGGATAGTCCATGGTACCAGTCGGATTTTCCCCCCGATGAATACAAAACGCGATGGGAGAAGGTCTTCAAGAAGGTTGGGAATGATGCCGCCGTGATAGTGCAAGGCGCACCTCAAACCAATGGCTTCATCGTGCCGCGTCAAACCAACGAGTTCTACTACCTCTGCGGGGTAGAAACCCCGCACTCCTATCTACTCCTGGATGGGCGGCGGCGCAAAGTCACGCTCTATCTTCCCTCCCGCAATTTGAGATTGGAGAGTGCCGAAGGGAAGATTCTGTCTGCTGCCGATGCGGATCTGGCAAAAAGATTGACCGGAGTGGACGAAGTGTTGAGTACCGACGCCATGAGGGGAGATTGGCTCGGAAGTTTGCCCGGGGGACTGCCCCACATAATCTATACGCTATTTAGTCCAGCCGAAGGCGCCGCGCAGAGCCGCTATGAGCTCCTCAGCGCCAACGCCAGCTTGGCGTTCGATTATTGGGATGGGCGTCTGCCCAGGGAGGGCCGTTTCGTAGAGTTGCTGCGCACTCGGTACCCACGAACCACAATCCTGGATTTCACTCCGATCCTGGATGAGCTGCGCGGTGTCAAGAGCCCGCGCGAGATCGCGCTTATTCGTCGTGCCTCTCAACTTGCCGGATGGGGCATCATGGAGGCCATGCGGAGTACCAGGCCGGGCCTTTATGAGTACCAGCTCGATGCGGCGGCACGCTACGTCTTTCTGGTGAACGGCGCGCGCCTGGAAGGCTACCGTTCTATCACCGCATCTGGCATCCCACATATCTGGAACATGCACTATTTTCGCAATATGGGAGAGCTGAAAGACGGCGACCTTGTGCTAATGGACTATGCCCCCGACTACCATTATTACGTCAGCGACGTGGCCAGGATGTGGCCAGTCAACGGGACGTTCAGCAAATGGCAGAGGGAACTCCTGGGGTTCGTGCTGGAATACCGGAATGCAATTCTGAACCGGATTCGCCCGGGAGTCAGTCCCGCGCAAGTCATGGACGAAGCCAAGGCGGCCATGGAAAAAGTGTTCGCAGCGACAACGTTTTCCAAGCCGGCCTATGAACGAGCTGCGCGCAAGCTGGTGAGCACGGGTGGGGGAGTTTTTTCGCATCCGGTGGGAATGGCCGTGCATGATGATGGAAGTTACGAAGAGGGTCCACTGCGCGCTGGCCAGGTATTTGCCGTCGATCCGCAACTGCGCGTTCCGGAAGAGAATCTCTACGTACGTTATGAAGACACGGTTGTGGTAACGGAAGAGGGTATCGAAAACTTTACCGATTTTGTGCCTTCGGAACTCGATGAAATCGAAAAGCTCGTAAAAGGGGAAGGCGTCCTGCAAAAATGCCCACCCTTACCCAGGCAGAGGTGACGCACCGGGAACGCCAGAAAGGATGGCTGCTCTTGGTGCCGCGAACGATTCTTCCCGTTGGCGAAGGCGGAGGGGCTGGACGTTGCAGGTGCGGGGTTGGTTCTGGCCATTTCTGAACGACTTCTTTTGAGGAGAAAACGCTATGAAAACCTCACATTCTCTCACGCGAAGAGAATTCGTGTCTGCCGCTGCGGCAGCGGCCGGGGCTTGCCTGTTTCCGGCCGCGGCACGCACTGCGCCCGGTCAGGGTCCCATGGTTGCCTCCACCGCGCAGGCAGGAGGCCCCCACGGCAGGGAGCGAGTCCCGGGGAAGGTTGTGCCTTTCCCGATGACGCAGGTGCGGTTGCACGACGGCCCTTTTAAAGAGGCCATGGAGATAAATCGCAAGTACTTGCATTCCCTTCCGGCCGACCGGCTTCTTCACACGTTCCGCGTGACGGCGGGCCTTCCTTCGACGGCCCAACCTCTGGGTGGATGGGAGAAGCCCGATTGCGAACTGCGCGGGCACTTTGCCGGCGGTCACTATCTTTCAGCCTGCGCGTTGACCTACACGAGCGCCGGGGACGAAGAGCTCAAGACCAAGGCCAACGCCGTGGTGGCTGAACTTGCCAAGTGTCAGGCCGCGCACAAGAACGGCTACCTGAGTGCCTTCCCGGAAGAGCTCTTCGATCGCCTCCGCGAGGGACGGAGAGTGTGGGCTCCCTTCTATACTATTCACAAGATCATGGCGGGCCATCTCGACATGTACGTGCATTGCGGCAACGAGCAGGCCTTGGCGGTGGCTGAGAGGATGGCCGGCTGGGTAGGACACTGGACCCGGGCGCTAAGTGACGAGCACATGGCGCGCATCCTGCAAACAGAGTACGGTGGGATGAACGACGTACTTTATGACCTCTACGCCGTCACCGGGAAGGAACAGTATTTGCATCTGGGCCATCGATTCGATCAAAAGCAGTTCTTTGATCCTCTGGCGGCACATCGAGATGAGCTGAAAGGTTTGCATGCGAATACCAACATCCCGAAGGTGATCGGTGCCGCGCGCCGCTGTGAACTGACGGCTGAACCACGGTATCGCGATATCGCCTCCTACTTCTGGCAGGAGGTTACCAGTCAGCGCACCTACTGCACAGGGGGGACCAGCAATGAGGAGTTCTGGCGGACCGACCCTGGGAAGCTGGCGAGTGAACTCGGCCAGAACACCGAGGAGTGTTGCTGCGGATACAACATGCTCAAGCTGACGAGGCACGTGTTCGGCTGGACGGCCGATCCCCGGGCGATGGACTATTACGAACGCACCCTCTTCAACAGCCGACTGGGGACGCAGGATGAAAACGGGCTGAAGTGCTATTTCCTTCCTCTCGCCTCCGGCTACTGGAAGTACTTCAACACACCATTCGATTCTTTCTGGTGCTGTACCGGCACAGGGGCTGAGGAGTTCGCCAAGTTCGGCGATACGATTTACTTTCATGACGACCAGGGGGTGTATGTCAATCTCTTCATTGCCTCGGAGTTGCGCTGGCCGGAGAGGGGCATCCGGCTTCGCCAAGAGACGACTTTCCCCGAGCAGGAAGGCGCCAACTTCATCATCAGCGCAGAGAAGTCAATGGAGATGACTCTCCACGTGCGCATACCTTATTGGGCGACTCGCGGTGGGACTGTCAAATTGAACGGGGCGGCACTTCCCGTCTTCGCGAGTCCTAGTAGCTATCTGGCGCTGAACCGTGTCTGGAAGAGTGGCGACCGGCTGGAAGTCAGCCTGCCCATGAGCTTGCACATCGACCCTATTCCGGACGATCCGACCCTGCAGGCGATGATGTACGGCCCATTGGTGCTGGCTGGCCGTTTAGGGGCTGAGGGATTGACGAGGGCCATGGTCTACATTGGCTACGACACCAGCCCCGGCGGTGATCCCGTTCCCGTACCGGCGATCGCGGCTGACTCGAAAGATCCGCTGGGTTGGGTCGAACCGGTCCCCAAACAGCCGCTAACGTTTCGTACCGCAGGCCAAAACGAAACGCTCACTCTTATCCCGCTCTACGAGCTGTTTGGCGAGAGGTACGCGGTGTACTGGAAGACCGATACAAGAACGTCTGGAGGTGGCCCGTAGCCTATGGAGCGGAATCCGGCTAGGTCGAGCGAGTGCGCCAGCCGCCCTTGGTAACGCCATCGGCAGAATTCCTCGCAGGAGGAGCACAGTAATGGAACGCAAAATCTTCGAGCTGTCTGTATTGTCAATGGCTGCAATGCTTCTGTGCGGATGCTTGATTGCCAGCCTGCCAGCGCAGGCGCTGCAAAATCAGCGGAAGGCCGCCTCCCAGAGCCTCAACCCCCAGCAAGCCGGAAAGGGGGCGAACCCGGAGCAGCCCGGCTTGGATGCCTCTCAAAGCGAGATGCGCGGCTTCATCGAGCGCTACGTGGCCGACCGCAGAACCCTGAATCGGTATTACGCGGTGGAGAAGCGGGAGTTCGGGGCGGAACAGGAGAGCCGAGGTCAGCGTTTGGCGGCCGAGATGTCGCCGGCGTACCGGGCGCGCATGAAGAAGTTGGACGGGGAATGGCTGGACCGTCTGGGGAAAATGGACTTCGATGCGATGAATGAGGATGGACGCATCGATTTCCTGCTCCTCAAGAATTATCTTGTGCATGATTTGCGTCAATTGGACATCCGGGCGCAGGCTTTCACTGAAGCCGCTGCGCTCATGCCGTATGCGCAATCGATCCTCGACCTGGAAGAGGCGCGACGCCGTATGGAGCGGATCGACCCGGCCCAAGCGGCGGCACTGCTCAACAACTTAAAAAGGGAAGTGGAGGAGAAACGCCGGAAACTGGAGGCGCAGATTGAATCCCGCGGCGGCGCGCCAAATCGCGCGGAGGTCGCGGGCATCAAGAGGACGGTTGGTAACCGTGCCGCCCTCACGACCGAGGGTCTGCGAATCACGCTAAAGAAGTGGTTCGGGTTCTACAACGGCTACGATCCTCTCTTCACGTGGTGGGCGGACACACCTTACAAGGCGTTGGATCAAACGCTCAAAAATTACCAGGCTTTCCTGCGCGAAAAGCTGGTCGGAATTAAGCCGGGTGACGAGCATGCCATTGTCGGTGACCCGATCGGGCGCGACGCGGTGGTGAGCGAGCTGAACTCCGAGATGATCCCCTACACGCCCGAGGAATTGCTTGCCATTGCCCAGAAAGAGTATGCCTGGTGCGAGACGGAGATGAAGCGCGCCGCGCACGAAATGGGTTACGGCGACGACTGGCACAAAGCACTCGAGGCCGTGAAGAACATGCACGTTGAGCCCGGCCAGCAGCCGGGACTGATCCGGAAGCTGATGTTCGAAGCCGTCGATTTCATCGAACAGCGGAATCTGGTCACTGTACCCGAACTGGCGCGGGAGACTCTGCGGATGGAGATGATGTCGCCCGAGCGGCAGTTGGTGAACCCGTTCTTCAGCGGAGGAGAAGTCATCACCGTTTCCTTTCCGACCAACACCATGAGCGAGGAGGATAAGTTGATGAGCATGCGGGGGAACAATATTCCCTTCGCGCGCGCCACGGTCTTCCACGAGATGATCCCCGGTCATCAGATGCAGGGCTTCCTGGCCGCGCGTTATCGTGCTTATCGCCGCCTGTTTGACACGCCCTTCTGGGTTGAAGGATGGGCGCTTTACTGGGAACTGCGAATGTGGGATCTGAACTTCGCCCGGACGCCGGCGGAGCGGATCGGCATGCTTTTCTGGCGGATGTTTCGCTGCGCGCGCATCGTCTTCTCTCTCAGCTTTCATCTGGGAAGGATGACGCCGCAGGAGTGCATAGATTATCTGGTCAACCGCGTGGGGCACGAGCGGGCAAACGCGGCCGCGGAAGTCCGCCGCTCGTTGGACGGCAGCGACGAGCCTCTTTATCAGGCCGCGTATCTCCTCGGCGGGCTGCAGATCCTCGCCCTGCATCACGAACTCGTCGCTACGGGGAAAATGAGCGAACGCGCTTTCCATGACACTCTGCTCAAGGAAAACAGCATCCCGGTGGAAATGATTCGCGCTAACCTGACCGGGCAAAAGCTTACGCGGGATTTTCACTCAAGCTGGAGGTTCTACAATCTGCCGCCCGGTGACGCACTTTCCGGCTCGTTGCCGTAGCAGGGTCGCGTTGGGCTCGCAGATTTGGAATCGACGCTCGCTGCTTCCCGCAAGAGGCTGTTCGATCGATGGATGCTAGGCGACACACGAGCGGGGGCTGTTCTCAATGCGAAGGCGGATTTCCAGACGAACGGTGATAGCAGGTATGGGCTTGCTGGGGGCCGATGCGGTTACGTCTCTGGCGCTACCACGCATGCCGCGAACCTCCCCGGAGTTACAGGGAAGCCAAAGGGTGTTGAAAGTCGGGGGGTCACCCGCCGAGATGCTCATCACAGCGTTCTCGCCGCACACGCTGCGCGTGAGCCTGGTTTCGATAGAAAACGCTGCTCAACCTGCAAGCGATCTCGTCCTGGCGTACGAGAACTGGCCGGAGCCCCTGGCACGGTTACGGTCGTTGCCGGAACAACGAACGATCAAGTGGGAAGAACTCAGCCTGAAGGTTGCCACGGACCCCTTGAGTCTGGCGATCTTCGATTCTCGCGAGGAACCGATTCAGAGCTTACATCTTGACCCTGCGAGCGGCCGGATTGAGTTTGCTGTTGCCGATGTTCCTGTCCTGGGCCTGGGAGAAGGCGGGCCGCAGTTCGATCGTCGTGGGTCTCTCTATCCAATGAAGCACGGTCAAGATGTGCCCGACTTGGCCTGGGATGGGGCACGGGTGCCTGTTCCCTGGGTCATCGGAACAGGCGGCTGGGCGATATTCTTCCACCGACCGCACGGCATGATGGACCTGCGGAGCAACTCCGGCGTATTCGCGCCCCTCGGCTCGGGGAAGGTGTTACCGGTAGACTTCTTTGTCGTTGTCTCATCTGATCCGCAAACCATCCTTCGCGAATACGCGCAACTTACGGGTTTCCCTCACCTGCCGCCTCTGTGGTCGCTTGGCTACCAGCAATCACACCGGACGCTGGCGAGCCGCGAAGAAGTTCTTTCGGAGGCCAGGAGGTTCCGTGAAGAAAAGCTCCCTTGCGATGTGCTGATCTATCTCGGCACGGGCTTCTGTCCCTCGGGATGGAATACCGGCCACGGTTCTTTCACCTTTAACCCGAAGGTGTTTGATGATCCGGCAAGGATCTTCCACACACTTCACCAGGAGCACTTCCGCATCGTGCTTCACGTCGTGAATCCGCCGCATCATCTGGAGGGAAGTGTCCTTGACGGCGCGGCTGCCGCGAAGAATCCTGACCACGCTGCCACGTACTGGAAAAAACATGAAACCCTGATGCAGCTTGGCGTCGATGGCTGGTGGGCTGACGAAGGTGATGACCTAACCGCGGAGTCCTGTTTGGTGCGAAACCGGATGTATTGGGAAGGACAGATCGCGGAGCGGCCGAACCGTCGGCCCTATACCCTCCACCGTAACGGTTATGCCGGCCTGCAACGCTACGGATGGTTGTGGTCCGGAGATATCGATTCCACGTGGGAAGCATTGCGATGTCAGATTGCCGTGGGCATTAACGCCGGTCTCACCGGGATACCGTATTGGGGGACCGACACCGGAGGGTTCGTGCCGACAAAGGAACTGACCGGCGAATTGTACGTGCGGTGGTTTCAGTTCAGCGCCTTCTGCCCACTCTTCCGGTCTCACGGACGAACCTGGAAGCTTCGCTTGCCGTGGGGATGGGACACAGGCGAGTACGGTCCTACAGAGCTCGAGGGCTACCGTTCGCCCGCCGCGCTGCCCGAGGCTTCTGAACTCCGCAATCCCCAGGTAGAACCCATTTGCCGGAAATATCTGGACCTTCGCTACCGGCTTCTTCCCTATTTGTATTCTCTGGTGCGTGAGTCTTATGACACCGGGCTCCCGATTATGCGTGCCCTATGGATCCACTACCCCGATGACCCGCGGGCGGTCGCGCGGGGCGATGAATATCTCTGGGGGAGGGACATGCTCGTAGCTCCGGTGACCGAAAAGGGAGCGTCTTCGCGGTCTGTGTACCTGCCACAGGGAGAGTGGTTTGACTTCTGGACAGAAGAAAAGGTTCAGGGCGGACGCGAAATCAGCAGACCCGTGGATTTGGCAACCCTTCCCCTTTACGTGCGTTCGGGCGCGCTTGTGCCCGTGGGACCCGCAAAGCAGTTTGCTCTTCAGAGCGATTCGCAGCCGTTGTCGGTTGTGGTCCATCCCGGGATCAACGGCGAGTTCATTTTGTACGAAGACGATGGGCAGACATTCGATTTCCGTAAGGGACAGGCGAAGTGGATCGGCCTCCGCTGGGATAACCAGGCAAAGCGCGTTAGGATCACCCGGGAAAGGTACTCTAAGATGTTGCCGCCCCTCCCGAGGAAAATGCAATTCCGATTGGCGGGCCGGGCGCAGATCCACTCCGTGCTTTTCGAGGGGAGTCCCATCGAGCTTTCCCTGAATGAACTTTAGATTAGAGATTCGTGCCGGGCCGCTCATCCCGGAGTTTTCCGGACTTCCGGATACGATCCTTGCAAGGTGCGTTTGGAAGGCAGGGGAGTTTCAACCATGACGGAAACGCCTCGTAGCAAGTGTCAAGCTGGAAGCGGCAGGGTCCTGCTGCATTTGTGGCTTTCTCTGACGCTGGTCGGCTTGGCTTTCCCTTTCCGCGCTGGAGCCCAGATAGCGCCCGAGCTTGCGAAAAACCTGCGCCGTGTCTTTGCCGACAAGGAGTTTGACGCCAAGTCTTTTGGGCCTGTCCGCTGGCTAGCGGGAGGCGAGGCCTACGTCACACTGGAACCTTCCGCCGATCGTGCCGGCGCAAAAGAGATCGTCCGTTACGAAACCGCCCGCGCCCGACGGGACGTGCTGGTGAGTGCCTCGCAGCTTGTTCCCGCGGGCTCAAGAGAACCCCTGAAAATCGATGACTACGCCTGGTCAGGCGACGCGAAACGACTTTTGATTTTCACGAACTCAATCCGGGTCTGGCGCTCGGCTACCCGAGGTGACTACTGGGTACTGGATCGCGACACGGGAAAGCTGATTAAGCTGGGTGGTGATGCTCCGGCTTCCAGCCTGATGTTCGCGAAATTCTCACCCAAGGGCACAAGAGTTGCCTATGTCCGCGGAAATAACCTCTACGTCGAAGACCTGCGCAGCGGAAAGATTACCCCGCTAACGCTAGATGGATCCGAAACTTTCATTAACGGAACCTCGGACTGGGTCTACGAGGAAGAATTCGATGTGCGGGACGGATTCCGTTGGAGTCCCGACGGACAGCGAGTGGCTTATTGGCAGTTCAACACGGGCGAGGTCCAGGACTTCCCGCTGATTTACTATACAGGCGGACCTCACGAGGTAGTTACACATATTCCCTATCCCCGCTTCGGCGTCTATCCGGTCATCCAGCACGTTGCATATCCTCAACCCGGAACAACCAATTCTGCGGTTCGGATAGGTGTGGTGAGCGGCGCCGGGGGCCCCACGCACTGGATGGAGGTGCCCGGAGAACCTTGTGGCCACTACATCGCGCGCCTGGAGTGGGCCGAGAACTCACACGAACTCGTGCTCGAACACCTGAACCGCCTGCAGAACACCAATGACGTCCTTTTGGCCAACGCAGACACCGGCGCTGTTCAGCGGATCTTTCGCGACCGGGACAAGGCTTGGGTGGAGGTTGTCGATGATTTGCGCTGGATTCGGGGCGGGAAAGAGCTTCTCTGGCTGAGTGAGCAGGATGGCTGGCGGCACGTTTATGCGATCTCGCGGCAGGGGAGTGGCGCTAGACGGATTACTTCGGGGAATTTCGATGTCATTACTGTCCTGGCTGTGGACCCGCAGGACGAGTGGGTGTACTTCCTGGCTTCACCGGAAAACGCGACGCAGCGATACCTTTACAGGGTTCGCCTGGATGGGTCCGCACCGGCCGTGCGAATTACGCCGGCAGGCCTGCCAGGGACTCACGCCTACCAGTTTTCCCCGAATTGCCGGTGGGCCTTGCATACGTATTCGACTTTTGACACGCCGCCCACGACCGACCTCGTTCACTTACCTGGCCACGAAACCTCACGCGTGGTGGAGGATAATGCCGCCCTGCGGGCCAAGCTCACGGAGTTCATATCCCACCCAACGGAGTTTTTCCAGGTGAATGTCGGCCAGGGCGTGATGCTCGACGGCTGGATGATCAGGCCGCGAGACTTCGATCCCACCAGGAAATACCCGCTCCTCGTCCGCGTGTACGGCGAACCGGCAGCGCAGACTGTCCTCGACGCGTGGGGCAGGGAGCTTGTGCTGTTCCATCATCTCTTGGCGAATGAAGGGTACCTCGTCGTCAGCATCGATAACCGAGGAACACCCGCGCCCAAGGGACGGGAATGGCGGAAAGTTATCTATGGAAGCGTCGGCGTCCTGGCGTCAGAGGAACAGGCTGCGGCCTTACAGGCGCTGGTGCGCCTGCGCCCCTATATCGATTCCTCGCGCGTCGCCGTCTGGGGCGCAAGCGGAGGCGGCTCCAACACGCTGAACCTGATGTTCAGGCACCCGGAGCTTTACAGGGTGGGGATGGCTGTTTCCCCTGTGCCAGACCAGCGGTTGTACGACTCGATCTACCAGGAGCGCTACATGGGGTTGCCCCAGGATAATGCGGAGGGATACCGCTCCGGCTCCGCCATCAACTTCGCGGAAGGTTTGCGCGGGAGTCTGTTGATCGTCCATGGCTCAGGGGACGACAACGTTCATTTCCAGGGTACGCAACTCCTGCTCAACAGGCTCATCGAGCTAGGAAAGCAGTTCGAATTCATGGAATATCCAAACCGCACTCACAGCCTGTCTGAAGGACCGGGAACTCAACTGCACCTTTATTCACTTCTTGCCAGGTACCTAGAGGAGCATTTGCCGCCTGGAAGGTGAAGAAGTTGGTTGCGGAAGCGCCTGTCTCGTCGGACTGGATCGAGGGGAGCAATGGCTTCGCGTACGCGAGGGAAAAGGACAAGGACAGGCGATTCCTTTGTGGGGAGATCTGCTACCTAGCGCAGTAGGATGGTCACCAGTTCAAACTGTCAGACAGCAGGTAAAGACTATGAAAAAGACCATCATTGTATCCTTCGCTGTGGCGGTAGGGCTGACGCTGGTTCCATGTTCCCTTTGGAGCGCAGGGCTGACCAGTGAAGTCAGGATCTCGAACGGGATGCCGGCGCTTTACGTCAACGGCAAACTGACCAGCCAAGTCCTGGCTTCCCCATACCCGCCCGGACTCTCGGACTTCAGGGACTTCCTCAAAGCGGGAATCTCGGTCTTTAGCATCTACCTGCGGTTCGATTGGTCCGGCCCGGAGCAGTACGATTTCAAGCGGGTCGACGAAAAGCTCGACGCGTATCTGAAGCTCGAGCCGAAGGCACTTTTCCTGCCCCGAGTTCTTCTAACCCCAGGGGATTGGTGGTGCAAGGAGTTCCCGAGCGAGATCACCATGCGGGATGACGGCAGCCCGGCCGGAATGTTCGGCGCACCTTGCCATCCTTCCCTGGCATCGGAGAAATACCGTGCGCTGTCACACAAGGCCATGATCGCCTTCCTCAAGCATGTGGAGGGCAAATACGGCGATCATATCGTGGGCTATCAGGCTGGAAACGGCTTCGGCGGCGAGTGGCTGATGTTCAACTCCTTCTGGGAGGCGCGTCCCGGCGCTCCGCCGCCAACCAAGTTCGGCGTCGAAGATTACAGTCCTCCGGCCCAAGCTGCCTTCCGACGCTGGTTGAAGAGAAAGTACGGCACTGTTGGGCAGCTCCGTCGCGCCTGGGGGGGTCCGAAAGTGACGTTTGAGACTGCCACGCCGCCGAACGAAGTCGAGCGGTACAGTTCGACGCACGGAATCTTCTTCGACCCTGCGGTCAGCCAGCGGGTCCCGGATTACTTCACCTTCTTCAACGAGATGGTTGCCGACGTGCTGCTCGAGAACTGCCGGTGGATCAAGGAGATCACGAACCGCAAGAAGATCGTCGGCTCCTTCTATGGTTACCTCTGGTGTAACTTCCCCAACCTGAGCGTGGTTCATAGCGGCCATCTCGGCTTCGCCAAGGTTCTGCGCTCGCCGGAAGTGGATTTCATCGCCAGCCCCTACACCTATGACAACAAACAGATCGGGGGCCCGAATAATTCACAGACTCTGCCGGAAGCGGTTGCCCTCCACAGCAAGCTCTACTTAAATGAAGTGGACACGGAAACCCACCTTCACCAGCGTCAATGGCGGTGGGGCAACTCGCTCAACAATCCCAAGAATTGGGAGGAGACCAAGGGCCTGCTCATCCGTGATTACGGGTATGCCCTGGCCAAGGGATTCGGCATGTGGTGGACGGATCTGCACGGCGGAACGTTCCACGACGACCAAATCATCGAACTCCTCGGCGATCTTAGGAAGATAGATGAGAAGTTCCTCGAAGCCGACAAGCGCTCGAACGCAGACATCGCCGTAGTCCTCGACGAAGCGAGCTTCACTTACTTCGGCGACGGCGAACCGCTTTTCAATGCTTTACTCACAGCCCAAAAGCAGTGGGAACTCGGTTTTGTCGGGGCGCCGTGGGATCCCCAACTTCTCACTGACATGGACAACCCGAAGCTGAAGGACTACAAGCTCTATATCTTCCTCAACACTTTCCGGGTCACGCCCGAGCAGTGGGCCGCCATCCATGCGCGTCTGAAGCGGAACGGCGCGACCGCGGTCTGGGTTTACGCGCCAGGCTATATCGGGGAGAAGCTCTCCGTGGACAACATGCGGGAGCTGACGGGAATTCGCCTTGCCGAAAGTGATTCAGCCGGCGAGTTGCACGTGGAAATCACGTCCTACGACCACGCTTATACGAAGTCCCTCCCCAGGGGATTTGCTTATGGCACGGACGTGAACGTGGCGAACATCATTCGCTGGTACGACCATCAAATCTACCTGAAGGATCCCCGCGATCCGAGCCTCCAGCGCGACCTGCCGGGCTTTCGCATCAACCCCCGGTTCTGGAGCGATGACCCTGATGCCAAGGTCTTGGGCCGACTGGCGGGGCTGGACAAGCCGGGCTTGGTCGTGAAGGAGCAACCGGGGTGGACGTCAGTCTATTCGAGCGCGCCGATCCTGCCGGCAGTTCTATTGCGAAACATTGCCCGTGCGGCAGGTTGCCATGTCTACAGCGATGCCGGCGACGTTGTCTATGCGAACCGGAAAGTCCTTGCCGTCTATGCACCCAGCGGCGGGACCCGGACGATTCACCTGCCGCACGAGTCGAAGGTAGTTGACTTGCTGGAAAACCGCACG
>Ga0315309_1000974_pt1 | contig 17392 bp, 14 predicted proteins | sample TDP4_MG_FD_203080 | JGI IMG/M metagenome (GOLD analysis project Ga0315309, IMG submission 203080) | Freshwater sediment microbial communities from Lake Towuti, South Sulawesi, Indonesia - TDP4 | ecosystem: Environmental > Aquatic > Freshwater > Lake > Sediment | place: Indonesia: South Sulawesi... | reverse complement strand
CAGGATTGGCATCTTCTAATGTATGTTTAGCGAGCTCCGCCAAATCGTCCCTCAAATGGAAGAATCTCCCAGGAGCAATCAAGTCAGTACTTATATTATCACCAAACTTATGAGCTTTGCCTTTTAGAATCACTTTTTCCTCCCTTATGTGAATCAGCCTGTGCTCAATAGGGGAAACCTCAAAGGATTTCCCCTTATTGCGTTCGCTTCGCTCTCTGTCACCCCTTCCCTAGTGGTTATCATCTATGTGAATCAGCCTGTGCTCAATAGGGGAAACCTCAAAGGATTTCCCCTTATTGCGTTCGCTTCGCTCTCTGTCACCCCTTCCCTAGTGGTTATCATCTATGTGAATCAGCCTGTGCCCAATAGGGGAAACTCTTTTCCCGGGGCGCTCACCGTCTCGCGCCCGTCGCTAACACGGAGCTCCTTATTCGTCGCTCCAGCGACCCCCTTCCGCAATGGTTATCATCTATGTGAATCTGCTCCGAAGGAGTCCGACGCCTCCCTCGGGGTTTCGGAGTCCTATCGGACCTGTGCCTCCCGATATTATGGGGACGTTCGTTTCGCTCCCGGCTATATTGCCTTCCCCTTAATTCAAAAAATAGTTTTGAAAAGCCTCTGGAATTTTAGCCAAAAAACGAGGACGGCCTCTTCTCTCCCAAGCAAAAATTTTTTCGACTCCGATTTATCGGAGGAGTTTATTTTTGCGCCTTACAAAGTCCCAAGTTTTTTGGCGTAGGAAAATTCCCTGGCGATGAACAAACTATTTTTTGAATTCCGGTTGCCCGGGGTGCTCACCGTCTCGCGGCCGCGCCTTTCCCTCGCTTCGCTCGGTCGTCCCGATCAAAATCGGAACCGGCGGCCTTTTCACAAAGGTTACCATCTATGTTACTTCTCGCGGGTCGCTTATCTTTCCCTTTACTGCCGCCCAGGCAGCTGTGGTTGGAGATCCGAGATATATTTCGGAATTAGGATTTCCCATTCTTCCTTTAAAATTGCGGTTCCCTGTTGAAAGGCACCTTTCATTGTCACCCAGAACTCCCCCGTGTATCCCTACACAGGCCCCGCAGCCCGGGTTTAGTATGGTAGCCCCGGCGTTAACAAGCTTTTCTATAACTCCTTCTCTCAGCGCCTGGAGGTAGACCCTGCGGGAAGCTGGAGCAACAATCAACCTCGTTCCCGAAGCGCATCCTTTCCCTTCCAATATCTCTGCTGCCAGACGGAGGTCCTCTATGCGTCCGTTGGTGCAGGTGCCAATAAAGACCTGGTCAATTCTGATACATTCTGCTGAAATCTGAGAAATTGGTTTAACATTGTCCGGGGACTCAGGACAGGCCACCATTGGTTCCAGACGTGAAACATCGATCTCAAAAACCTTTTCATATGTTGCATCTTTATCTGCCTTGATTTCCCTATATCCTTTTTCCCGGCCCATCTCCTTGAGATATGCTCTGGTTAGTCCATCGGAGCCGACAAGTCCGACTTTGGCGCCTGCCTCTACAGCCATATTGCAGAGGGTAAGCCTTTCCGAAACCGGCATTTTTTCAACCGTTCCCCCGGCAAATTCCAAAGCCCTATAGTTCCCACCGTCAGTTCCCAGCATACCGATGATTTTCAGAATCAGGTCTTTGGCATAGACGCCTTTGGGGAACTTTCCTTCCACCTTTATTAATAAAGTCTGGGGAACTCTAATCCAGGTCTTTCCTGTGGCCATCACCACGGCCACATCTGTTGAGCCCATTCCTGTAGCAAAGGCAGCCAGGGCCCCGGAAGTACAGGTATGAGAATCGGCACCAATTAAGATATTGCCTGGATTAACAAAACTCTCTACCAGCCTCTGATGAGAAATTCCCTCCCCTATTTCGGAGAGATTTACACTGGTCTCTTTTGCAAAATTGCGCAATTCTTTATGCACATTGGAAAGTTCTTTTCGCGAAGGAGGAGCAGCGTGGTCGAGAAAGATAAATGTCTTCTCTGGAGCAAAAATTTTAAGGCCGCCTTCTCCTTCGCGTTTTCCCAGAGATCCATCTCCTATCAATCTCCTCAACCGCTTAATAGCCAAAGGACCTGTCCCATCCTGAACCATACAGAGGTCTACTGGAATAAGTACAATATCGCCTGCAGTCACTTCTCTTCCCAGGCGAGAAGTAATGATTTTTTCACATAGAGTCTTACCCATAGCTACCCCTCAAGACTGAAAAAGTGATTTTCTGTAGAGATTTTCTATCTTTTTTAACATATATCCGAGGTCGAAAGTAGGGTAGACCATTTTCCTGCCCTCCCTCCCCATTTTCTCGGCTAAATCCTGGTCATTGATCAGCCTAATTACCCTCTCAGCGAACTTTTCTATATTGTGAGGCTCAACCAGAAAGCCATTTACTCCATCAATAATTGCTTCTTTGGCGCCATCCACACTTGTGGCTACTACAGGCTTTCCAGAGGCCATCGCTTCAGCAAACACAATAGGCAAACCCTCCCAGAGAGAAGTCAGTACCAGAATATCAATAATCTGCATAATCTCCGGGACATCGCGGCGCCAACCAGTCAATATGACCTTTCCTTTAAGCCTAAACCTATTAACCAATTTTTCTACTTCAGGCCTTAGCTCACCGTCCCCCACCAAAAGAAATCTCGCAGATGGTATGACCTGGCTGACTCGGTGGGCAAGAAAAATGAAATCCTGAGGAGCCTTTTGAGGCTTGAAGCAGGCAATCATTCCCACCACCGGGCTCTCAGGTTCAATTCCAAATTCCTTCTTTTTTCGTCCAATATCAAGATTAACTTCAGAAAATGCTCTAATATTTGTGGCACAATGGATAACCTCATATTGGCCTTCCTTCCCAATCCTATTTGCTAAGCCCTTTTTTGCATTTTCGGAGGATACTGCGATCAACTTATCTGTAATCCAACCAGTTATTCTCTCTATACAGATAAAGGCTTTTCTTGTCCACCACTTCTGATAATCATTGAACCCAAAACCGTGGTAAGTGTGAAAGATATGAGGCACACCGGCAAAGTGGGCTGCCCACCGACCCAGAATTCCTGCTTTGGAGGAATGGGTATGGACTAATTCAACCTTTTCCCATTTGAGAAGTCTCCATATCTTTATAAAGGCAATTAGGTCTTTTATTGGATTCACCGTCCGAATCAGTTCAGGCATAAAAAATGGTCTTATCCTGGGATTTTTCTTGACATCTCCATCCAGAATCCCCCCGCAGCCAGAAATTAGTATGGGTTCATATTGGTCTCGGCTCAGGTTTTCACTAATATATATAGCAATCTCTTGAGCCCCCCCGAGTTCCAGTTGTGTAATAATCGTTGCCACTTTGGACTTTCTCATCTAGCGACCCACATCTCCTTGACCCATTCTATTTCCTTTCGGAGCCCTTCTTTCAAACTAAATCTGGGATTGTATCCTAACATCTTCCTGGCCTTTCCTATATCTGCCAAGGTTGCTTTCATTTCGCCTTTTTTCTTTTCTATATACCTAATTTTTGCTTTTTTTTCAATTATTTCCTCCAATAATTTGGTCGCTTCATTTATGGAGATATGGCTGCCACCCCCGATATTGAAAATTTCGCCGTTAAAGGCTTCCTTCATTACCATAATATTGGAATTCACGGCATCATCAATGTATGTGAAATCGCGAGTCTGATTCCCGTCGCCATATATGGTAATCTCTTCTCCCTTTAAGATTCCTCGGATAAACTTGTGGAAAGCCATATCTGGTCTCTGCCGGGGGCCGTAAACTGTAAAGTATCTCAAAGTGACAACGGGAACTCCAAAATTCTTCCAATACGAGTAGCACAGATTTTCGCAGGCTAGCTTGGTAACGCCGTAGGGAGAAACAGGGGAAGCCAATCTATCTTCCCTCATAGGTAACTCGCAATCTCCATAAATGGAAGAGGAAGAGGCGAAAATAAATGATTTCAGGGCAACTTTCTTTGCTGACTCCAATAATCTCTGTGTGACAAGGATATTGTTGTTTAAATAAGTATCAAAACGGGTTCCCCAACTGGGGAGAACTCCTGGTTGGGCAGCGTGATGAAAAATATAATCAACCTGTTTTAGCAACTTATCTAAATCTACAACCAAAAGGTCACCTCTTATAAGAGTGAACCTCGCTGAATTCAAAAGACCTTGCAAATTGGCTTCTTTAATTCTTATATCATAATAATCTGTAAAGGAGTCTATCCCAATAACTTCAAAGCCGGATTGAATCAACTTCTCGGAAAGATGTGATCCAATAAATCCAGCGCAACCGGTGACCAGACAGCGCATTCCCGCCTCCCTGGCTTTTAGCTCCTGTCCACTGTTTCCAGCCGTTCTTTTATTTTCTCGGCAACTTCTCTACCTTCTAAAATTGCCTCTTCCATCGTAGAATACTTCCATCCACCATATCGCCCCACGGAATAGACATCCCTATCTCTAAGGTAATTCTGAATTATCTCCAAGTTTCTATCTCGTCCCACATCGTAAATAACATAGGCATAGGGTATGCCTATGCACCAGGACACCAGGATTTCATCGTTTCTTTTGAGAATCCCAGCCTTGATTAGGTCCTCTTTCGCTTTGGCAATCAGTTTTCTTTTTTTCTCCGGTGTCATTCCATCCGGCTTAAAGGCAGTCTCAACATAAATGGAGCTTGTCCCGGGGGGACACATATGGTCGGAAAACTTTTTTGGAAATCCGACCCGGTAAAAGATGTATTTCTCTTCAGGAAAATAGACCCAATCTCCCCTGTCTATATTCTCACGGTTAACTCCCATATTCAGGTTCAAAACAGAGGTATGCCTTAGTCTGAGAGCGGCCCTCTTGACCATTTCTGGCACATCGTCCATTATTTTCAGGATCAGTTCTGGCAGGGGGACTGTGGAAACCAAAAATTGGAATTTCTCTTCTATTTTTCCCCTGTTGAAATAAGCCACTTTTTTCCGCACGTTTATCTTGGAAAGGCTTGTATCCAGTTTCAAATTACTAATTTTTGCTTTGAATGCCTCAGCCAATCTCTGAATTCCTCCTCTTAGGGGATAATAAAAATATACATTATATCCAAAACCTTTTCTTTGTCCTCCCAGGGCTCCAACCACTACTTCTTGAACGGTTGGCGAAGGAACGTATTTGGGATTCAACTTGAGCCATTCGCAGGTTAGTTCCCGGGGATGGACTGTCCATATTTTTTGATTGTATGGAACCATGAAATGCTTGGCAATACCCTTCCCGAAATTCTTTAGAATCCACTCATGAAATGATCCTTCAGACTGACCTATCCGTGACTGAAGAGAGCGGTACTTGGCATCAATAAATCCATAAACACACTCTTTCACCACCTCAGGCCCTAAACCATATGTGTTCGCCTGAAATGGGTATTTCGTGTATACACCCTTAGAATAGATCCAGGAATTTCTGATATGGGCCTTGAGATTTCGCTTAAGGAGTCTTTTTACCAGCTCTTTTGCGTATCCTGTTTTTAGATGTAGAAGATGTCCCAAGACATCAAAGGTAAAATTTCCTCCTGCTCCGGGATAACTCACATATTCTGAACGGCATAAACCGCCGACCTTTCTTTCTTTCTCATAAACTGAGTATTCAATTCCTCCCATCCCTTCCAGATGGAAAGCAGTGCTCAAGCCGGTTAGTCCCGCTCCGATAATCAAAACTTTCCTGCCCATCATTCCACCTTTACATAGAGCAAACGAGTCGCGAAAAGGATGGCAAAAGCGATTACCGCTGCGTATATTATGACTGCGAGTTCAAATTTGACTATGGTAATAAGAAATGCAACAAGTCCCAATATTATCGAAAGATAGTAATTAATCAGGACTACTTTCTTCTTTTCATATCCCATTGCCTCCAGCCTGAAAGCAAAATGGTCAAGGCTTCCTGAAAATATGGGTTTCCCCTTAAGCATGCGGAAAAATATGACCAATAAGGTGTCATAGATTGGGATACCCAGGACTAAGAAAGGAGCGAAGAGCCCGATATTGTTTATCGTTGTATAACTTTCCCCCAACGAGATAGCAGCCATAATGAACCCGATGAATAAGCTCCCGGAATCTCCCATAAAAACCCTTGCCGGTTGCCAATTATACCTCAGGAAACCGAGGCAACTTCCAGCCAAAGCTAAAGCGGCAAAATTGACATAAATCTTTTCCGTAGGTAAGGCGATGAAGGAAAAAGCGAGGCTAGCAATAACCGCCACTCCGGCAGCCAAGCCATCCATTATATCAATAATGTTAATTGCATTGGTTATGCCCACTACCCAAAAAATGGTTAGCAAAATAGATAGGATAGGATTGGAAATAAATTCTATTCTGATGTTGTATATGACTAGGATAAGGCTACCAATAAACTGTCCAAAAAATTTTACCCTGAAATCCAGTTTCCATATGTCATCAATAAGTCCCAAGACCATTATCACAGTCCCACCATAGAAGATTCCACGGAGATTGCGAAGAGTGCCTGTGGGAAAATGGGTGAATAACCTGACTCCTGAGAGAGTAATAATAAACGCCAACCATATCGCTAGCCCACCCAGATAGGGAACCGGTTGACGGTGGATTTTTATATTCGGGACTGGATAGTCAAGAATTCCAAACTTAACCGCTAATTTTCGGAATAGAGGAGTCAGAGTACAAGCAAGCGCCAGAGCAAATAGGAATGCCCCCAAATAGCTGATGGTAGCCATTTGTTAACCTCCCAGATATCTTTTATCTAAATATTTGACCCTGTTACGTGCGACATCTACCCATATGCTTTCAGGATAATTAATGGAAATTGAACTGTAGGCATTTTTTGCCTCTTGCCATTCCTTCATTTCTTCATAGCACTGTCCGATATAGAATTGTGCATAATCAGAATAGCCGTAATTGCCATAGTGTTTTATGAACTTCTTATATGCCTCAATTGCCTCAGGCCACATTTGTAGTTTTCGATAGCATTCACCAGTCTTAAATTGAGAATTGGCGACAAATCTATTTTGAGGAAACTTCTGAATAAGAGACTGATATTCATCTATTGCTTGACTGTAATCTTTAATCTTGAAATGGTATATATCGCCAAGAAAATATAGGGCCTCACCGACCAGGCCCGATTGCGGATGTTCTTCAATGATGTTAACCAGACTCTTGATGCTATTTTCATATTTTCCTTCTTCAAAATATTTCTCCGCAAGGATATAATCATTCAATGCCTTAGGGTACATAATATTACTTCTAACCAGGGCGATCCTTTCTCTGGCAATCGTCACCCATTTAGATTGTGGATATTCGTCGAGCAATTTTTGATACACATTGCAGAGTTTCTCATGGTCAAACTTCTCAAAGAAGAGAAGATTTCCCAACTGGAAAAGACTTTCTTCATGAAAAGGGTAACCAGAAAATTTTTTGACGACCTCCATATAGAATTCAATTGCTTTGTCAAGAAAACCTTTTCCCCGATGCGGATTACGATGGTAAAATTGAGCCAGAAGCCAATTCCCCCAGGCCTTTACATCCTTATCCTTGGTCATCCTGACGCATTCCTCATATTCCGAAGCCAAATACTTTCTTTCATCTCCCACCTCTTTGAAGAGGGGTTTTATACTTCTCTTTATGCGCTCTTGCACTTTTCTATATAGTTTTTTCTTGAAAATAAAGCCGGATATTTTTCCTAGGAAAAGGTATACGGTGATATATACTATAACAAAAATGGCAACTGCTATAATAGCAACCAATGTCCTAGAAATTTTCTTCTCCTTCACATTGCCGCAATTTCAGCGGTAGACTTAAGCTCTTTATACCCAGGAAGGCTTATCCCTAAACCACTGAACAGTCTTTTCCAGACCCGCATCGAAAACAATCTCAGGTGAGTAACCGAGCACTTTTCTCGCTCGAGAGATATCTGCCCAGGAATGTCTTACATCACCCTTTCTTGGGTTCTGGTATACTGGCTTTATTCTGGTCTCCAGAATTCTATTCAATCTACGGACCAATTCATTTATGGTAATGGTCTCGCCACAGGCAATATTGAAAACTTGTCCAGGCGCATCTTTTACTTTGCATGCCTCTAAATTGGCTTTTACTATGTTATCAATGAAACTGAAGTCTCTCGATTGCTCGCCATCACCGTAAATAGGAGGCGATTCGCCTCTCAACATCAAAGTGATGAATTTGGGAATTACCGCTGCATACTGCGAACCGGGGTCTTGCCTGGGACCAAAAACATTAAAATAGCGCAGGCATACTGTCTCGAGGCCAAAAATTGAATAGTATATTAGACAATACTCTTCCCCAATCAATTTAGTGACAGCATAGGGAGATTGAGGATTGGCCTTCATTACTTCTTTTTTAGGTAAAGTTGGAGTATCTCCATAAACTGATGAGGAAGAAGCGTAAGTCAGTCTCTTAACCTTTGCCTCGGAGGCCGCTAACAAAACATTTATTGTTCCCAGAATGTTCACTCTCGTAGTGGTGATAGGATCTATTATTGACCTCTCTACAGAGGGGAGAGCTCCCTGGTGGAGGACAAAATCGACTCCAGCCATTGCTTTCTTGACTATTGCCAAATCTCTAATGTCTCCTTCAATGAGTTCGACACTGTCCTTAATCCCGGCAATATTCTCTCTCTTGCCTGTAGAAAAATTATCCAGAATTCTGACTTTTTCTTTCCTATTAACCAGTTCTTCAGCGATATTTGAGCCGATAAAGCCTGCCCCACCAGTAATTAAATATAGTGTCAATTGTCTTTCCTTTTATAGTTTTATTATTTTCTTACTTTTTATTCCTTTGGTTGCATTCCGCGAATCAATGATGAGCTTTGCGTTCTCTACAATCTCTTGATAGTCATAGTCAGTATGCGCAGTGATAATTACGACGCAATCGACATTCCTTAGAGAACTCTTCGTCAGGCGAATTGATTTCAGTCCCTCTACTCGAGGAACATAAGGGTCGTTATAAATTACCTTTCCTTCCCTATCTTTGAGTAGCCGAATAACATCCAGAGCCGGCGATTCGCGCGTGTCCGAAACATTACTTTTATAGGCTACCCCAAGGATAAGGATTCGGGACCCTTTTATGCTTTTCTTCCTCTCATTTAGGGCGGCGTCAATCTTACTAATCAGAAACTCTGGCATTCTACTATTTATTTCACCAGCCAATTCAATAAAGCGGGCATAAAAGTTTAAGGCCTTCATTTTCCAGGAAAGATAGTGGGGGTCGACGGGTATACAGTGGCCTCCTAACCCTGGCCCCGGATAGAAAGGCATAAAGCCGAATGGCTTAGTAGCAGCAGCATCTATCACTTCCCAGGTATCCAATCTCAGCCTATCGCAGATTAGAGCAATTTCATTTACCAATCCAATATTAACAATACGAAATGTATTCTCCAAGAGCTTCACCATCTCCGCAGACTCCGTCGTGGAAACAACGACCACGTTATCTATTATCTGTTTGTATAATAGTGAAGTTATTCTTGTACAATTTCGAGTAATTCCGCTCACCACCTTTGGTGTATTCCTTAATGCGTACTCTTTATTGCCCGGGTCAATCCTCTCTGGCGAAAAAGCGAGATAGAAATCTTTTCCTACTATCAAATTTTTTCTCTTTAGTCTGGGAAGAATAACTTCCCTCGTCGTTCCTGGATAGGTAGTACTCTCTAGTACGATTAATTGTCCCCTGTGCAAATATTTTGCTATTTCTTCCACTGCTGTTATGATATAGGAAATATCGGGGTCCCTTGTTTTCCGCAATGGCGTTGGCACACATATGATTACCACATCCATCTCTTTCAAAATTGAGAATCTGGTAGTTGCTTTCATTCTATTATCTTTTACTAATCCTTTTAATTCGGCCTCGCTAACATCCTGGATATAGCATTTTCCTCTATTAACCATCCACACTTTATCTTTGTCGATTTCAATTCCAGAAACATTAAATCCTGTCTTGCCAAATTCCACTGCAAGAGGTAAGCCTACATACCCCAAACCAATAATCCCGATTTTGGCTTTTCGCTCGACAATTTTCTCGACCAATCTCATATATGCCCCTCCTAGTAGAGCATTTTCCTAACAGTCTCATACGCTAAGGAGAAAAAAAACTTTGGGTCTTTGAAGGACCGCATTACTACCCTCTCGTAGAAAGCGGAGGGGCTCCTTAGAAAAAGCCCCAAACGAGAAACGAAATTAACCTTCGCTACCATCCTCTCCACTTCATCATGAGTAAACTCAGGGGTATTAATCTGTCCCCTCCTGGACCTTATGGCTTTAAAGCTAAAAGCGGATTCAAGATAGTTTTCTCTTTGACAGATTTCGTACAGCCGGGTGCCCGGGTGGGGAGTAGCAAGTGTAATACTCAGATTATCCACCTTCAGACTTTGGGCAAATCTCAAAGTTTTCATAATCTGCTCTTTGGTCTCTCCGGGAAAGCCAACCACAAAGAATGCATCTACGCCCATACCCAATTTCTTGCATAGACTGATTATCGGTTTCACCCTTTTGAGGCTGAGAGGTTTCTGTATTATATGGTGTAGAACATAATCGTCACCGGATTCTATTCCAAGACTTATCTTATAACACCCGCTTTCTTTCATCTTCTCCAACAATTCTTCATCCAGGGCCCAAATGGCAATCCCATTTGGTGTAGTCCACAACAAATCGAGTTTCCTCTTAACCATTTCATCAAAAATCCGAAAGGCCCTTGCTCTATCGAGTGTTAGATTATCGTCGTAAAATTGCAACTCCTTTACTCCATATTCTTTCGTAATCAATTCTATTTCCTTAATCACATTTTCGGCCGTCCGAGTTCTATATGTTCTACCCCAAACTGTATGAATGGAGCAGAAAATACAATTAGCAGGACAGCCTCTGGAAGTAGAAAGACAAGTATTCGGCATTCTCCGGGTTGTAGTTCCCATCGGGGTATTTATTCTAAAATATTTTTCCATCGGAAGCAAATGCCTTGCTGGAAATGGGAGTTCGTCCAGATTATGAACATAACTTCTTTTCGGCAAAATTCTAATAACACCATTTTCCTTAAAGGCTAAACCATCCATTTCTGAAAAGCTGCTTCCCTTTTCCAGTACCCTAAGTAAATCCCTTAAAGTATATTCTCCCTCGCCGATTATCACGAAGTCAACATTGCAATCCTTCAGAACTAACTCCGGAAGAGCTGAAGGATGCGCTCCGCCAAAGAGTGTAATTATATCTGGATCGACTTCCTTGGCAAGTTGGATAACCTTATGAGAGTTTTCAGCCTGGGTAGAGAAAAGACAAGATACCCCGACAACATCTGGTTTAAATCTATCTATTTCCGTCTTTATCTTATCAAAGCTTAGCCCGTATCTCTTGAATTCTTTATCTATAATTTCCTCGTTCTCGTAACCTTCCGCCACGGCGTCAAGTATTTCTATTTCATAGTCTTTTTCCAAGACACCCGCAAGATAGGCAAGACCAAGCGGAGGTTGAGCGCCTTTGGGTTCAATCTTCAAAATGTCATACGGTGGCTGGATTAACATTATCTTTTCTATTCTTCTACGGGTCAAACTTAATCACCTCGATCTTCACCTATCTTACTGGCCCAGTTAGGCCAGGTACAAGAAGACCGAATATTCCTAAACAATATTTTTGCAGAGTATAACTGCTCATAAAGCCTTTCAGTTTCTCTTATTGTTCTCTCTATTGTAAATTTCTCTTCTATTCGTCTTCTTCCGGCTTCACCCATCCGTTTCCTCAAATTTTCATCCTTTAATAACCTTAGTATCCGGTCGGCAAAAATATGCGGTTCCCCAGGCATGACCAGAAATCCCGTAACTTCATCAATTACTACTTCAGAGTTTCCTCCTACACCGGTTGTAACCACGGGTTTACCCATAGCCATTGCTTCCAGAATTACCATAGACAATCCTTCCCAGAATGTAGCCAAAGCAAAAATATCAAAGAGAGCCAAGACACGAAAGATATCATTCCTGTGACCAGTAAAGGTAACATGGTCATTCAATCCCAAATCGAATGCCAACTTTAGTAATTCTTCCCTTTGAGGGCCGTCACCCACAATAATGAAGTGAACTCTGGGATATTCTGTTATTACAATCCTGGCGGCCTTCAAAAAATATTGGTGCCCTTTCTCTTTTGCTAATCGAGCCACAACGCCCACAATGGACACATCTGGATTTAAGCCAAATTCTTCTCTTTCTATTGCTTTCACCCCTATCTCAGTAAGCGCGATCCCATTGTGAATGGTTACTATCTTCTTAGGGTTTATGTGGACTTTTTTAATAACATAACTCCTTATGGCCTCCGAAACTGCAACAAACTTATCCACAAGGGCCGAAGTTATACCCTCAAGGAGTAGGGGATACTTTCTTGTCACTTCTATGCCCCTCATAGAAGAGACCAGTACCGGCACTCCAGCCAATTTTGCGGCCACCCGACATAGTATATTTGCACGGAAAAGGTAGGAGTGAACAATACCAATTTGTTTCTTTTTCATCAACGAGACCAATTTAATAATGGCTCTCAAAGTGTCGAGAAAAATCAAAAAAGCCGGGCCGCTCGGCATGTTCAGATAGTTTACCTCCACGCCGGCTTTTTCTAATTCGCGTGATAGGGGGCCTCGACCTTTCAGGCAACAAATTGAAAGATTGTATCTGGTCTTATCGAACAGCGAGAGGAGCTGAATAAACGCTTTCTCTGTGCCTCCCACTGTTAGACCAGGAACGACCTGTAATACATTAATGCATCTGGAGCCTGTTATCAAGATTAAACTCCGGAGGTTCGCCCCTTAGTGCTTATTGACAAATCTCTAACTTTATACCTTTCCTTCTATCCGGTAACTTAAAGCAGCCAATGGACCAAATTTCCGCCTTTTTAACAATTGTTCCAATTTAGTTATCAACCCGGATTTTTCGAATCTCCCGATAGAAAAAATGGAAAGAAAATAGGTGAATTCTAAGTGGGTTATAAAATAGCCCGCTTCCGTTAGAATATCTCTAATTTCTTTAACCGTAAATAACCTTTCTATGGCATAGCCAACCCTGCCATTTGCCTCAGGAGTTTTGACAAAATAGGGAGTCCATGACCAGGAACCCGTTTTGAGGATGCGCTTGAGAAGGATATAAGGATTTCCTCCATTTCCCTCGGAAATTATCACTCTTCCTCCAGGGTTCAATTGTTCATGGGCCAACCTCAAGAAATCTTCTGCCGGGTGGATGTGCGAGATAGATTCGTTCATCCATACTATGTCAAACTTTTGCTTCTTAATGACTTCAAATACATTACCAAGAACAAATTCTAATTTTCCCTTCATCAGGTCTCTATAGAACAATTTCCTTTTTTTTGCCACCTTTAATCTCACCTCGTTCAAATCCACGCCCAGTACATTTGCCCCGAGTGAAGAAAAAAGAAGAGATTCTGAACCCAGACCGCACCCCGCATCCAAGATATCGGTATTTCTTAAACTCAGCAATAAACTCGTTATGTAGCGTAGCCGACTGTGGTATAGGTTCTTATATAGATATCGTCGAAATTTATTTCTAAGTGCGCCATAGTACTTTCGGAAAATTCTATTTTCTTCAGAATCTAAAAAAGGATTTTTCCCATCGTATTCTCTTTCTAACGCAGTATAAAAATCGGCGATAAATTCTCGAGGATTTCTCACTTTGCTTTTAATACCTCAATTTCAAATATAACCGTTCCGCCGCCGGTAATTTCACAAGGGTCCAGACACTGGACACAAGCTTTTCCTTCTCTATTTGCAAGCCCCAATTTTTCTGGAGCAATACCGTTGTATAAAGCATTATAATAAGGCATAATTGAAGCGAGAGAATGCATACAGACATTAGTACTCTCTTTGAGATTCAATTTATAGCCCTCATCTAATACAATCTTATCCCCGACATCATATACAGGACATCTTCCTCGAATCTTAACTACCTTGATTTCCAACTTAATCGCCATATCTCTTCCTCACCCTTCACCATAGTCAGATTGGTAATAATTTGAATAAGAATTGATGACTTTCGATACTCTATTTAGATTATGAAACAGCATATCCGACTCGCCCTTTTACCTTCTCCATAATATAACTTAAACTCAATCCTGCAAAAACTATCATAAACGGCATAATCGGCAAGCGATACCTCATCTGCGACCAAAAAACCAAGTGCACAATAGTGAACGAACCTATCAAACCATAAAAAAATGCGAACTTTTTCCAGTCCTTGAAGGAAAGGATGACACCGAGTAGGCTAAATGGCAAAAGTGTGCCGTCGGAAAGAAGACTAACGATGACCAATAGAATCTTGGAATGTTCGTAAGTGTATATGCTTTCCGTATGCGGATACAGTCTCCAAAATTTAAAGAATTTCCAGATGGCTAATTTCATCATGTATTTTGAATTACCCCTCATAAAATTCAGAGCCTCTTTGATATAATAATCATTTCTTTCTACTTCATTCAGTTCTTTGCCTCTTAATAATACGGGGTTATTTTCCCTTTCCTATTGCATCCGCCTTCCGTGCTGAGAATCAAATAACAGGCTACCGTCTAATAGCGTCGTTCCTAAATGTGTGTCAGATACAATAATCCTTTTAAAAACGGTATAATTTCTAATCACCCACGGAGATAAGCTGGCAACGAAAAAAAGCAAAAATATGGCAATATTTCTATAGGTCGAGAGCTTTCTAATCCCCATAATCGCCACGAAACACAGGAGGCAAAAGGGAAGAAAAGCAAAACCTGTCGGTTTACACAAAATAGCCAGTCCCGTAATGATACCGCTCAACCCAAGGTTTTTCCATTGAGGCTTCTCTATGCTGGTCACTAGCCAGTATACAGAAACCACTAAAAGAAAAATAAGCAATGTCTCTACGAGTAAATATCCCGTGTAATAGATAAAAAATGGATAAAATACAGAAATTATGGCGGCAATGAAGCCAACGTTCCTATTTACTGCTTTTTTCCCAATAAAATATATAACTATACAGGTTAAGCCTCCTACGATTGACTGGATTACCCTTACCGCAAAATAGCTATGCCCGAACACAAAGTACACTCCTGATAGAAAAAGAGGATATATAGGAGTGCGCAGTGCTGTGGGAACCCCGGGCTCAAAAGCATATTGATGATATTTTAGAATGTTTAATCCTAATATATCAAATCCCTTAGCATCATCAACAGGAACATTTCCTTTCAAATAGAAAGTATATAGAATTCTCAAAAAACTCGCCACGAAGAATATAATTAGCAATGATAAATATTCGTTAACTACCAATCTGTCAGCTTCATTTCTCTGGAATTGCTTGAACATATTAGCATCCTCATGAAAGATGCGTCGGTTTATACCCTTTGATTGCCACAGGAACATCTAATAGCTCCATATCCACCAATCCCCATTCCTTAAACCACCTATAAACTTCCGGATAGGTATGCTTAGATTGATATATTGCAGAATACCAATCAAAAGTATCAAGTAATCTATCTTCCCAACTCGGTTCTTTTGATATTGGAGGCATAATTTTATCTATTATCTTTCCCAAGATCGGAATCTTATATACAAGGTAGTAAGGGATAGCAATAAGACATAGATAATAAAGCAATTTTTTTGGTATTTTTGTCGTAATTTTTCGCAATTCTTCTGAAAGAAATATTTTCAATCCCCGTTGAACCGAATAGACCCAGATGGATATTACACCGCCTTTTTTAAGGAAATAAATCAGCCCTTGAAAAGCCCTCTTACAATTGGGAGTATGATGCAAAACACCAATGCTATATATGCCGTCAAACACTTCTCTCTTAAAAGGAAGATTAAACAAATCTGCCTGGACTATATTGCAGTTAATATTATTTCCAATATTTTCTTGAGCTGCCTCCACTGCGAGACTTAGGTCAATACCGATAACCCTGCCTTCCCTATCAATCACCCCCTTAGCGTAACCACCTGTTCCAACTCCAACATCCAAAAACACTTTTCCTCTAACCTGGTCTTCATCAAGTGCAGTTTTTCTTTTAAACAATTCCCAAATGTCTCTTTGTTTTTCATTTCCCATATAAATCTGGCTATGTTTCCTCCACTGGAAACCAAAACTCTCCGTATAGTTTTCTTCTGAAACAAACCGTGGAATACCACGAATAACAGGATATTTACATCCATATTCACAAATCAGGAAACCATCACAAATTTCTGAACCATTAGCGCCTTCATCATCTATCAGTTCTAACTCTGTCTTATGGATGGGACAACAAAGTATTTCTAATAAATCTTTTTTCATCGTTTGTTAGACTTAAATGATTCTTTAAGCCAGATTCCCAGGACAAGCATTGCCCAGATTCTTTGTCCGTGGTTAGCTAAACCTTTCTTATGCTGGTATAAAACCTTAAAAAAATAGTCTTTAGAAAACAGATCCCAGAGGGCCATATTTTCAACTACATAATTATGCAGAAGGCCTAAGAAATCTTCTTTGACCCACTGACTTACCGGCATACCAAACCCCATTTTTTTTCGGTAAATTACCTCTGCCGGTAAATATTTTTCGGCAATTTTTTTCAAAATATATTTGGATTCTCCTTTATAAAGTTTATACTTTAAGGGAATTTGAGCAAAAAATTCAATAACTTTGTGGTCTAAAAAAGGTGAACGAACCTCCAAAGAATGTGCCATTGAAGCTACATCCATTTTCACCAGCAAGTCATCGGGAAGATAATTGTGAATATCAGCCCACAAAAGTTTCTCTTCAGATTCACAAGCAGATATGTCCATTTTGGAAATGAAATTTCCTATCCTTTCCTGCCCAAAACCCGAATTCAAATTTTTTCTAAATTCTTCATTATATAATTTTAACTTAAAGTGCTCCCACCAAAAGTCATCCCAACTTAGGACTTTATACTCTGGCATTACGCTTCGGATTATTTTTTGCTTTAGCGAAGATTTATTGAGCAAAAACCCTACCGACCCCAAAAATTTCATACGAAGTTTTACCGGTAGCTTCATATAGGTTTTAATAGCTCGTCTTAGTTTATACTTATCATATCCAAGACAAAGTTCATCTCCACCGTCACCAGTTAATGCTACTGTAACATGTTGGCGTGCTTCCTGACAGATATAATAACTTGGAACCATTGATTTGTCAGCGAAGGGCTCACCGTATTGTGAGACAATCTTGGGCAAATCATTCTGAATATTTGAGGTAACAATAAGCTCATAATGCTGTGTTTTACAGGTTTGGCTGACTTTTTGGGCATAAGGTAACTCATTAAAACTTTCTTCTTTAAATCCAGCGGAAAACGTTCTTACTGAGCCATTCGATAATTTTGACATAAAGTATACTACAATGCTTGAATCTACCCCTCCAGAAAGCAGTGCTCCTAAAGGCACATCTGATATCATTCTTTTTTTAACTGCTTGTTGAATTTTTTCTTCTG
>Ga0315309_1000973_pt1 | contig 17410 bp, 15 predicted proteins | sample TDP4_MG_FD_203080 | JGI IMG/M metagenome (GOLD analysis project Ga0315309, IMG submission 203080) | Freshwater sediment microbial communities from Lake Towuti, South Sulawesi, Indonesia - TDP4 | ecosystem: Environmental > Aquatic > Freshwater > Lake > Sediment | place: Indonesia: South Sulawesi... | reverse complement strand
TTTCTGCCTGCGAAGAGTTCGAAGGCTTCATTTATTTTTTCTAGGGGGAATCGGTGGCTGATCAGCGGGTCGAGTTTGACTCTATCATTCAAGACTAATTCTACGAATTTGTCAGCCTCGGAGGCCACGTGAGCAAAGCTGCCTATGATTGACACTTCCCTCCACATTATTGCCCTCAGCGCCGTTTCGACTGGTTTATCATGCACAGCGACCAGTAGAAGTTTTCCTCCCTTGGCAGTTGCCTCAAATGCTTGCATGTAAGTCACTGGCGCTCCCGCCGCTTCAATAGTCAAGTCAACGCCTCGTCCGTTTGATTGATCCTTAATGAACTTGACTGGATCCTTCTCCTTGGAGTTCAACGCAACGTCAGCCCCAAGTTTCCGTGCTAAGGACACTCTGTCTGAAACAACGTCGATGGCTATCACTCTGCCTGCGCCAGCTATCCGAGCCATCTGCAAGAGACATTGTCCTACCGGTCCCAAACCCCAAATGGCTACGGTGTCCCCGGGCGTAATTCTGGCTCGCTGCAATGCATGGGCAGCGGTGCTAAGAGTATCACCTATCAGAGAACCGACCTCGTAAGTAATCTCTGAAGGCAAAAGATAGAGGGATGAGAAAGGTGCCACTGCATACTCGGCAAAACATCCGTCGCGTGGTCCGATAGCTCCAAAAACTCCTCTTTGTTCGCAGAGATTCTCTCTTCCACTCCTACAATAGTAGCAAGAGCCACAAGAGTAGTGCGGAGCTGAGAATACGCGATCTCCTTCCCTTAGCGCCTTAACGTTGGCTCCAACGCTAACTATATTTCCAGCCCATTCATGACCCATGATTATCGGTAGCTTGGAGGCTTTCATCCTCCCTTCATATACATGCAGATCTGTGCCGCACAGGGCTGCAGCTTTTACCTTCACCAAGACTTCGTCTTCTTTCAGCTGGGGGATTTCTGTCTCCTCTATCGTAAACTTCGGTCTCTTGTCGGGACCCTGGAAGAAAGAAGCCTTCATTGTTGCCATTGCATGGAACACTCCGGCCTTTCTACAGAGCGGTGTTCTTCACGTACGGGTGCGTTTCCACTGGTTATAGCCCAGCCTTACATCCTTGTCGGTGATAGTCTTCCTGTTAGCGTGCTCCGAAAGCTCTCGAGCAATCCTAGCTATATCTAAACCGATCTCCTCTAGGGCGAGCGCTAAAGCCGCGGATGCTTTGTCGCTAACTCTTTCCGCTCCTGCCTTGCGGATGATTCGGTCAACCGAAGCTTTTGGTAAAATTGTTTCTGGCAAGCTTTACATCTCCCACTGGATCAATAATCGATTAGAATAGCGCAAATCGATAGCAGGAATACTTCATTTTATCTTTTGCTTAAAAATCCTTCCTTTCCGTTTAGAAAAAAGGGAAATCTAAGGCAATTCGCGAAAAGAAGATCAAAATCAAGAAAACCATGGCAACATTGGGCAACAAGGAAAGCTCCTGTCCAATCGCTTCCCAAACGTGCTTCTTCTACTCTTGTAGCTGAAATTCGAACTCACAATATCCTTTTTCACTCATTTTTGCTTTGATCCCTGATTTGACGGCGATTTTCAACTCATCGAACAATGTCTTGGAGTTTGCAATGCAGCCATATTTGCAGGGGATGCCTCTTGCCTTCTCTTCCCCAAGACTCTTCTTCAGTTCAGAATATGCACCACACTGTGCAACCTTGAGGACCAATTCCCTTGTGGTGCTTACGGGAACTAAGAGTCGGTCCTGTGGTCTCGTGGACATGAATGCCAATTCCATGAGGCGCTGAGGAATGTTGGGAAACTTAACTCTCGTCTTCTCGGCAACCTGATACACTATTTCGCCAGTCCGATCAAGTGAGTCTTTTTCAGACTTGACAAGAGAACGTGACATCCTCTGCGAGTAGTCGCCCAGCACTTGCTTGGCAAGATTCTCAATCTGATCGATTTTCTTCTCCTTAACCGAAGAAATGAACTTAGTGATCACACCATCCATCTTGAAGTCTTGAGCAAATCTGGAGATCAGAGCGTCCGAGAAATAATAATCGTGTAACTCCACTTCTCCGCTCATGGTGCCTTCTCTCCTCCTCGCGATGTAATCTTTATTGCGTTATTGGGGCAGGCTGATGTGCAAAGGTTGCATAGAACGCACGCTGCTTCGAAAGGCGCAAAGAGGGAAAAGTCCTTACTCAGTTCGTATTTCTTCGGTTTCGTAGGAATTGCTGCAAATACTGCCTGCGGGCAAATACGCATGCACCTTTGGCATTCCATAGGATTCTTACACTTCGACCCATCTACTTCAATCTTGATGTTTCCCAGCTTCATGGAGTCTCTCCTCCAAGTTATAGCTTACCAGGAGTCTGCCAGAGTAGGGAACCTGAACCGTGGCTCTAAGTGAATTGCCTTTCTTGCACACCCCGTCTCGCATAAACCGCAACCAAAACACTTCAACAAGTCTATTGACGCTTTTTCAAAAGATGGGGCATATCTGATAGCGCCAAACTGGCAGCGAGCAACACAGAGCTTGCACCCATTGCACTTGCCGGGATCAACAATAGCCACGTGATGACCCTTGAAAAGTACCTTAAGGTCGAAATCAAGACGCCCACGAATGCCGTAGCAAACCGGATACTCGCAGTTGCAGATACCACCAATGTAAGGCGTGCCGAACGTCCATGTTGTGTGTACCACGCCCTTCTTGTTCAGCTTCTGTACGAAGTCCTTTGCTTCCTTGGGCGAAATGAAATTGACTCCACCTCGGTAGGTGTCTGGCCAGCGTTCCCATTTGTACATGCCCACTCCTATTCCCAAGCAGTAGAAGTTCTCCTCATCGGATAGCCCTCTAGCCTGCCTTCTACACGCGCAAGTAATGGTCGCTATCGGCCAAGCTATGTCAAGAACTTTCTCCATGTCCTGCAAAGGAACGACTTGTCCGAAATGGGCGCTGTGAAGAAAACCTTCGACGCTTCTCTTCACTGATGGCCATTGCTCGGTGCCGATGTTGGAAATGGCGTTTCTCAAATACTCGAGTACGGTTCTCTGTAGATCTGTCTCGGTTCCCCCTTTTGCTTCGGCTTTTCTCTCCTTATACATTTTCCTTGAGTAGTTCTTGGCGTTGAGGTACCATATTTTTCCGTCTCCGTGCTTAAGACACCAATCGCACATTGAGCCTTGACACATCCCCTGAGCTTGCAGCTATGTTACTTGGTAACATTTTACGAAGTATTTAGACATTCTTGTGCTCAACTTGTGAAAGTGGTATTATGAGTGCTATCTGTAGAGGTCTGAGTATTTGAATGTTAGAGTTGCGTTCTCGCCACAAACCGACTCGTTCTTCAGATCGCAGTACTCGGGGAGACAGATTATCCTCCGCCGACGGGTGGGAACATCGCCACTATGTCCCCATCTTTAAGCTGAGTTGACGGTCCGTCGATGAAATCAATGTCTCTCCCATTAACCAAGATCTTCACGTACTTCTGCACCTTGCCACTCTCGTCGAACACTTCTCGCTCTAGCTTTCCTTGCGAATACTTATTGGACAGCGTCTGGACTAAGGACCTTATTGTGTCATTTGATGGGAGCTGAAGGTCGGTTTCTTTTATCCCGACGATGTCTCGAAAAGTTGCGAAAATCCTTACCTTAACTTTTATCAAAAGTTGCGGCGCTCCTGTCTCCTGGCATTGAATGGAGAGCTTCTCTCGTGATAGAAAAAGTACGAAAAGAAGGGGAATGAATGTTTCGGTTTATTTATGGAATTTCGAGTTGTTTGATTTTCGCTGGGGTTGGCTTCCCGTCCTCCCACCCACATTGGCGATAGAAATCAGGGAGCATCTCGGATAACTTCACAGTATGTCCCTTTGATGATCCGTCCGGCATCGGGGTTTCGATGAAACGTTTCGGCAGAGTATCGTCTTTTCCAGCGAACCCTTCTCTGTTAATGAACATTCTCTCAAGGTTGAATATCCGTTCGCCAGCTTTCATCATATCTAGTGGACCCAAGTTCCACCCTGTTGCGCCATTTAACATCGCAGTCATCTCGAGGAATCCTATGGCAAAAACTGCGAACTTGCATATAATGAGAGAGTCAATTACGGCGAGAGCTTCTTGAGCCATCTTAGCGAATACTCCCTTACCTTTTGCCTCAAACCTGTCTACCTTCATTGGCATTCCCAAGCCAAAACCCATGATCTCAGATGCGACCACATACGATCTAAGGTGACATGCTCCTCTATTCGATGTTGCGAAAGCCAGCGCTTGCCCCTGAACTCCTCGGGGATCATATCCCGGTATCTCTAGACCTTTAACTTGCATGGCGAGTTCGGGCGCCCCATATTTTTTGGCGAGCCTCATGGATCCATCAGCTATATGGTTGCCGAATCCTTTTCTCTGAGCAGTCAGTTCAACCAAGTTGACGACAGTTTCAGCAGAGCCCCATCTGAGATCAATATCGCCCAGATCAGACTTGGGGATCTTCCCTTTCTCGAATAATTCCATGGCACATGCTACGGTGGTTCCGTAGCTGATTGTGTCAATCCCCATGTCATCACAGAGATTATTCGCCTTAATCACCGCTTCTAGGTTATCGACGCCACAGTCCGCGCCCAAAGCCCAGCTTGACTCATATTCTGGTCCTTCACCATCAACCATGTAAGGTCCAGTCTTCACCTCGGTGACTCTTCCACGCCGAATTGGACAACCCCAACAACCAGTCTGCCCCTTCAAGTACTTGTCTCTTAGAGTCTCTCCGCTAACGGCATCAGCCTTGGGAGAAGTAGCCAGAATTAAAGTTCTTTGTCGGGAAAACGCCATTTTCATTCATTACGTTTACGAGTCCCATGCTTCCGAGGAGTGGGTAAGTCTTCCCCGTCAATGTGTTTCCTTTGATCATCTGCTGTACTTTCTTAACGGTCTCACGAAGCTTGACATCGTCAGCAACAGGGATCTTCTTTCTACCTCTGACCGCTATTGCTTTCAAGTTCTTGGAGCCCATGACGGCTCCAACGCCGGCTCTTCCGGCCACCCTGTGCTTCCTGTTCACGACGCCAGCAATCAAAACAAGGTTTTCGCCAGCGGGGCCTACGGAAGCTATCTTAACTTCCTTGTCACCGAGTTCTTCTCTTATCTTATCCTCAGTTTGCGAGACACCATTTCCCCACAATCTGGTTGCACTTTTGAACTCCACTGTCCCATCGCGGATCGATAGATAAACAGGTTCCGGAGATCTGCCTTCGATTACGATGCCCTCATAACCAGCGAATCTAAGCTCTGGTCCGAAGTCTCCCCCACAGTTTGAATCGCCTAACCCTCCTGTGAGTGGAGACTTTGTGATCACGTGGAGCCTCCCAGCAGTAGGAACATATGTTCCAACTAATGGCCCTGTCATGAATATGAGCTTGTTTTCTGGCTTCAGGGGATCTACTCTAGACTTCAGTTCGTCATAAAGAATCCTGACTCCAAGTCCGCGTCCGCCAAGGTATTTTCTTAAGACTTGGTCCGCTATCTTCTCAACTTTGGAACTCTTCTTTGCCAGGTCTACTCTAAGAATAGATGCTTCCAACTCTCTTCAAACCTCTCAATGGTATCTGTCTGGCATGATCTATGATAAATCCATTTTGCTTTGAAATTGGATCTGCTTCCTAGAAGTCTCGAAAAATAGCGTGGAAAGCGGAAAAGACCAGTAGTCCTCTATTCTCGCATCAGCTAGAAAAGAATTGCTTGGTGAAATATCAAAAAAAGTAGGGGGCGAAAGTCTTGCTTACGCGAGTGCGAGTTCCTTCAGCTTTGCAGGTGTAGGTTTTCCATCCGTCCACCCACGTACGCCGTAGTAATCAGAAAGCAACTTAGACAACCTGACCGGGATCGGATTCGGGATTTCAATGAAACGTTTGGGCAGAGTATCGTCTTTTCCAGTGAATCCCTCCCTATTGATGAACATCCTTTCAAGATTGTATATCCGTTCACCAGTTTTCATGGTATCGTCAGCAGTCCAGTTCCATCCAGTCACAGCATTTATGAACTCAGTTATCTCGGGCGCTCCCACGGCGAAGGTCGCAAACTTGCATATCTGCGCGGAGTCAACTACACCAAAGAGATCTTGGAATATCTTAACCCATTTCGCCTTCTCCGCCACCGCGAATCTGTCCAACTTTTCTGGTATCCCTAGGATCTCCGCTGCGATCATGTATGCTCTTAAGTGGCACCCTCCTCTATTTGATGTCGCGTAACCCAGAGCGTGTCCTTGGACCCCTCTTGGATCATAAGCTGGCAACTCCAAACCTTTGACTTGCATGGCTAGTTCAGGCACACCATACTTCTTGGCAAGCCTCATTGAGCCGTCAGCTATTTCATCACCAAACCCTTTTCTACGAGCAGTCAATTCAACCAGATCAACTATGGTGTCAGCGGCACCCCACCTGAGGTCGACTTTGCCAAGTTTAGTCTTCGGGATCTTGCCTTTCTCAAACAGTTCCATTGCGCATGCTACGGTCGATCCATAGCTGATCGGGTCCATACCCATGTCATCACAGAGATTGGATGCTTTGATCACAGCTTCCAAGTTATCGATGCCGCAGTCCGCGCTCAAAGCCCATCCAGACTCGTATTCAGGTCCTTCACCGTCGATCTTGTATGGCCCAGTTTTCACTTCTGTTACCCTTCCACATTTAATCGGGCAGCCCCAGCAACCGACGTTCTCCTTCAAATACTTATCTTTGAGGGTTTCTCCGCTGACGCTGTCCGCCTTAGGAAAGTAACCGGTCTGGAAATTCCTTGTTGGCAGAATTCCGTTTTCGTTTGATACGTTTATTAGTACCATAGTTCCAAGTGTTGGGAGAGCTTGCCCCGTTACGCCGTTTTCCTTGATCATCGCTTGGGCTTTTTTGACAGCTTCGCGAAGTCTGGTTTCGTCGGCTATTGGAACTTTCTTGTTGCCCTTTACAGCTATTGCCTTCAGATTCTTGGAACCCATTACAGCTCCGACACCTGCTCTCCCCGCTGCTCTATGCTTTCTATTGATTATGCCAGCTATTAGGACGAGGTTTTCTCCAGCGGGGCCTATCGAGGCTATCTTAGCGTCCTTCTCTCCAATCTCCTCTCTTATCATGTCCTCAGTGTCCCAGACACCTTTACCCCACAGTCTGGCTGCGCTCTTGAACTCCACGGCACCATCATGGATCCACATATACACGGGTTTAGTAGCCTTGCCTTCCAGTATGATCCCATCATAGCCTGCGAACCTAAGTTCTGGCCCCCAATCTCCTCCGCAGTTCGAGTCTCCTATGCTACCTGTGAGGGGAGACTTTGTGATGACATGGAATCTTCCTGCCGTAGGTACGTAGGTTCCTACTAGTGGGCCCGTCATGAATATGAGCTTGTTTTCCGGCTTCAGGGGATCTATTTTAGGTTTCAGTTCGTCGTACAGAATCTTTACTCCGAGTCCACGACCACCGATGAACTTTCTTAGGACTTCGTCCCCTATCTTCTCAACTTTGTAAGCTTGCTTCGCTAGGTCTGCTCTTATGATGGATGCTTCCAAATTTCCTCATACCCTCCAAAATTATATAGTAGTATTCTATGCGTTAAATCTATAGCGCTTCTACATTTTCGATATGTTTCATCAAACAGATCGAGAAACGAACTCGGTTCACCAATCAGTATGGTGGGTCCTATTGAATTGACTAGTAACCTAAGTATTCCATATGGGGATAGTAGAATATCATTCACTCTTCCAAGAGGATGGCATCTTCTCTCAATTCTCTTACCTCAGGATCCAGAACCCGAAAAGGATCTGGGTACGACGCTGACCAGGGGTCTGAAGAGCCCTTTAGGTTGCCCAGAAATCAAACAACTGGCTGCAAGGAGTAAAGGCGTAGTAATAATCACAGACGACAAGGCCCGTCCGACGCCTGCCGGCAAATTGACTTCTTTAATCCTCGAAGAACTGGCAAAAGCTGGGATCAAAGATAGAGACGTTACAGTTGTGGTGGGCAGAGGATTGCACCCTAAAATGAGCGGGAGCGAATTGGCTAGCAAACTTGGCAGGGCTATAATGGAAAGAGTGAACTTGGAGGACCATGATGCTGACCATGGCTGTGTCGCAGTCGGTAAGACATCGCACGATGTGCCCGTGTCAATTAACAGAACCGTGGCGAAATCCCATCTGAAGATAGGATTAGGTTCGATCTCATCACATGAGTTGCTAGGTTTTACAGGTGGAGCAGGGATTATCGTGCCTGGTGTGGCATCACGTGAAACAATTAACAAGAACCATCTTTTAGTTGGCAAATTTAACGCGAGATTCGGTGAAGTAGAAGGGAACCTGATTAGAGCGGATGCAGAGGAAGCAGCCAGAATCACTGGTCTCGATATTATTGTGAATGTCGTGCTAAACTCTAAGGATGAGATACATAGCGTACATGTTGGGGACATGGTTAAAGCACATCGAGAAGGCGTAAACATCTCTAGAAGAGTTCACGGAGTGAGAGTGGGGGAACTCTCCGATATCACTATCGCGTCTTCCAATCCAGGAGGAACAACTTTCGGTAAAGGGTTGAAAGCAATCTTTGCTGCAGACCTAGTAACGAAACCAGGGGGAACGATAATCTCTGTTTCACCTTGTGAAGAAGGCATATCATCAAGTGAACCCTTCAAAGAAATGCTACTAAGCAACCCTGGACCGAAATTTCTCTTCAAGCGTCTCAGGGAGGGAGAGCTTCCAGGTGAAAGCTGTGTCTTGTATCTGTTCTCCCTCGTTAAGAAAAGGAAAAGTGTAGTCTTGGTCTCGAATGGCGTCTCTCCAGCGGAAGCCGAGAAAATTGGTGTGGGTCATGCGCGAAGCGTCGAAGAAGCGATTAGTGAAGTCGCAAGAAGAGAGGAGAAGGCTAATGTATATCTGATGCCGAAGGGATCAATAACGTTGCCCATTATGGAAACATAGCACTGTTTCGTTTTGAGGGTTCTGAGTTGTCAAAGTTCAAAGTTGAGCAGAGAATCGTAGAGATCTACGACACTCGGTTCGGTGGGCAACCGGGGCAATTACCCACTGTGATAGTTCCATGCCTATTCAATTCGGGAATGAAAGAGGTGCAGGATCACAAGACGGGATCCTTCGACAAGGATAGAGTTAAACACCATCTTTCCCGTGTGGACAAGATCAGTGAGAAAACTGGGAGCCCCTTTGTTGTGGATATCATGGCGACAACCCCTGAGGCAATCATAAAGTACATTGGATTTGTTTCGGAGGAACTTAACGACCTACCTTTCTTCTTTGACGGAGTCGATCCAAAAACCCGCATTGCAGCAGCACAGTATATAGAATCAAGTGGGCTTCAAGACAGAGCTGTCTGGAACTCTCTTACACTTGCGACAACGAAGGAGGAATTTGGCGCGCTTACAGAGCACGGGGTAAAAAATGCAATCTTGCAGGCATTCGACCGACGAGACCCCTCACCAAAAGGCTCCCTAGCGGCTCTGACCAAAAATGGCCTCCTGGATAATAGCAAGGAAGCGCACTTGGAAAACGTACTCATAGACATAGCTGTCCTCGATATCCCAAGTATGGGTGCTTCTTCCGAGGCCCTCGCTCTGGTGAAGAATGAACTTGGAATACCAGTTGGCTGTGCGCCGGCAAACGCCACGTATCTATGGAAGTCAAAGAGAACTGACCTATTGAAGAAGAACTTTGGATCCTGTCACGCAGCCGCCTGCGCTTTAATGCAATTCAGCGGTGCGAACTATGTCGTGATGGGTCCCATCAGGGGCGCTACAAGAATCTTCAAGACATGTGCGATGACAGATGCTGTGATAGCTTACGCCGCAATAGCTAAAGGCATAAGACCTCTCACCAAGACTCATCCAATCTACAAGATTTTCTAATAAGATGAAGGGAATGGAGAACTGACGAGATGTAGAAAGCGTCCTTCAAGGTGTTCTTCGATTAATTCTCAAATGACTTCTTCAGCAGGTCGGCGTCGACTTTTCCCGCGTGGAAAAGCTTGCCAGTCTTCAAGTTACTAATGTTTATTTCGGCTGGAGCAAAGAGTCCTGGGTCGATTTTATAGAAGTCGAATCCAGCTGCCTTGAAGATCTGATGGAAGGGCTTGCCATAATCCTTTGAAGATGATGATGGGACCCGGGTAACGATTTCAGAAAGGTTGTCATCTTCGTCGGCTTCGACTGTGACATACACTCTTCCCGCTGCAAGTATAACGTCATTTGTTCTTCCCATTGCTTTCACAGAGCTTGGATGGACAGGCGCCACAGGGGCAACCCCGCAAGCGTGTCTTATCTTCTTGGGGTCAAGACCAACCTCAGACAACTTGTGAATACCCGTTTCCACAACTCTGCCGGATATCTGGACCGAACCCACAATGGAACTTGTGGGAGCGACAATTGCGTAGAGAGAAGGGTATCGAACTTCACATTTACTGGCAACTATCTCCACTATATCGTTGTTCACAGTATTCTCAGTCTCAATCACTATCACTGCTTGGCTGGCTTTGTCTTCATAAGCGATCTTCTCATAGAGTTCCTTGGGCTCCAAGGCTAGAGCCCGCGCGGGTCCAGATCCCATCCCAAAGAACTTCTTCTCCTTGTCCTTGATTCTCCAACCTGCGAACTGTGAACCCAACGTTGCGACAGCTGGGTATACTGTCTCCACGAAGATAGAAGGAAGAATCAGACCGCCACCATAGTCAGCCATTGAAAGATTCGCTCTTCCAAGGCCACCTAGACAGACTTCCGTCACGCATTTCCCTGCGTAGAAACTTCCGGTTGCCCCAATCCCTGCGTCAAGGACGGTGGCTCCATTTCCTGTCTTTGTTACCTTGACCCCCAATATGTCTGCTTTTCTAATCATCTCCTCGACCAAAGGAAAAGCATTACCGTTTACGCTAATCTTTCTTTCAGCCATGAATGTGAAACCTCCTGATAACAGGCCGGCTCTTGAAGCTTCCCTTGCCATGACTAATACTGCTATGCAAAACCTTAGAGAGATATGGTATCAAGTATTTCTGATACGCACCTATATGACTTTCCAAAAACAGATTCAAAAACGAAACGAAAAAATACATGCAATGCTCGGAATCCTTACCAAGCGATATTCTTCAAATCGCCGTGGTAGTAGAAAGACAGAAGTCTAAAAGACGTTATTACATCTATTAAGCCTTAACGTATACCTCTCCTTTCCCGTCCTCCGCAAGGTCTCCCACGAATTTCACGAAAGGTCCGTTGATCACTTCTCCCCCTTCTTCTCCAGCCTTAACGTTTGGAACCTGCCCTTCCTTCTTAAACGATGGCATTATTTCCGCTTTACCGAGAACTATGATCTTGCCTTTGGTCATTTCTCCGCCAACTAGTGATGCAGTGTCTCCTTGCACTACTATAACTCCGCCCTTCATGTGTATTCCTGCCAGTTGTCCTACGCTTCCTTTCACAACTATCTTTCCGTTTGCCATCCATAGGCCGATCTCATTTCCCGCATTGCCATCTACGACTATTGTTCCCCCCGAGGTCCCTCTCCACTCACCACGGTATGATGCGCCTAAGTAGTTGCCTACGTTTCCCTTGATGTGTATTTCGCCGCCTTTCATCAAAGCTCCAGCCCAGTCTCCCGCGTTTCCCTCGACGACGATCTTGCCGCCTCTCATGTTGTCCCCTACATGCATTCCAACACTTCCCTTGACCATTATTTCGCCCGCCGTCATCCCTTCTCCAATTCTCTTAACCGTTGAGATGTCTCCCTGTATGACAATGCGGAGATCGGTCGCTTTGTCCACTTTTGCCCCTCTGACATCGAAAAGATCCTTTAACTTGAGCTGCTTGTTTCCTCTAGTCACGGAGAGGTTCAGTATCTGTTCCGTTGTTTTGCCAGCAAATGAGTCAGGGGTGACAACTTCCGCCTCGATAGGAATTTTGCTATTGATGTTCTTCGGGACAAGGATAATCTCCTGAACCAAGAGACTTCTTCCTCCGTTTTCTAAGCGTGTTGAGAACTAGTATATTACTTTTTCACTTGGTCAATTCCATTCTTCTCGGTGCTGAGCTAGCCAAGTACTCTTCCTGAACAGGATAGTTCTGCAAGTTTACAGTGTAGTATTTGACAAACTTGTCTTTGAGATCCTCGTATACTGCCTTCGTCCAATCTTCAGGAACTTTTACGTCAAGCCAATGGGTTCTACCAATGGGTGAAGCCATTACTTCGCCATCTTTGGCTGCAATATTACCACGGGCGATCGTGTATTTCGTATTCTTGAATGCTTTCTCGACGGCGTCCGGGCTTTCGGACGGGGGAGTTTTGGTCGGGTCTATGCTGTAAATCGCTACATCGGCATCAGCGCCGACTCCCAAGTGCCCTTTGTTCATCATGCCAGTCGCTTTGGCGATTCCAGCTCTCGTTATGACTGCAATTTCCGACATGGTGTATTCTCTATCGAGGTTTGGCAGGGTCGTCCTTGATGTCGCAAATTCATGCATATCTTTGAGGAGTGCTTCTCTCTTTTTCTTGCATACTAACCAAGATATTATGCTCGGATAGAATGTGAAGGGTCCACCATTGGGGTGGTCAGTTGTCAAGAAAATTCTCCAGGGGTCTTCGACTCCAAGGGCGATTTCAAGTCCTACGGCCCACTGGATGGCATTAACGCCGTTCGCTTTCCTATAGATATATGGGACTATTCCAGCGCTCGTTTCAAGTTCAACATCCGCATTAACCCATTTGAGTCCGGTCAGTTTGTGAAGGTTGTACTCCATAGGTCCATCGGCGGTCATCGTTGTTGTGTCTGTGAATATGACTTGTCCCATATCCAGAGTGGAGCGCTTATGGATGTTAACGTACTTAACTAATTGATCAGCGGCTGATGAGAAGGTTTTCCAATCTTCTCCCGCATAGGCGTGAAATTGCGCATGAGTTAGGTGGATTACACTATCTCTACCATTCTGAGAGGCAATGTCTTCTACACAATTCAGCGTTTCAAGAGTCACTTTGATGTTACCTGGGTGACCGAGGTTGTTTGGATGAACGTGGATAGTGTGTGGCAAGTGCAGCCTCTCATTTACTTTTGCGAGGCTTGTAACGACTTGTCTGGGGGTGATTCCGAAGTATTTTACTGGCTCGTCTATTGTGTCGCAGTTTTTGCCCCATTTCCAGCTTTCGACGCCACCAGGATTTACCATTTTGACGGCGTAACCCTTTGTCGCCCAAATCATCCATGCGACAAATGCTGTCAGTTTGTCGAGGTCATTGTTCTTGATGTAATCAATCACGAACCAGTTACCACCAAAGAGAGGATAACATGCTTTGTCTACGATTGGCATGTCATTAAACTCCTCGTGCACATGCCTTGCTTTAAGCGGTGGCACGGCAGGCTCGATAACAGTCGTCCAGCCCATTCTGGCGTACCTGTACCCAGTTGTGAATGTAGAGGGTATGGAATAACCGACGCCAGATCTCGTTCCCTGTCTTCTCGGCTCGACATCCTTGCGGTGATCCTCAGGTCTCAGAAGTCGTCCAGAATCGACCTTAGGGCCAGCGATATGCGTGTGGATGTCTACTCCTCCAGGCATCACTATGCATCCACTTGCATCGATAACATGGGCATCAGCGGGCTTGACGGCTTTTTCGTCGACTATCATGCCATCCTTAATGTATATTGGAGTCTTCTCTCCGTCAATACCATTTGTTGGATCATAAACGTAGCCATTCTTGATCACTATGGCATTGCTAGGCATGTCTGCAAGACCCCTTTGACTTCTATCAACTTCTTGAGAAGTTAACCTCTCTCAATTGATAAAGATTATGTTGAATGATTTGTTTCGCTGCTATCTTTTCATTTTGGTAAGATAACCAATTCCATTCTCCAAACTGCTACACTACTGATAGCGTCCTACGAAGAACGGTTTTAAGCGTGAAGGAAAATTTTAGCAGAGCGCTGAGGAATTTGTTCAAGGGAAAGCCCTGGTTTGTATCCAGTCTGCTTGCTTAATTCGCTTGCCAATCCATAGTATATCTTCGATAGTTGAATGCCCTTGGGGCAGTTTTCGTCGCATTTGCCACAGTTTACGCAAGTATCCGCCATGTGTTCAAGTCTCGTAACGTGTAGAAGTATCGGATCGATGGTCTTTATTTTCTTAAGGAGGATGCAGTCTTTACACCAACATACGGGGCAGGCTCTGATGCAGAGCCCACACTTCGTGCATGGCTCAATCATCATCTTGAACTGGTCGAAACGCTGCTTCGCATTAAGCTTCAAGAACGCCGAGTTATCAGTCATCAATTTCTCGGCTGCTTGCTTCTCCAGACTCTTGACAATAGATTCCTGTCTGCCTTCTTCCGGAGTTGGATTGCTGACGGTGGTTAGCAGTCCCCGCTTTTCTGTCAGTTCAAGACAGTTCTTTCCTCTCTCCGTTTCAGGTCTGATGAAAACCGCTCCGTCAGTGGAACCGTCTTTAGCAAATGTTGAGAGGGTTATATCACAAGTGACTGGATCTCGATTATTGCACCTACTGCAACACTCTCTCAGCTTGATGTCTTTCCCAATCTTCAGTGAAACCTCGTCTCTATCAGAGATCTTGATAAGCACGTCTGTCAGAGTCATCCTGCAAGACTCAATCTTGGAAGGATCGAGTCCACGTTTCTTCAGCACATTAAGTAAGTCCAAGATGGGTACGTTACCACGGCACTCTAGTCCAATTATGAAAAGATTACTGAATGCGACCTGATTCCTCTTTGTGAGCTCAACAAGCGCCCTGACATCGCAGGGACGTGCAACAACTGCAAGTCTCTTATCAAAACATCCACTCATTTGGGTATGGATTACTTTCGGAATACTGAGCAGTCTGGGTAGACCTCCGACCAGGAACTGGGAGAACAGACTTCCGTCAAGGGACGACACATCAGTGGACATCTCGGCTGAGACAGCCTGCATCCCACTTCCTTTTTTCTTCTCCATTAGAGTCAGAAACCCATCGACTGCTCCCTCTTGGAGAGATGTTCTGTAAAGTTCTTGCACTATGGTGTAGAGTGGGTGAACAGGCTTCCGCTCCTTGCTGCGACATGTAATGAAGTTCTTCTCATCACCCAATTCTGCCAACTCCGGCTATAGTGAGCGTGATTGGTCACCGTCATTCGGTTAATGATGCAGTTATCTCCGCCATAACCCTCGCTTATAGGGTCAGTCTCAATCACGACGCATTTGGTTTACTCATGATGATCATTCTGGTTGGCGGGTTTTGCCTTGAGGGGATTCGGACCCATGGCCCGGATTTTTTCAACGCCTTCCTTGACTATCATAGCGTATTTTTCTCCTTCAGCTGACGAGCAGAAGTGCATCTGAATTCTGTCTCGTTCGATCCCTATGAATTCCAAGATTCTCTTGACGCGCTCCACTTGATTCTTTGCAATAGTACTACCGTTTTCAAAGTTGCACGTTCCCTCGTATCAGCCTATCACGAGGACACCGTCACTGCCCTTTCTAAGTGCCCTGATTACTAGATCAGCGTCGACTCGTCCGGCACAAGGTACACGTATTGTTCTCACGTTCGATGGGTACTGCATTCTGCCTATGCCTGCCATGTCGGCCGAACCGTACCCTCATTTCCAGCAGAGGAAAGCTGCTATGTTTGGCTCGAAGTTTACCAATCCGTAACACCTCTATGATCTGACTACTGTTCCACAAAGAGAGCGTCAATGTATGCTTCGTATTGGTCGTCAGTGTAGTGTCTAAGAGTTATCGAGGAAGATGGGCATATAGCTGCGCAGGCCCCACATCCTCTGCAATATATTTCGTCGACAGCGGCTATTCTGTTCTTCATTGTTATGGCTGAGTAGGGACAGATTTCGAGACACAGTCCGCAGCCAGAGCATCTCGGTTCGTCGACAATTGCGCGCACTAATTCGATTTCGACCTGTTCATTGATAATAGGTGTCTCAGCGGCTGACGCTGCTCCCTTCGCTGATGCAACTGCCTCAGGAATAGATTTGGGACCTTGAGCAACGCCGGCAATGTAGATTCCGAGTTTCTTAGTATCGACCGGCGCAAGGCACAAGTGGAACTCTTTAAGGAAACCGTCAGACGCGCGCTCAAGCTTCAATATTCCTCTTAGTTCGTCCTGTTTGTCAGGGGGAATCATTGCAGTCGAGAGAACCAGTAGATCAGCCTCAGTTTCTAAGACTTCTCCTGTCAATGTGTCCTCACTAGAGAGTACAAGGTTCTTAGTTTCTGGATCTTCAACGACCTCAGCAACTTTGCCTCGCACAAATGCTACACCGCTGTTCCTGGCTTCTTTGTAATACCACTCGTTTTCTCGGTTTGGTGTTCTGATATCAATGTAATAGATGGTTATTTCAGAGTCTGGGTAGTAGTGCTTGACGTATCTGGCATTCTTGACTGCGGTCATGCAGCAGACTCCAGCAGAGCAGTACGGGTTGGAATCCGCGCTTCGGGAGCCCACACACTGTATCATAGCTATTTTCTTGGGAGTCTTGAGGTCAGAGGGACGAACCAGCTTACCAGCGGTTGGACCGTTTGGCGCAATTATGCGTTCAAGTTCCAGCTGGGTTATTACGTTCTCGTATTTCCTGTAGCCGAACTCGTTGCTTGGCTTGAGTTCCTTGAACCCCGTTGCCAGTATGATGACCCCGACCTCAATTTCTCTTGTTTTTGGAGTCTGATTCAAATCAATTGCGTTGGGCTCACACTTTTTGATGCACAGCCTGCACTTTATGCACCTGTCCATGTCTATCGTGTAGGTACTGGGCACCGCTTGCGGGAATGGTAAGTAAATGGCTTTTCTTGCTCCGAGTCCTTCGTCGAATTCGTTGGGGGCAATGATAGGGCAAACGTCCACACAAGCACCGCAGCCATTACACTTTGCCGCGTCTACGTATCGAGGCTTTTGTTTAACTGTGGCTTTGAAGTTACCGATGTATCCGTCGACCTTCTCAATCTCACTGTACGATACGAGTTCAATGTTCGGATGATGCGATACCTCCACCATTTTAGGACCTAAGATTCAGATTGAGCAATCATCTGTTGGGTACGCCTTGTTCAGTTTTGCCATGTGCCCCCCGATGGAAGGTTGGCTCTCAACTAAGTATACTTTGAAACCCTTGTCCGCAATGTCGATTGCCGCTTGCATCCCAGCGATCCCGCCTCCAACCACGAGGGCTCTCGGTAACACCGGTATCACCCTAGTAGGGATCTTCTCGAGCAACTTTACTCGTTCAACTGCTGCCCTAACTAAGCTCTTCGCCTTGGCTAGTGCCTCGTCAGGTTTGTCAGAATGAACAAATGAACAATGTTCCCTGACATTCACGAATTCCAAGAAGCTTGGGTCGATGCCCGCTTCCCTTAGAATGGTCCTGAATAATGGTTCATGAGTCTTCGGGGTACAAGCCACGACTACGGCTCTGTCCAGTT
>Ga0315309_1000972_pt1 | contig 17415 bp, 14 predicted proteins | sample TDP4_MG_FD_203080 | JGI IMG/M metagenome (GOLD analysis project Ga0315309, IMG submission 203080) | Freshwater sediment microbial communities from Lake Towuti, South Sulawesi, Indonesia - TDP4 | ecosystem: Environmental > Aquatic > Freshwater > Lake > Sediment | place: Indonesia: South Sulawesi... | reverse complement strand
GGCCAAGATGGCTGCAACCCTCGACGTAATATCCCAAGGCCGACTCGAACTTGGGATGGGAGCTGGATGGAAGGAGGACGAATACATAGCCTACGGCTACCCCTTCGGCTCCGCAGCAGAAAGGATAAAGCGTCTGGACGAAGCTGCCGCGATAATCAAGCTAATGTGGAGCGGAAACCCAGCCACTTTCCAAGGAAAATACTACAGCATCCAGAACGCCGTGTGCTTGCCACAACCCGCACAGCCTGGAGGGCCGCCTCTATGGATAGGAGGAGGTGGAGAGCAGCTCACCCTCCGAGTAACCGCCAAACATGCAGACGCCTGCAACTTCTCGGGAACATCCATGAGCCTTCAAACCTTCCAAAGGAAGATGGAGATCCTAGAAAGACACTGCAAATCCGTCGGAAGAAACCCTGACGAGATCACGAAATCTGTGACCTTTGAGCTAATACTTGGCAAGGATGATGACGCAGCTCGTCGAAACGAACGGCGCGCTCCCCCAAGCGAGGCTCCCAAGGAACGTTTCGTCGGGACTCCGTCAAAATGCATCTCTTTCCTCCAACGATTCATAGACGCGGGCGCATCCTACCTCATGCTCCAAATCGAAGATCTGCTACCTGGCCTAGACCTCTTCCAGAAAGAGGTCCTTCCATCATTCCGGACACTTAGTTAAATGACCACTTTGACATGATCGATGGAAGGCGTTCTCTCGTGAGCAACAAGATAGAGTTCCTCGAAATAAGATTCGTCGACCTTTCTGGGCGTTTGAGATCCATGATCGTCCCCATACGGCCGGCGGAAAGCTTAGCCGACGTGGCAAAGGATCCCGCTATGTCGAAAGGAACAAACATCGACGGCTCATCAGTGGTCGGTTTCTCCAAGGTCGAAATGTCTGACCTGCACTTGACCCCCGACCCGGACAGCCTGGTAGAGCTGCCGCATGCCCCAGATAGAAGAGCTGCAGTCATGAGCTACGTCTATGCAAGAACCCAGGCTGCAAGAGACCTGCTGCCGTTTGATGGCGATCCTAGAAACATTCTGAGACGTGCTCAGCAAAAGTACCTTGGGTCACATAAATCCTTACACCTGAAGGTAGAGCCGGAGTTCGTCTTTGTGACACCGGAGGGGAAGCCCTATGATCAGGCCAGTTATGCAGACACCCGTCCGAGGAACTTAGGTGCTGAAATCATGATCGAGATCTCTCGGGCACTCAGATCCATCCCTATCGAGATCAATGTAATCCACCACGAGACGGCTCCAAGCCAGCAAGAGATCGAGCTTGACTTCAGTCCCGTCATGAAGATGGCAGACTCCATCGTTCTATCCAAAAACATAGTGAAGGTGATAGCCGCCGAGAGGGGGATAGATGCCACATTCATGCCCAAACCCTTCGAGGGCGTCGCGGGGAACGGCATGCATTGCCACATGCAGCTTTGGGATGGCGATGAGAACCTCTTTGCAGCGGAGAGGAACAGCGAGATATCCGAGGCTGCAAGGCAATTCGTGGCAGGCCTACTGAAGCATGCTCCAGCCATCACTGCAATCGCCAATCCAACGATCAATTCCTACAAGAGACTTGTCCCCGGATACGAGGCTCCAGTGTACATGTCATGGGGATACGCCAACAGAACGACATTGGTTCGGGTTCCCATGTTCGACAGGCCTGAAAAGGCCGCGATAGAGTTCAGATCTCCAGACCCATCATGCAACCCATACCTACTCTTCGCAGCCATACTGGCCGCGGGGATGGACGGCATCAAGGACAATCTGGAAGCACCTGAACCCAGAAAAGAAGATCTCTACAAACTATCTCTCGAAGAACTCCGCAAGATAGGCGTCCAAACGCTTCCCCCCACACTCAGCGACGCCCTCGGTGCACTCGAGAAGGACGAACTCATGGAAGAGGTCCTTGGGGATCGCACACTCAACATCTTCCTCCAAGTAAAACGGGACGAATGGAAACACTACACAAACACAGCCGTCACCGATTGGGAATGGAGAAAGTACAAGGACACATGATTAGCGGCTCTCAAAGAATGACCCTGGGCAATCAAAAGCCAGGTGGCCGTTTCTGCGGTCGATCGATCTTTTCAGCTACTCCTCTCTTAGCGGCTTCACCACTTCTTCGTGAAGCAACTTTAGGAGACGTCTATCGGCTGCGGTGGGCATATACATTATGAAATAGGTTGCTCCCAACTCTCTTATTTTCCGCAGTTTCTCGAGCGCTTCCTTCGGAGACCCGACTACATGAGTCTTCACGTACTGTTCAAGATCACACTCGATTTTCCTCTTGATGAGTCTGCTTTGATGCCCATTGAATTTCCTGAGCAACGATACAGCTTTCTCAGTGCTCTCCGCCACGAAGATGTCTGAGATGTAGGTTTTCTCAATTTCATCGAAGTCTCTGCCAACCTTCTTACAGTGTTCCTTCAGGACTTCAAGCTTGTGCCTATAGTTTTCAACGCCCTCACCGCCGTTCCAGCGGTCTGCGTGCTTAGCCACCACCCTGAGAGTCAGTTTCTCCCCCTCGCCTCCGATGAGAATGGGTGGATGGGGTCTCTGAACAGGTTTGGGATAATTGTAGGCCTCCTTCAACCTATAGTATCTGCCTTTGAAGTTCGTGACTTCCTCGGTCCACAGGCTCTTTATTATCTGAACCGCTTCTTCTAGCATCCCTATCCTGATCGAGGCCCTGGGAAATTCATAGCTGTAGCCCAAATACTCGTGTTCGTACCAGCCGGCCCCAATACCGAACTCTAGTCTACCGTTGCTGACAACATCCAGAATTGAAGCTATCTTGGCAAGGTAGGAGGGCTGTCTATATGAGTTGCAGGTGACTATCTGCCCTAGCCGAAGCCTTCTTGTGGCCTTCGCCACGGCCATCAGGGTGGTCCAACACTCAAAGCAGGAATACGGTCTAGGTTCAGGTACCGTATGAAAATGATCGTAAAGCCATACGGAGTCGAACCCAATCCCCTCCGCTGCTCTAGCGGTCCTCTCGATTAGGCTGTACTGCTCCACAGGGCTGAGGTTTTCCGGAAGATCAAGGTGCCAGCCTTGAGGGATAACTAAACCGAACTGTATCCTTGAGGACTTCAAACAAACACCTCCAAATTATTCGGCGCACGTGTTGCGTCGATAGCATACTTAAGCCTTCGATCCTGAAACTGCTCAAGACAACTACGAAGTCCCTGACTTAATAGGCTCGCCGCAGCAAACAAATCGAGGAAAGAATATGTAGTCAGGCTTTCACAATATCCGCGAGCAAGCGATGCTGGATCTCTTCGACCTTCTAGCGAATAAGGTTGGCACACCCTCAGAGTACAGACAGATCTTTCGAAAACTGGTGAAAGCCAAAGACCTCTCGATCCTGCTTGCAGTGGCACAAAAGCCGCTAAGTGCACAGGCGGTCGCCCAGCAACTGGGGAGGGCGGAGCCCGAGGTCGCAAGAAAACTTGAAGCTCTATGGAAGCATGGGTTGGTCGAAAAAACGGACGGAAGCTATAAGGCCTCCTCATTTATGAACATAGTGCACAACCGCCTCAGATACTCCTCCCTACGTGGCCTAACTCCGCGGGAAGTCGAGAAACTCCGAGATCACGACCTAGCGTCGAGATTCCGGAGGTACGACAAATACTTGAAGAACAAGAAGATCCCCACGTCTTCCAGAGTGATTCCTGTTGAGCAGGCGATAGAAGCAAGGCAGTGGGTCATACCTACCGCGAAGGCCATAGAGATCCTGAGAGAGGCGCGGTCCTTTGCGTTCACAGACTGTGGGTGCAGGCTGGCTTTTCGAAGATGCTCTAACCCCGTCGACACCTGCCTCCTCATGGGCAAGTATGCTGACCTCAACGTCCAGAAGGGGTTGGCGCGGCGAATCTCTCTGCAAGAGGCTGAGAAAGTGCTGAAGAGAGCCAACGAGCACGGCTTGATCCACCTCACAATCTATACGCCTGGGCAGGGCGTCTACGCCCTCTGCTCGTGCTGCGAGTGCTGCTGCCACGATCTACAAATCATGAAGAGGTTCGGGAGGCCGGATTTCATTGCGAAATCGGACTACATAGCCCAGACCGACCTCAGCCAATGTTCACACTGCGGCGAATGTGTGGAGAGATGCGTATTTGAAGCGCGAACCATGGTAGACGGAAGTCTTCAGTACGACCCCAAGAAATGTTTCGGCTGCGGTCTTTGCGTCACGACGTGCCGCACAGGCGCCATCGATCTGGTCGAAAGACAAGGGATCGATTTCAAACCGTGAGATCTGACGGCTGTCAATCGATCAATTGATCTCCATCTGGCATGTAGAGAGCGCGTCAATCGATCGGTCTTTTTTCGGCTAATTCGTTCTCCCTTGCTATTTCTCCTTCCACCGAGTCACCAGGGAGCCCAGGACTATGAAGGCCATCGCAAGGACCGAGACGATAGCCATGTTCGTGAATATCCCCTCGCTATATTTGTAGATCATCGCGGATCTGAGGCCTTCCGAGAAATATGTCAAGGGAAGCACCTTGGCGATGGACTGCACGAAATCTGGCATAAACTCAAGAGGGAAATAGGCTCCAGACAGAAACATCATCGGAAAAGCTATGGCATTCCCAATGGCGGATGCCGCCTCAACATCCCTCACGAGGCCGGACAGAAGCATGCCAATCCCCGAAAACATAGCCGACCCCAAGAAGATGAGAAGAAAGGAAAAGGCGTCCGGTATGGCTTGAACGTTAAAGACCAGCCAACCAACCGCGATCATGATTCCCGTCAACATGAGGTTCAGAATGGTCTGGCTAAAAACGTTCCCGAGGATCCACTCTATCTTACCAAGGGGAGTTATGGAAAGCCTCTTTATTATGCCTCTCCTCTTGAACTCTGTGGTGTTCGTTGTCACGGCGATTATTCCGTTTGTCATGATGAACGCAGAAATAATCCCGGGGACATAGAAATCTACAGCCCTAAACTGCCTGACAGTGATCGATTCCTCCCTGAAGTTGACTACGGCTCTCGCCCCTATTAACTGGTAGTTGAACGCGTTGGCGATGCTCACCACAATGCTCTTGACGATGCCAGAAGACTGGTCTGAGGCGTCAAGAACAAGGGTCAGCGATGTACTTCGGTCAGGGATACTGGCGTTGTACTGGCTCATCTGGGTTAGACCTTGCTCCACAGCTGCTCTCTGCGTCTCATTCAAGTAGGGCCTAGAAAGCTCGTAAATCGTCAGAAGGGTGCCTTGTGATATTCCAACCCTCACCTTCAATGTGCCATTAAGCAAGTCATCTTGGAAGCCCTGTGGAATTATGAGAATGCGGATGCTCCCTCCTAAGGGACCTAAGGTGTCCCTGGCATAAGTCCTAGGGTCCGCGTCCACAGCTACATTTGTTACAGAGAAAGTCTTCGTGGAGTTCAAGGCTTCAACGAAGGCGTTTGAAAGCTCCGTCGGTGTTCCGTTTGGCCTTCTATCGAGATTCTGAACGAAGAGACTATAAGTCGAGGGTCCCCCGACACCCCCAAAGATCACCCCGAAGACCAACAGCAACATGATGGGGAACAGTATGCTGAAGAAGACCCCCGATCTACTCCTCATCCAGTTCTTAGTAACCGCGGTGAATATCGTCAGCGATCGTCTCACTTCAGTTCACCCTCCTCCGTAATCCTTCCCCCAACCACTTTAAGGAACACGTCCTCTATAGTTGGGGTTTGGATCTCAATCTCCTTGTCTATGTACACATCGGTCAACATGGATATGTCGGTTACAGTAGATAGGGCCTGCCACATCTCCTTGACATCATCAACCTTGACGAAGACATCTCCATCCTCATTCAGAGACGTGCCTCCATACTTGTCCTGCAAGGTTTTGGCCAGTTTCTTGCCGCCCTTTCTTATGACAAGGGTCTTGAGCCCACCATATCTAGATATCAGGTCTTGAGGAGAGCCGACAACAGCAATCTTTCCCCTATTGATAATAGCTATTCTGTCAGCGAGCACCTGGGCCTCCTCCATGTAGTGACTTGTCAAGAACACGGTCTTGCCCAGCTTCTTCAGATTCTCGATGACCTGCCACACCTCTCTCCTGGCCCTAGGATCAAGACCGGTCGTCGGCTCATCCAAGAACACCAACTGAGGATTGTTAACGAGAGCCGCAGCTACCCCGACCCTCTGCTTCAAACCACCGGAAAGGTTCTCAAACCTCTCCTTGGTCTTCTCCTCTAGGTCAAGGAGCTTGATGACCTCGAGAGTGTCCAGCTTCTTCTCGTACATACGCCCGATCAAGTCGATGTTCTCCTTAACTGAAAGTTTGTCCAAAGCACTGAAGTCTTGGGGTAGGACGCCTATCCTCTTCTTGATCTCCCTTACATCCTCCCCTTTGGTTACATCGTACCCAAAGACCTTGGCAGAGCCGCTCGTAAGGGGCCTTATGCACTCAAGGATCTCAACGGTTGTCGTCTTTCCCGCTCCATTGGGGCCGAGGAGGGCGAAGACCTCCCCCTCATGAAGCTCAAAGGAGATACCGTCAACAGCCCTCAGGCTTCCGTATTCTTTGACAAGAGAATCAACGTCCACGACCATTTCTGCCATATAGCTGCCCCCAGCCAACTCAATGGGCAGACCGATCGAGCGAGCACGTAAAAACGTTATTCCTCCCGTTGAGCACGAGCTTTAGACCCTCCAACGCTGCAGCCATCAACAAAGGATTATGGGCAGAGCAGCATGATCGATGAAACGAACTCTATCCACACCAACTGCTTCTCGGGTAGGAACGGTCAATCTTTCCTTCGCGCCGGCACCGCCGTCCTCCCGCTTCTCCAAAGATAGATTGTCGCCAGGCTACAGTACGGATGCCAGGGCTTAGCCATCCTTCGCAGCTTCTCAACGGATGGGAGGGTGCGCAGCTTGTAGGCCTCGCGGACCGCTTTACGCAGCCCCAAATCGTCAACTGGCAGTACATCCGTTCTTCCCAGATTAAAGATGAGAAACATCTGCGCCGTCCACCGGCCTATTCCCCTCACCTCGTCCAGCATTCGGACCACCTCTTGATCAGGGAGCTTGGTAAGCTCACGTAGGTTAAGCCGTCCGTCGACGACTCGTTCTGCCAGGTCCTTCAAGTACACTGTCTTCTGTGGAGAAACCCCTGTTGCTCGAATGGCTTCGTCGGGCGTTCGAAGGAGGTTTTCAGGGTCTGGAGTGGAGTTGGGAAACAACGTGATAAACCTTCTGTATATCGCATCCGCCGCCTTGCCCGCGATCTGCTGAAAGATGATCGAGACCACGAGGGCATGGAAGTGACCGCCTTCAAACTCAAGCCTCACCGGTCCGATACTGTTGATGATCGAGCGAAGAACCAAGTCAACCCTCATGAGGTGCTCTGTACCCCGCTTCACCGTCGCCAGGTCTTTCAGAGTTGGTTGCATGGGCCCTTCCTCAGGCATCAGGCTGGCTAATATGTCTGGAGGAAGCGATTTATCGTAACGCGGATCTGTGAAATAGGATTGATCGATGGCAACGGACTGTCGTTAAGCACACATTCCCCTCTTTCGGACAGCACACAGCTGACTACCAAGATGGTTTGGGAACGTGTCTGAACGACTTGGAAGAGATCGATCGCAGGAACAAAGGTTCAAGATGAAAAGTGCTTCGATCAACTGTGAACAAGGGACGTCGATACAATGAGCGTCTCCATAAAATGGCTGGCTCATTCCGGCTTTCAGATCAAGGCTGACGGAAAAAACATGTATGTCGACTTGGAGCAGTCCAGCCAAACCGGTGAAAAGGCAGACGTCATACTGGTGACGCATTCCCACACCGACCACTGCGATCCAGCCAAGATCGAGCAGGTCCGCAGAGAAGACACCGTGGTAATCGCTCCTGAAGACTGCGTTTCAAAAATAGGCGGAAATGTTAGGACACTCAAGCCTGGAGAAGAAACAACGGTCGACCGCATAAGGGTTAGGGCTGTTGAAGCCTACAACTACAAGCGCTTCAGGTCCCCTGGAAATCCACACCATCCCAAAGGATACGGGGTCGGCTACTTGATGACAGCCGAAGGTAAGACGATCTACCATGCCGGAGACACCGACTTTATCCCCGAAATGCGGCGACTTGGCCGCGTGGATGTGGCTCTGATCCCCAGCGGAGGCACGTACACAATGGACAACCCTGAGGCCGCCGAAGCCGCTATAGCAATCAACCCTAGAATTGTGATACCCATGCACCGTTGGGACGTAGACCCAGAAGAGTTCAAAAGGAAGGTGGAAGCCAAGTCAAACATAAAGGTCCTGCTGTTGAGGGAAGGCGAAGAATATCAAGTGACTTAAGCAGCCGATCGATCGATCGAAGGTCTACATGTTTTTCACTGCCCTATCGTAGATTTCGAGCTTCTCGAGCGCTGCCACAATCCCATTTTCGGCCTCCGGTATTCTGTTTTCTTCAAAATAGTTTTTCACTTCCTCAACCCTGCCGATTCCGAGAACAGGAATAATCGATAACAAGATTCGCGAAAGCCTTCCTGTACCCTCATAGAGCTCCCTCAGCCTCCCCATGTTGGTTTTTACCCACATCCAAGCCGTATCCCTCGCGTCAGGGTTTCCTATAGCCGCTAGGAGCATGGTCCCTATATCCTGCCTCTTCACCCGACCGCTCAGGGCCAACCCAAGCGACAAGGCAACTTGCGACGTTTCCTTGAAACTCATCATCGAGCTTAGTAGCCTAATTCTCTCTTCATCCGAACGGCTCTCCCTGTACTTCTTTACGATCTCATCGAAGTTGCCGCACGCCCGGGCATACGCTATTGCAACCGCCTCCTTCATATCCGGTTCGATTTCATCGTAGTCATGGAACCTAGACCCCAACTCCTTGGCGTAACCCTCGTCAACCATGGCCAGCCTGGCCGCCATGATACCCCGCAACATGGAGCTATTCTCATCAGCCTTCTCCCCAAGGATCTTGAGCTGCGACAGGTGAAACGTCCTTGAAATCTCGGCGACCCTTGATGGCATGATCGAGTACAGGAGTGCCAGCTGCTCCGAAACCTCATAGGCGGGCAGGTAGTCCTGTTCGCTGTAGTATCTTCCCACGAGGCTCAAATACTCGTTGAAGGACAGGTTCCCAGCTATCAAGAAAGCCAGAGCGTCAAAGATTATCCCCCACCTATCAAACGCCGATAACTCGCCCCTCCACACTAGGTCGTGAAGTCCCCTGTAGCACACCCTGTAGAAACCGGTGTGATCAGCGTTCAACCGAAGAGACCTTGCTCCTCTGATATCGATGACTTCTTCTTCCTTGTTCAAGAGCAGAGTCTTACACTCGCCATCCAACTTCATGGTAACAGGTATTGGCCAGACATCCTTTTCGGGTGCGCCTGATAGAAGGAATCTCTCCTGCCTCAGCACCAGCTTCCCTCCACTCATCATTGCCGTCACCACCGGATACCCTGGTTTCCCCATCCATTCGCCCAGGATCATCCTTACACGCTTTCCAGACGATTCCTCCAGCGAGCTCCAGAGATCCTCTCCAGTTGCGTTGGAGAACTTGTAACGGGTGAGATAGTTCCTTATCCCCTCTCTGAACTCGTCGGCCCCCAGATACGCCTCGATCATCCTGAGCACACTTGCACCCTTGCCGTAACTTATTTCATCAAATATCTGCTCTATCTCAGTCGGGGACCTAACAGCGGTCTCTATCGGGTGTGTGTTCCTTAGGGAGTCTCTAACCATAGCCCTCGAAGTCTCGGTTCTCAAGAAGTCCTTCCACACCTTCCACTGCGGATACAGTGTATCCACGGCTTTGTGGCCCATCAGGGTGGCGAAGCTCTCGTTCAACCAAAGATCATCCCACCACTTCATGGTGACGAGGTCCCCAAACCACAAGTGCGACAGCTCGTGAGCTACAACCGTAGCCACTCTCTTTCTTGCCCTAACGCTGCTGTTTTCATCAACATAAAGTGCCGTTTCTCTAAAAGTTATGGCGCCCCAGTTCTCCATCGCTCCCTCTGCAAACTCTGGTACCATTACCAAGTGAACCTTCGGAAGCATGTACGGCATGCCAAAATAGGATTCATAGAACTCCATTGACCCCTTAGTCACCTCTAGCGCAAATCCCCCTTTGTTTGCCTCACCAGGAGTAGCAGCCATAATCATATCGACATCGCCAACCCTGCTCTTAATCTCCTCGAACTTCCCTACACCCAAATAGAGCAGGTAGGTCGACATCCTCGGCGTGCTTTGAAACGAGACCAGTTTCTTATCCCCCTCAATCTTTACCGACTCCACGGGCATGTTCGATATTGCGTCCAACTCACGGTCGATCCTCAAATTGAGCTTGAACTCAGCTTTGTACCCTGGATGGTCTACACAGGGAAACATCCTCCTCGCGTGCGCGGCCTCAAATTGAGTGGTTACCATGTACGTGTTGTTGTAGGGAGCCCTGTAGATCCCAACCAATGCGTCCGAAATCGATCCACTGTATTCGACTTCTAGCGCACCCTTAAAAGGCCCGGTCTTGACCACCAGGTTCTCTTCGCTCTGCTCAAACGGTAAAGGCTGCCCATCCGCCCTCACGTTCAAGACGCTAAGGCCTATAGAGTCTAGCACTACATCCTCCTTCGACTCAATTTCTATCAGCACTCTTCCTTTGAACCTAAGATCCTTGAAGTCTAGGTCGAGAAATAAATCGTAACACTCTACATCCATAACGCATAGTCGGCCCGCCGTAAACATAAAAAGATTTAAACAGATCGATCGAAGAGATCGGCAGGCGCCGATCGAGGCTGGCTGGAAGAGCAAGCAAAGCTCCTCAAGAATAAGACACCTCACACGCAGAAATCGGGGCGTGATGCTTCAATCTTGATGGCAAACAATTGCCCGAAAACGTGGAAAGCCTCACTCTCAATAGCACTTGCACTCGCGCTGCTGCTGGCACTTGGACATGCATCGAAGGCTTCAGCGCAAACTTTTGGAACTCATCGATCGATTGAATCGACAGCCGACTACTGGCCGACAGAGGGCTGGCGGACCTCTACCCCGGAAGAGCAAGGGATGAACTCAACCCTGCTGAAGCAAATGATGGAATATATCGATGAAAGAGGCTTCGCCATCGACTCCGTGATCATAATCCGCAATGGTTACATTGTTCTGGAGGAATACCCCAACCCCAGATACAATCAGGGTACGCTGCACGAACTCTACTCCGTCACAAAGAGCTTCACCTCCACACTCATCGGCATCTCCATTCAGCAAGGCTTTATCGAAAGCACAAACCAAAAGGTCCTAGATTTCTTCCCCGAAAAGACCATCGCCAACTTGGATGCCAGAAAACAGAGCATGGCGCTCGAACACCTACTGACGATGACCGCAGGCCTAGAGTGGGACGAGTGGACATACCCATACATGGATCCCCAGGGAAACCCTGATTATCGTAACACCTACATACAGATGATACTCAGCCTCGATAGCATTCAGTTCGTTCTCGACCGACCCATGGCCCATGATCCTGGCACACACTGGGCCTACAACAGCGGTGCATCACATCTCTTATCTGCCATCATAGAACGAACAACCCAGCACACAACCCTCGATTTCGCACGCGAGTTCCTCTTCAAGCCACTCGGAATAGGGGAAGTGACATGGAATCAGCATCCTCAAGGCCCATATTATGGAGGCCACGGATTGTATCTGAAACCACGTGACATGGCAAAGCTCGGCTACCTATACCTTAAGAACGGGACCTGGGACGGTAAACAGATTGTATCTCCCGAATGGGTGGCTAAGTCAACTGAAACTCACTCCCGTCCTTGGAAAGACACAGGTTACGGATACCAGTGGTGGACTTCACCGACAATCGGAGTGTATGAGGCGAGCGGACTTTACGGGCAGCAAATACTTGTTGCTCCCGATTATGACATGGTAGTCGTCTTCACCGCCACCATCAGGACAGGCTCCAACCCAGAACTAGAAATCATGCAACGCTTCATCCTGCCGGCCGCGATAGACGACACCGCCCCCACATCCGGAGTCGATACCTTGGTGGCTTCCATACTGATCGTGCTTCTCGCTCCACTCGTACTTGCAGGTGCCTACTGGTTGGTGAGGAAAAGACGAGCGGGAATGAAGGTGACAGCGAACCCCCATCTGGCTTGGGGAGATGTTCGACCGATAAATGGAAGCCCAACCAAACGATAAACATAAAAAGGCATAACAGAGCCCACCGAAACAGATCCAACCACGATCGATCATGGCATGGAAGATGCAAGTTTATCTTGTGTTTGGGTGATGGGTGGGTTATGAACTCGCGTGAAAGATTGAATCGGGCTTTATCCCACGTCGAGCCGGATCGAGTGCCCATATTTGACAGCGTCTGGCAAGCGACCATAAATCGATGGAGGCGAGAGGGGCTTCCTACCGATGTCTCCGTGGAGGATTTCTTCGGGTACGACATGTGCGGGTTCTCGGCTGACACCTCTCCTCTTTTCCCCGTGCAGGTGCTTGGCGAAGATGCAGAGTATGTCGTTGAGAGGGACTCCTTCGGCGGCGTGAGAAGAAACCACAAAGACCGATCTACCACACCCGAGGTAATCGATTACCCCTGCAAGAGCCGCGAAGACTGGGAGAGGATCAAGCCGAGGCTGCAGCCTAGCGACTCGAGGGTGATCGACTCCGAGGCGAGCTCCAGGGAGGGCAAGAACGTGCAGGGCAGCTGGGATGTTGAGCTGGCACGGTTCGAGAAGGAAAGAGACTCCGGCAGATTCATAACATACAACGCTGCTGTAGGCTATGACAAGATTCAGAACTACGTGGCCTCGCCCAGGCTACTCAGAGCGATCATCTTGGAGCCGGAGTGGGTGAAGGACATGTACCTCACGGATGCCCACTTGGTGATGGCGATGTGCGACAACATGATGGACAAGGGCTTCAGGTTCGATGGAGCCTACCTCTTCTGCGACCTCGCCTACCGAAAGGGTTTGTTCTTCTCCCCTCGACACTATCGAGAGCAGCTTCACCCCGTTTTCAAGATGCTCTGCAGATACTTCAGGGAAAAGAACATGCCCATCATCCTCCACAGCTGTGGCCGCGTGAAGGAGCTGATCCCTGATCTGATCGAAGCGGGGTTCTCCTGCCTGCAGCCCCTCGAGGTCAAGGCCGGCATGGATGTGGGGGAGCTGAAGAGAGAGTACGCCGGCAAACTCGCGCTCATGGGAGGCATAGATGTGCGACTCATGAGCATGGACAACCCAGGCCTGATTGAGGAAGAGATCGAAAGCAAGTTTCAGGTGGCCAAGAAAGGTGGCGGCTACATCTACCACTCCGACCACTCGATCCCAAAGGACGTAAGCTTCCAACAATACCAACGAGTGATGGAGCTGGTTAGAAGACACGGAGAATATGAGTAGACGCCCTTCGAATCGATCGATGACATGGAAAGCAAGTGCAAAGATCCATGGATAAGCATAAGTATGCCCGTCAAATCAAGTTGATCGGTCGGTCGACTAGATTAGTGGGGTTGTCTCGTAGCGATGCCGAAGGTTGTCACAGCTATCATTGAGCAGGCCGTCCAATTCTCGTCCAACGCCGCAGCAGATGCAACAAACCTTTCACCATTCGATGCAAACAACAACGCATCGATCAATCGGCTGTGTGAATGACGGTGAAAGGCGGCGGATGTGGTCTTCCAGGGGTGGAGGGTCAGAGTCTCGATGATATTTGGCGATCCCTGGAATCTTGGGAGGACTCGATCAAGGATCCCCGCAACTACCAGGTGAAGGTTCTCAACAGCTTGCTGGACGGGTATGCCAAGACTGAGTATGGGGAGCGGGTTGGGGCTGCGGAAGTTGAATCGATCGAGGATTATAGGAAGAGTTTTCCTAGGGTCGGCTACGCCGACATCAAGCCGTACGTGGACGAGGTTAGGGGCGGAAACTGTAGAGCGTTCCTCTATGAAGAGCCTTTGAGCTGGGTTTTGACTCGTGGATCAACAGGGGAGTCCAAGGTCTTCCCAGTCACGAGAAGCCATCTGCGTGAGATCTTTGACTGTGGATCGCGTGCCGTCATGAACTATGCCTTGAAGAGCGGTGGCCCGGATATGCTCGGGGGTCGGGTGTTGAACCTCAATTTCCCGTCGAACGTTGAGATGCTCGATGTGGCTGGAAGAAGGGTGATCTACGGCTACAGCTCAGGCACGTATGCAAAGTTGAACCCCGTGCTCAGGGGGTTTGCACTAATCCCGAGGCAGGAGGAGATAGACGATCTTGAAACCGGTCTAAGCCGGAGGGATTGGGAGCGACGGTTCGAGTTGATCTATCAGAAGAGCAGAGATGAAAGAGTGGTGTTCATAATTGGAGTCGCTCCCGTTCAAACCGCCTTCGGAAGGTATGTCAAGCGCAAACATGGAGTATACCCCAAACACTTGTGGGAGCTTGGCGCTATCTTCACCACGAGCGTTGCCAAGATACAGACAAGATATGCTCCGGCCTTGAAGTCCCTTTATGGAGAGGTCCCGGTTGTGGAGATGTACACCGCCACGGAAGGCGCGTTCGCTCAGCAGAGGGACAGTCTGCCGTACGTTGTGCCGAACTACGATACGTATCTGTTTGAGGTTGAGAAAGGCGGGCGAGTGAAGATGCTTCATGAACTGGAGCGGGGAGAGTGGGGCCGCTTGATAGTTTCAACATCCATGCTGCCCAGATACAGAATAGGAGACATGATTGAGAGCATGGGGAAGAATTACTTCAGGGTGTTCGGTAGAGCAACCCGCAGGACAATCGTCGAGCACGCGATCTACAGAGCTCTCTTCAGATGGTTTATCTAGGGCCTTGGCGTTCTCCTTCTTTCCCTCAGCGTCGACAGTATCATGGCCAAGCCGATTGCGACGAGTATTAGCCACCACCAATCCCTAATGCCCAATATCCCACTTGCACCAATGAGGCAGAGCACGCCGCCGCCAATAAGAAACCCATACGCCCTCATCCTAGTGAGAACAGATATCAGAAGCGCTTGGACTATCAGTATTCCTCCTAGCCCAAGCAAAAAGTAGGACCACCAATCCTCCCATGATACCACATTAGTAGCTACGAGGTAGAAGGTTATTCCCAAGTATATGAGAATCATCCCACCTGTTATCGGAGCTATACCCCTCGCTTCTTTCTCATGTTTCTCCGCCTTCTCGCCCTTCTCCCTCCTTTCCCCCTTCTCTTGCTTTTCACGCTTCTCTTCGCGAGCATATCTCGCTCTCCCCTCTCTCAGCGCCGTCCCACACTTGGCGCAGAACTCATCTACCTCTGAGACCTCAGCTCCACACACAGGGCAAAAAGGCATAACTCTTCCCCTCAACTTTACTGTCGAAGACCAATTCATTTCACTTAAAAAGATTCACTGCGAGGTCCCACCTGCCTTGCTCCTCAATCGGTTTCGATCGATCGATCAGTGTATGTGCGGTGTTTCTTGCCTTCGAACCTATGGATTCGGGCGCTTCGAGTGTGAATAAGAGTTCACTTCAAGCAGTGCTAGCATGGACAGTCGTCCTTGCGCTGATCATGCTGGTCTACACGATGTATTCAAAAGGCCAGTACCTTCTTGAGAATCGATGAGGTTTAAATCAGAAATGTCTGGGCGATCAGATCGAAGAGAAGTTAGCTCCCGTACAAAGCTACTTTGCTGTGTTTCAGTCGTAGGTCAACAAAACTCTCCGCCATCTTCAGCGCCAAGGACGCCGGCTCTATGAGCGGAACGTTCAAGCGTTTCCGGATTTCATCCGCCATATACGCTAGCCCTGTGCATCCAAGCACGATCACCTCTGCCCCATCCTGAACCGCCTTCTCAGAGGCCTTGACAACCGCCTTCACCGTTTTCTCCACGTCCCTCTCCAGGTCAAGGACGGCTATATCCAGCTCCACTACCGAGGCGAGCCTGTGTTCGATTCCCAACGCTCTCGCATGCAGTTCCACTTGAACGGCTGTCTTTCTTGTTGGAGATATGACCGAGAACTTGTGACCCAGCAAAGATGCGATCATCATCGAGGTTTCGCCGGGTCCAAGCACAGGAACATTAACGACCTCCCGAATCGCTTCGATGCAAGGGTCCCCAAAGCAGTTGATTACTATGGCGTCATAGTTATTGTCAACACTTTTCACGAGTTGGATGATGCCTGGACAAACGGACACCATGCTCTGGAACGTCTCAAGCGAGCTGGGGCCGTCCTTCAGGCTGAGAACCTTGATGGACGTGTCTATTCTTGCAAACCTACGGAGATACTTCTCATCTTTCTCGTCCCATATTTTTGCGCCGACTGGGTTCACGACAAGAATTCTCATACATCACACCGCCATTCCTTTCATTGCATTCTCTTCACGAACAAGGTGGCAAGCCACCGCGTGTCCTCTTCCAACCTCGACGATCTGTGGCTCCTTCTCCTTACAGATGGAAGCCATGTAGGGGCATCTCGTGTTGAATCTACATCCGGGAGGGGGACTCTCAGGGCTTGGAACGGTTCCTTTCAAGACGACTTCTCCCATCCCAGCTTCAGGGTCGGGTGACGGTATGGCTGCAAGCAAGGCTCGGGTGTATGGGTGAAGGGGCTCGTTGAATATCTGATCCACGGAGCCTACCTCAACCATCTTTCCAACGTACATGACCGCGATTATGTCGCTGACATGTTGGACGACTCCTAGGTTATGCGAAATGAACAGGTACGTCAGATTGAGCTTGTCTTGAAGTTCTCCTATGAGGTTAATGATGTGAGCCTGAACCGACACGTCGAGGAAAGACGTCGGCTCGTCCAGAACAACAAATTTGGGGTTTGTGGCCAAGGCTCTCGCGATCCCGATTCTCTGTTTCTGGCCTCCGCTGAACTCGTGAGGATATCTCCACATAGCGTCTCTGCTTAAGCCGACGAGTTCAAGCAGTTCTGACACCCGTTCATCGATCTCGGCCTTTCCGAGGTTCAGATGGGTTTGGAGAGGCTCGGACACGGTGTCCTTGACGAGCATCCTTGGGTTTAGAGACCAGTATGGATCTTGAAACACTATTTGCATGTCCTTTCTCAGGCTTCTCATTTCCTCTCCGCCAAGTGTGACTATATCCCTTCCGTTGAAGATGATCTTGCCATCGGTCGGTTCCACGAGCCTCAAAATGGTTCTACCGAGGGTTGTTTTGCCGCACCCCGATTCCCCCACCACTCCCAGGGTCTCTCCATCACGGATACGGAAGTCTACACCATCCACCGCCCGAACCCAGCCCTTGGTCCTCGCGAATATGCCGCCTCTAACCGAGAAGTACTTTCTTAATCCCTCAACTCGTAACAGTTCCTCGGCTCCTATGCCCGCTCCTCTCCTTTTCCATCGTATAAAAAGCATGAAACAAAGTGTTCGTTCGTCGATTCTGTCGCCTCGGGGCGTTGCTCTCTGCAGACATCCATCACATGGGAGCATCTAGGGTGGAA